>JACCDL011363895.1_pt1 | contig 15955 bp, 23 predicted proteins | sample 7441931 | NCBI WGS metagenome assembly JACCDL01 (sample SAMN15323437, study PRJNA562643) | freshwater metagenome | isolation source: river surface water | place: USA:Blue River Watershed | collected 2017-08-16 | reverse complement strand
CCATATCAACTCTTTATAAATTTTTTTTACTCTTTTCATTATATTCAATATTATCTAATTCTTGTTGCAACTGTTGTATTTTAAGTTTATCATCAGTTGAGTGTGTTTTTTGAAGCTTTAGTCTTAGTATTTCAAGCCTCATTGAATCCGTTTTTTTATTTAGTTGGTTCATAATTTTAGTTACTTAGTGGTGCCTTTATTGGTGGATGTGATTGATAGTTTTCCAATATCACATCTTGCCCACCAAATGAAAATATACCATCTCTAACGTGTACAGTTGGTAAATCAAATGGTTCTCTTTTTATTTGTTCTTTTGCTTGTTCTATATGATTCTTATATAAATGTACATCACCTAAATTCCCTATCAATTCATCAGGTACCATATTCATTTCATCCGCAATCATTGTTAACAATAAACCATATGATGCGATATTGAATGGTAATCCTAAGAATGTATCTACCGAACGTTGGTTCCACATTAATGAGATGGCTCTTTTAGGTATGTTATATACTTCCAGTTCTTCACTCAATCCTCCACCGAATGGGACAATGTCATCCACCATCAATTGAAACTTATCGTCACCGACTTTCTTTTTTAATAAATCCCACCTCTCTTCACCGGTTAACTCTCTTGTATAAACTTGAAATCCATAATGACAAGGTGGTAAAACCATTTCGTCTAATTGGCCCACATTCCAAGCACTTACCATTAATCTTCTACTATCGGGATTTGTTTTAAGTTCGTTGATTAGATTTTGAATTTGGTCTATTTTAAATAAATTCCAACCTGGTTCTGAAAACTCATTCCAATTTCTCCACTGCTTACCATAGATAGGTCCTAACTCACCCCACTCTTTAGCAAAGTTATTATCTGTTTTTATTTTCTTGATAAACTCTTCTTGTGTTAAAGGAATTAGTTCGTCTGAATTACTAAACATTGACTCGATGTGTGGTTGCATCCCCATTATATCACCACACTTATATCCATCAATAACATCATTAATTTTTTTAGTGTAGTTCTTATATGCATCACCATCCCAAATGTGACAATCGTAATCCAATAAGAATTTGATATTAGTATCTCCACGTAAAAACCATAAGAGTTCAGTAACCATGACATTCCACGCCATTTTTTTTGTTGTAAGTAATGGAAACCCTTGTGACATTTTATGTCGAATTTGTCTTCCAAATACGGATATTGTACCGGTACCAGTTCTATCACTTTTCTTGACTCCGTTATCTAAAATATCTTGTAATAAATCTTGGTATTTAGAATCTATTGTATTCATATTAATGTGTTTTTATTTTTCATTGATAAAAAATGAATTAATTTTTCTGATAATTGAAACTGTCCTTCCTCACTAAAATGTCCGTCATCAACATCCCCGTTGGTTTCATTCTTTATTGTGTTAAGACCTCTAATCATATGTGCCTTTATTCTGTCATCAAATATTGTCCAATGAACATGATTTACGTTGACCAAAAAATTATCAATTAGTGTTATCCAGCTATTCACCTCTTCAACAAATTTAACATTATCTCTATGAATTAATAATTCATTTATTGTGTTAATGCTAATTCCGTTGATGTCACTAAGATTTTTTGTATAGTTTGGAATAAATGTTTTCCATGTATTATGATTACCTACCAATCTAAATCTCATTGGACTTGACCATCCGAAAATTACTATATCATCTTCCTTAATTTTATTTGAAACGTCACAAAAATTTTGAAAGATTGAATAATTGTCGGACCCACCTAAACCTAAATTTCTTAAATCTAAGTTTAATTTTTCTGATATGACTTCGCCATGTACTTTTGGGGTATATCCTTTCCAATCGATATATGATTTAGACCATTCATATTTTATGTTATAACCTTCAGTAAGACTGTCTCCGAATGTCCACAGTGTTGCCATTTTCTATACTTAATCTTTTTTTATTATCTCTCTCAAGTTCATGTGAATATCGTTCTCGATACCCGATTATTCTATGAAAATCTTTATAAGCACTTGGGTGATTCTCTTTTAAATAACTAATACCGTATTCGTATTCAAAAATGATATTTTCATATCTATTCTCTCTTTTGTCCCAACCATCTTCTTCGATTTGTAGTTCTGATTGTAACTGTTCTATCACTAATCTTAACGAATCTTCCTTACAGTTATTTTCATTCTTCTCAACCACCTTTATTGGATGGCTGTAAATCATATAAATCATCACGAGACATAATGATGTGAAAATTAATAAATGCCAAGGTTTAACTTCGTTATTTTCCATTTTTATAATAAATATTTTTTTGAACTTGCACTCCCATAAAAAACGTTAACCACCTAAAAGATAAACCGAAGGCGGGTGAATAAACTCCTGTCTCAAAAAATGTGTCTTTTCGATAAAAGAATATAATCGTTGGTATGATAAACCAATGGTGTTTTTTCTTATAAATGAAAAAATCGGTTAAGTATTTTGGTTCTTTATTCGTCATAATTTCCTGTTGTTCTTCTTAATAATCTATCAACCTCATCTTCTCTTTCTTTCAATTCCACCATACGAATATAGTATGAATTTTCACTGTTATTTTCGGTCTTCATGTTTTTGTCAAACCACTTACTAAACCATTTACCTTTATATACCAATACTTGACATCTTTCACTAAATTCCTCCGCATCAGTTTGTTCTAATAGACCTTCCGTAACAAGTTTATTCAGGACTATTTCCTTCACCTTGTTGTAGTTCTCCATTTCCGCTGTTAAATCCATAAGTTTCTTTTAGTTTTTTTAATGATTTGTAAATAATATGTGATTCTTCAATAGTAAAAATACCACTTTGTTGTGAATAGTTTAATGCCACTTCAATTAGATTAATTGAATCAGTAATATCAACTTTTTCAACAAAGTCAACCAATTCATTTTTATCTTCAAATTCAATTAGTCCTCCGAATATTGTCTCCATAAATCAAATATATGAAAATTATTTGTATATTCCAAATAATTATTGTTATGAACGTTAGAATTGGTGATACTACATTTCCCGCTGAATATATGACAACCCCCGAACAAACCTCCAAAGGTATGATGGGTAGACAATCTTTAGATGGTTGTATGGTTTTTAAAATGGGAAAGGGTCATCATTCATTTTGGATGAAGGATTGTCTAATCCCGTTGGATATCGTTTTTGTACTTAATAATAGAATCACAAGAATTCACCAAGATTGTCAACCTTGTGATTCAGAATGTACTAAGAGATATACCGGTATCGGTGACCACGTGATTGAATTTCCATCAGGTACATGTTCCAATTTTAAGGTTGGTGATAAGGTTAATCTATATCTTGGGTCACCTCAAAATCCTGTTCAACCGTAATCACATTTGTAAAGTCATATTTAACTTTTGGTTTAACTTTTTCAAAAACCCAGAAATAAGAATGGTATTTTCTTGCGTGTTCTTGTTTCGTCCACTTTGTACCAAAACTATTAATTCTAACATTTGAAGTGAGAACAAATAGGTCTCTTGGATAAAACCCAATCTCCGCTGCCATATTCATAATTAAACAATGGGTAAAGTGATTTTTACCACCAGATACAGTGTCTTGACATTTCATTACCACAAACCCACCCTTTTCACAGATTCGATACAATTCCTTTAGTGTGTTGAAATAGTTGACTTTCAAATCATTATAAGAAGTGTAACCCTCAAATCTTTTTGCAATTATTGAACTACCTTCTTTGTTTTTTCTGTAGGACGAGCCCGCAACGACAAATGGGGGGTCGTACATTATACTTTTCATTGAACCATCTTCAAATGGTAGGTTTTCCGAGTTAGCCTCAATCACTGTTTCATTGACAGGGAATAAATCTGATTTATGTTTTGGACTTGGTAAATCTTTCCAAAAATTTCCCTTAGAATATGTACAGTCCAAATCGAACTGTTCAATATTGTAAAGACCCATTATATTGGTGATGGCATCGTAATTCGAGGTGTAAACACTTTTTACGGGTTTGAATCCTTTTTCCATTGATTTTTTGTTTAGTTTTTGTTACTTTTTAAAAAAGATAAGAAATAAAAATTAATAAACCAAAATATTTATAAAAAAAGAACATTATGGCATGTGGATGTAAAAAAAAGAAACCGGTTCAACCTACAAATGTTAGTACTCCCCAAACTATCAACACAGCAACGGCTGAATCAAATAGTCAAACTCTAACTGAATCACAAAAAGTGATTGTCGATAAAATTGTTGATAGGATTAGTCAAATCAATAAAGAATCATAGTATTATATCGGACATAATATCGGACATGTCCGATATTTTTTGTTCATATAATATATAAAGATATATATATTAATATGAAAGCAGAAACAAAATTAACGAGTGTAAACATTTTAGATGATGTTTACAGAAAATTTAAAGTTAAGTCAATCGAAGGTTCAATCAATTTACAAAAATTGGTTAATAGGTCATTAGACTTATACAATAAAGACGAAAACTATAGAAATATGATTGATAATCATAATGGTTTAGCATCGAGTGGTTCAAAGTTTTAATTAATGAAAAAAAAGATATTACTTTTATCAGATGATTTAAGAATGACATCAGGTATATCAACGATGTCTAGAGAGATTGTCATGGGTACTGTAGATAAGTTTGATTGGGTCCAATTAGGTGCTGCAATTAAACATCCCGAATTTGGTACAATCATCAGCTTAGATGAGGACATATCTAAAAGAACTGGGGTGAAGGATGCTAAGGTTAAAGTAATTCCGAATAATGGTTACGGTGATATTCAAACATTACGTAAATTAATTAAGGAAGAAAAACCTGACGCCATTCTACACTTTACCGACCCACATTATTGGCAATGGTTATATGACAATGAACACGAAATCAGACAACAAGTACCAATCTTATATTATCACATATGGGATAACTTACCTGACCCAAAATATAATAGAGATTTTTATGAGAGTTGTGATTGGATTGGTTGCATTTCTAAACAAACGTATGGTATTGTCAATCGTGTTGGGAAATTAGATGACAAATCAACTTACGAACCATTAAAAGATTGGCAGATAAGTTACGTTCCACATGGAATTAATTCTAACATTTTTAAACCATTAGAATCGGTTTCAAATGATATCACTAAGATGATTCATGGTGATAAAGAATATGATTTCGTTATTTTCTATAACAATAGAAACATAAGAAGAAAACAGACTAGTGATGTGATTCTTTCTTATAAGTTGTTTTGCGATAAATTAACAAAAGAACAATCAAGTAAATGTCTTTTGTTAATGCACACAGCAGCAATTGATAATAACGGTACAGACTTACCGGAAGTTATTAACAATTTATGTGTTGAGTACGATGTTAAAATTACTAATAATAAGTTTGAGCAACCTAAATTAAATGAAATTTATAACTCTGTTGATTGTACTATTAATATTGCTAGCAACGAAGGATTCGGATTAACTACCGCAGAATCGTTAATGTCGGGTACACCAATAATTGTTAACGTAACAGGTGGATTACAAGACCAATGTGGTTTTAACTTTTCAGCTGAAGATTACATAACAATTGGGTCATTACATAATAAAAATAAGTCAATGCATTTAACACAAGAAGGTGAATGGGTTATACCTGTTTGGTCTTTGACAAATACTTTAAATGGTTCGCCTGCAACACCATACATTTATGAAGACAAGGTTAACCATGATGATGTTGCTAAGGCAATTTATGAAATGTATGAGTTTGGTAAAGAGAAAAGAAAGGAAAAAGGTTTATTAGGTAGAGAATTCATGTTAGAAAATCTATCGAGTGAAATCATGTGTAATAAAATGGTTGAGGGTATTGAGAATTCAATAAAAAACTTTAAACCGAAGAAGAGATTTAATTTATATAAAATAATATGAGTAAACCATTTTTATTATTTAGAGGACCAGTAAAAACAAGAAGTGGGTATGGTGGTCATTCAAGAGATTTGTTAGAGTCATTATATAAAATGGACTTATTTGATATTAGTGTCGATAGTTGCCCATGGGGGTCCACCCCAACAACAGCATTAGAAAATGGAAATCCGTTCCATCAATGGATTGAGTGGAATATCGTTACAGGGTTATTACCAAAACAACCTGACATTTACGTTCAAGTCACCGTACCAAATGAATTTCAAAGAATGGGTAAGTTTAATATTGGAATAACTGCCGGTATCGAAACGACAATAGCACCAAAAGATTGGATTGATGGATGTAATAGAATGGATTTGGTAATTACAACATCTAATTTTTCGAAAGATGTTCTATTACAAACCGTTTATAATGAAAATGAAAAGACTACGGGTAAATTAGTTAAACAACATAGAATAGAAAAACCTGTAGAAGTTTTGTTTGAAGGTGTTGATACGAATATTTTTAATAACAAATATAACGACCTAGAATTAGGTTTAAAGGAAGATTTTAACTATCTTTTTGTTGGTCATTGGTTAAAAGGTGATATGGGTCAAGATAGAAAGGATGTTGGGATGTTAATAAAATGTTTTGTTGAATCATTTAAAGATGAGGTAGACAAACCAGGTTTAATACTTAAAACATCATCAGCACATTTCTCAGTAAAACAAAGAGAGGAATTAAGAAAAAAAATTGAGACAATCTCTTATAGTGTTACACAAACTCCTCCATCAATTTACTTATTGTTTGGTGATTTGACTGATAATGAAATGAATGATTTGTATAATCATCCAAAAGTTAAATCAATGGTATCAATAACTAAAGGTGAAGGGTTTGGTAGACCGTTATTAGAATTTTCAATGACCGGTAAACCGATAATCGCATCTAACTGGTCAGGTCATAAGGACTTTTTACCAATGGACAAGGCGGTTATGATTGGTGGTAAACTTACTGAAGTACATGATAGTGTAATTGATAATTTTATCATTAAAGGTTCTAAATGGTTCACAGCCAATTACAATGAATTTGTCGAGGTTATGAAAATAGTTAAACGAGATTATGAAGATTTTAAAAATAGGTCGGAAAAATTAAGAGAGATTAACTCTGAGAAATATACCTTAGATAAAATGACGGAATCATTTAAGATAATTTTAAATCCCTTTTTAAATAAACCAAAAGAACAAAAATTAGTTCTTCCGAAATTAACAAAAATTAAGTAATGGATTTTAAGTTTCTGAGAGGTAATGAAAATAATCATTTTTTAAGATTGGAGCCAATGCAGGTTTTATCACTAAGACCTCAACAACAAAATCTTAACAATGAATATTGTTTTCAATTTGATGATGATGAACCGGTTGTTTTTGGTACGGGTACTGAGAACTTAACAATTACTGTCACACCAACTACGGACGGTAACATTACATTTAATCATAACAATAGAACATTTAAAATATTTGCTAGGGGGAGACAAGATGGTTAGAAATTTTAAATTTTTTCGTGGTATTAGTAATAACCAAATGACGGTGGTTTGGTCACCACAAATTGCTCAAGATTCGAATCTTACGGAGACAATTGATGCCGAGTCCGAATTAACCAGAATAATGTCTGAAGAAATTGCAAGAACAATCGATAACGATATTTTAAATAGGATAACGAGAAGAATAAACGGCGGAGCACAATTAAACGATTTACAAGAACGTGCCGATTACTTAGGACGTTGGATGGATATCGGGAGAGAAACATTATGAAAATAAGTTTTGCGATAACAGTATGTAACGAATTAGAGGAGATAAAAAAATTACTTCCATTTCTTTTAGAACATAAAAGAATTGAGGATGAAATTGTCATTTTATATGATGAAAAAAATGGTAGTTCTGAAGTTTTAGAATATCTGTTACCATTTAATATCAAACCAAACGTTCAAACATGGAGAGGTCTTTGGTGGAACAATAATTTCGCAGATTGGAAAAATAAACTTAATGAATATTGTACGGGAGATTACATCTATCAAATAGATGCGGATGAAATGGTTGATGAGTATATGATTGGGAATCTACACGAAATACTACTAATGAACCCTAAGGTTGATTTAATTTTTGTTCCAAGGATTAATACTGTTAATGGTATCACTGAGTCACATATTAAAAATTGGAATTGGAAAGTTAACGAAAAAGGATGGATTAATTTTCCTGACTACCAAGGTCGAATTTATAGAAAGGGGATGAGTTGGTATGGTAAAGTACACGAACGAATTGTTGGTGGACAAATATTCTCAACATTACCTTATGATGAAGTTTATTGTATCCAACATCATAAAACAATAACTAAACAAGAAAAACAAAATAAATTTTATAATACAATATGAAGATTTTAATTACAGGTGTTGCGGGTCTATTGGGTTCAAGACTAGCAGATTATATTATTGAGAATTATCCTGACGTACACGTTGTGGGTATTGATGATTTAAGTGGTGGTTATAAAGAAAATGTCCACCCTAAAGTAGAGTTTTGGCAAATGAATTTAGTTACCCACCCAATTGAGAATTGTTTTGAGGTGAATAAATTTGATTATGTCTATCATATGGCAGCTTACGCCGCGGAAGGTTTATCACCATTTATTAGGAGTTACAATTATCAAAATAATTTAGTGGCAACTGCAAGAGTAATCAATCAATGTATCAAACATGATGTTAAAAGATTAATCTTCACATCGACAATGGCAGTTTATGGTCACGGTAATGGTGATATCTTCGATGAGTCTCAACTACCAGCACCAATTGACCCATATGGTATTGCAAAATATGGTTGTGAAATGGACATTAGAGTTGCTGGTGAACAACACGGTTTAGATTGGTGTATCATTCGACCACACAATGTATATGGTATAAAACAAAACATTTGGGACAAGTATCGAAACGTATTGGGTATTTGGATGTACCAACATATGAACGGGGAACCGATGACAATCTTTGGTGATGGTGAACAAAAAAGAGCCTTTAGTTATATTGACGATTGTTTAGAAGGGTTATGGAAATCATCATACCTACCTGAATGTTCTAAAGAGATTATAAATTTAGGTGGAACTAAACATTACACAATTAACGAAGCTAATAAAGTTTTAAGAGATGTCATATCGGGTTCAGATGTTGTATATAAAGAACAACGTCATGAAGTTAAAAACGCTTATCCGACTTGGCAAAAGTCTGTTGAGTTGTTAGGTTATTCAGATAAAACGTCATTACATGATGGGCTAACTAAAATGTGGGAATGGGCAAAGACTCAACCAAAAAGAGAGAGATTCGTATGGGATTCATACGAATTAGATAAAGGAATATATAGTTTTTGGAAAAAATAAATTATGAAAAATATTATTAATTTTTGGAAAAATAATGAACAAATTATTACCTTTTTATCTTTAATCATTTACCTTAATGGTTTTGCTTTGTATTTTTATGATGAGATGCAAAAAGGTGGTTGGATAACTGGGTTATGGTTATTCCAATTCTTTTTCCTAACAACCTGTCTTGGATTAAGAAGTATTAAAAAAGGGTGGAAATTACCTAAAGACATAAAAGACACACATTCTTATTAAAGTTTAATATTATGAAAATAGAGTTTATCATTCCAACATATAACAGACCAAATAATTTAATGTGTGTAATAAATTCCATCTATTCACAAAGAAGTGATAAATGGAAAATACATGTTATTGCCGATGGTCCACAAGAAGAAGGTTATGATAAAGTTGTGAAATATTTTGAGGGTGATGAGAGGATTAAATTTACAACATTAGAAAAAAGACACAATGATTGGGGTCACACTCCAAGAAATTACGGATTAGAAAATGCAACCGAAGAATGGGTTGTTATGAGTGGTGATGATAATTACTATACACCTGTTTTTGTTGACCATTTTTTAAATGCCGGTTCACCTAATAATGTACATTTTGTTTATTGTGATATGGTACACAATTGGACACAGTATCAATACCATCTTATAAAATGTGCCCCACATATCGGTAGAATCGACATCGGTAATTTTATGGTTAGAAGAGAATTTGGTCAACAAATGAAAATAGATATCACAAAAGTATATGGTGATGGTTTATTTGTTGAGGAGTACTTGAAAAGATTTCCCAATGGAAGTATTAGATACATTGAAAAACCTCTTTACGTTCACAATTAGTTATGAAAAATTTATTATATAAAATGAGAGACCAAATATATAGTGATGGTCTTATGGATTTAATTGATTATATTAACCAATATTCCGACACAAAAAATATGTGTATGATTGAGATTGGTTCATATGCTGGTGAGTCCACTGAAATATTTTCAAAACATTTTAAAAGTGTTTTATCTATTGACCCATTTTTAAATGATTACGATTTAGATGACCCAGCCTGCAGTTATATGGACTTCGATAATGTGTACGAATTATTTGTTTTAAAAATTAATGAATTAAAAAATATTAAACACATAAGAAAGACTTCGGATGACGCCATTTTAGAGTTACAAAATGAAATGTTTGATTTTATTTACATAGACGGATTACACACATATGAACAAGTAAAAAAAGATTTAAAAAATTATATTAAATTGATACCAAACTCAGGGTTTATTGGTGGTCACGATTACCACAAAAATTGGGAGGGTGTTATTAAAGTTGTTCATGAGGAGTTAGGCGGTCCAGATAAAATTTTCAAAGACACCAGTTGGATAAAAAGAGTTTAAACATGTACATCAATATTATAACCCCGTGTAGTAGACCGAAAAATCTACATAAAATAAGTGAAAGTATTAACATTCCTAAAGAAAATTATCGATGGATTGTTGTATTTGATTTAGATGAGTTACCCGAAAAAGAACTTATACCCGAAAATTGTGAAACGTATTTACATAGAAATAGTAGAAGTAAATTTGGTAATTCTCAAAGAAATTATGCATTAGATTTAGTGAAAGAAGGGTATGTTTATTTTAATGATGATGATACTTCGATGCACAAAGATTTCTGGGAAAATGTTAAAAATTTAGATAATGATTTCATACATTTTAAACAATCATTAAAAAACGGTATAATAAGATTAAAAGGGGACCAAGTTAAATTACAAAAAATAGATAGTCATAATTTTTTAGTATCTGTTGATGTTATTGGTGAATCAAGATGGATGTTACCAACATATGAAGCCGACGGATATTTTGCAATTGAGTGTTATGATAAGTCACAAAATAAAAAATTTATCGATAAAGTTTTATCGATATACAATTCATTAAGATGAGAAATATTTCATTTGTTTTGGCAGTTTTAAACAAGTTAGATTTAACTAAAAATTGTTATCGTCGGGTGAGAGAATTGTATCCAGAAGTTCCGTTTGTTATTAGTAGTGGCGGTTCAAGTGACGGAACAAAAGAGTGGTTAATGGAGATGTCAGAAACTGACGATTATTTAACAATATTTCATGATGATGATAGGTTAACATTTTCCGATACATATAACACCGCAATTAAATTAGTTGATACTGAAAAATTAGTTCTTATCCATAACGATATGATTATTGGTGAAGGATTTTTAGAGTCTATTGAAAGGTTGTTGGAACCGAATATGTTATTGTCTTATACCACAATCGAACCTCCAATTTTTGCGGGTCATAAAAGACCTGGTAAAGTTATAATGGATTTAGGTTCGGGATTTGGGGATTTTAATTATAATGATTTTAACAACTATGTGAATCAACAAAAAGAAAGTGACAAACTATATAATGGTGCTGTATTTTTTATGAGTGGTTATAAAAAATTATTTGAGGATGTGGGTTATTTTGATGGTTTTACATTTGCACCACTATTTTGTGAGGATGATGATTTTTTAATTCGTGCGAAACTAAAAGGATACGAATTGAAAACATGTGATTCCGCAATAACCTATCATTTTGTTTCGCAGACATCACGATTTGGCGATGATTATAAAAATGATAGATTAAAAATAGAATTATCATCAAATCGAAACTTTGTTCGTAAATGGGGTGTACCAATACACGCATTTAATGAATTACATTATTGGGATGACTCGGTTTTTACATATAAAACATTTACAATGGGATTGAAAACTCGTAGTAAAAATAAATTATTTGATGTTGAACCATTCTTCGATAAAATCGATTTAGGTGAGATACCTGAGGATTACATTAACAACGAACAAAAGAATACACGTTATGATTTAAGGTCTAAATTTACCCTTACAGATACGGTAGATGTCGTTATAATAGAAGTAGAGCCGTTTACAAATGAAGATATAATAAATCTTCATAAGCTTCGTTTGTCTATTCCCTATTATGAACCTGGTGAGTATCAAATTGGTAACATGTTAATAGAAATAAAAAAGGGACTCAATTGAGTCCCTTTCTTTTATTGTAATTTAGATTTTAATTCATCTATTTGTTTTTGTTGGTCTTTAACACATTCGATAAGTAAAGCAACTAATCTTTCGTATTTAACCGCTTTGTAACCATTCTCCCTTGTTGTTACGATTTCAGGTAATATTGATTCAATTTCCTGTGCTATTACCCCAATGTCATGTCCTTCATTTTCGTGAATACCTTCCATCGGAATCCAATCGTATTCATAACCACCTATTTGTTGAATCTTCTCAATAGGGTTTGAAATTGGTGTTACATTTTCTTTTAATCTACTATCTGAACCATAATATGCAATAACGTCATTGGTTGCTCTAATCAAACCTGTTGTTGTTGGGGTATTAGTTCCAACACCTAATGCTCCTGCAATGTATGCGGTGGTACCATTAAATGTGAAGTTAGCCTCACCATTTAACCCTACACCACCTGTACTCGTCATTACTCTATCCTCAGCAGCATTTGTTATCGTTGTTGTACCTGAACTACCTGATGAACCAGAACTTCCTGATGACCCTGATGTTCCACTACTTCCCGAACTACCACTAGACCCCGATGTTCCCGATGAACCGGAACTTCCCGAGGAACCTGAAGTTCCACTACTTCCTGAAGAACCTGAAGAACCAGAAGTTCCACTACTTCCTGAACTACCTGATGAACCAGAAGTTCCTGAAGAACCACTAGAACCCGAGGTACCACTCGAACCACTGGAACCTGAACTACCAGACGTTCCACTACTTCCTGAAGTACCACTTGAACCACTAGAACCTGATGTACCCGATGAACCCGAACTACCTGATGAACCCGATGTTCCCGATGTACCTGAAGTGGCAGCAGAATAAGATGTGCCATTGATGGTTAGTGATGGAACATTAACTTTCTTATTAAAATTCCAACTATCATCGGTATTAACATACGTCATCGTGGCTGCCGTTGTCGGTCCCACCACTTCGATACCCGCACCATTAGCTGCGGCTGCTGTTGCCGACCCACTCGCTAATGTTATTAATTTATCTTCAATTAATAAATTATTAACCTGTAAACTTGTTGTTGAACCTTGGACTAATAAATTATTAGTTATTAAAATATCACCCGTAACAGTTAATGTCGTACCGTCAAATGTTAAATTAGATTCTGCGGTTACATTTGGTGAGGACCCGTTAAGTGTTAATACACCGTTATTAGTTGTACCCGATAATGTTACTGTTCCCGAAGAACCACTAGAACCTGAACTTCCTGAAGTGCCGGATGTTCCTGAACTTCCACTACTCCCTGAACTTCCTGAAGAACCAGATGTTCCTGAACTACCTGACGTACCAGAAGTTCCTGAAGAACCACTAGAACCTGAACTACCCGATGTTCCTGAACTTCCCGAAGAACCTGATGTCCCTGATGAGCCACTAGACCCCGATGAACCTGAGGTACCTGAACTTCCACTTGTTCCTGAAGAACCTGATGTTCCTGATGAACCATTAGACCCCGAGCTACCTGAAGAACCACTGGAACCTGATGTTCCACTTGTTCCTGACGAACCGTTAGAACCGGAGGTTCCACTTGTCCCACTTGAACCCGATGTTCCTGAAGAACCCGAGCTACCCGAAGAACCGGATGTTCCCGACGTACCTGAAGTACCAGAACTTGCAGCCGTATACTGTGTTCCGTTTATGTATAAGTCACCATCAATCTTAATAGAGCCGGTAACAATTTGGTCATCACTAAAAGTGTTACTACCTGTCGTTGCCAATCTTGAAGAATCGATGCCGTCTATTGTATCTGCATTAGACGCATATGACGCACTGATAGCATTGGAAGTTGTACCACTAATTGTCGCATTTATCGTCCCCAAAACGGTTAAATCACCTTGGATATGTGCCGACCCAGATACTGAAATAGACCCCGTAATAAATGGTTCAAATATTTTCATCTAGATATTATATTATACCATATAAATACTCGTCAATTGTATTTAAGTATCTAATTATCTATGACTCATAAAAATTTTTCAATTTTCTCGATAACACTGTGGTGTGTGATTTCTTTTGAACATTCAAAATGTCTATCGGTATTTTTATGTACAGGGCACCAATACCAATCACCGGGATTAAAATCATAAACATGCCAACATCCATGACAAACCTCTTTATTAATAACTCTTTCAATACCTTCAAAAGGTTCCAAATAAACATCTGTGAATCCAGATATCAATATAACAGGTACTTCTCCACCCCATGCTAACCAACTTAAACCGCTACTAATCCCAATAAAAAATTCAGATTCTTGTATTGTTTTTAATATTTCTCTAACAGTACTTTCAGGTTGTTGAGTAACCCCTTTGGGGTTAATGTTACCCATGTAACCATCTTCTTCTTTGGATAAAAGTCTAACCTCATAACCTTTGGATTTAAGATAATTAACGACCTCCTGCCATCCACCTTTGTTATTCCAATATTTTGCTTGTGATGTTGAGTGAACCGCAATGGTCACCATTTTTTTCTTTTTTTTACCTAATTTTGGTAATTTAGGTCGTATTTCCTCATATTGTAATCCTAAAATATCGGACGCCACTTTTTGTAGTGGTTCTTTTATTGGGTCATATGGGTGGAATTCATAATTTATTTCTTTAGTGTTATCTGAATTCGTAATATTAAAAATACCTAAACGGTATAAACCGTATATATTATCAACTGTGGAACCCGGTAAAACAAAAGTGATATTAGGATATTGTTCTTTAAATAAATCATTGTGGAATGTTGTACAAATTACTTCACATTCATTTTCCTTTGCAAACTTATCGACATAAGGTATGAATGCTATATTATCCCCCAATGATTTTGTTTCAAAACTTATTAAAAATCTTTTACCTTTTGGGTTGAACTGATACACACCTTCGTAATCGTTATCAATTCCTTTGATTCTAATTTCCCATTCGATATAATATTTTTGAGAGGCTTTGGCCCAATGGTTACTTCTAAGTTCTGTTTGATAAACGATTTGACCATTTTTTTTGTCCACAAATTGGACTAAGTATCTATAGTCAATGTCATTCAAAATCTCAACAAATGGTCCGTCAACAAAATTGATGTTGACTTTAAGATTGGATTTATCAGTATTCCAAACTAAAGTGTTCTTACGTTTAAATGTTTCCAAATCGTCTTTTAACTCTTGTTTGAATACCTCAACTCCCTGATAAAAAACTTTAACCGTTTCTCCTTGTTTATAATCACCCAATGATTCTAATGAATATGTATCTTTACCCACCTTATAAAAAAGATTCCTATCATGGTAATTTATCTCAACAAGATAATCTTTATCGGCCGGCTTTTCGGAAAACCCTGAAATAAAATGAACGTAAAGTTTGTTATGGTTATCCACCGCCAAATAAGTTTGGAAACGAGCACCATTTCTTAAGATACCATTTCTATTCCAAGCCGCATATATGTTTAATTCCTCATCATTTGGTATGTACTTACTGACAAAAACATTATTCGTTATTGTTTTTAACGTTTGATAAAAAACTTTCTCTAATTGCCATCCATTGGTCCTATTTTTAAAATATTCCTCTTTAGTGTTAATCTTAGAAATTAACTCGACAGCAATATCGGTCTTTATT
>JACCDL010063451.1_pt1 | contig 15963 bp, 16 predicted proteins | sample 7441931 | NCBI WGS metagenome assembly JACCDL01 (sample SAMN15323437, study PRJNA562643) | freshwater metagenome | isolation source: river surface water | place: USA:Blue River Watershed | collected 2017-08-16 | reverse complement strand
TCTGCAATCACTTTAATATCTTCTGCAGACTCTAGTAACATTTTAAAGCCCATGCGAACAACTGCATGGTCATCAACCAACAAAACTTTAATCGGACTACTCATGCAATATTTTCCTTTGGAATACTTACTGTAATGGATGTGCCTTTGCCAATAGCAGAATCCACATAAAACTTACCATGCAATGCTTGAGTGCGCTCACGCATGCCCAACAAACCGAAATGCTGAGTTTGATCAACATTCAATGTTGCCATTCCTACACCGTTATCTTTGATATTCAAAACCAAATCTCCATTTTTCGCATGCGTTAAATTGATATCAAGTTTAGTTGCTTTGGCATAACGCAAGGCATTGGTTACAGATTCTTGAATAATTCGATAAAAATTAATATTCAATGACTCACCTAGGGCATCCAAATTCCCTGACAAGTTCAAAGTAAATGCAACTTCGGGGTTGGTGGCTTGCCACTGATTAACTGCATCTCTCAAGGTCTCTGACAGGCCTAAATTATCAAGCGACCCAGGTCTAAGATGTCTAATAATATTATGCATTCCATCATAAATATGATTAGCCGCAGCTACGATTGTTTGGGCATTGGAGGCTACATCAGGCATTTTACTTTCAGTCTTATTCGCAATTCCAACAGCAAAAGTTTTAATTGCAGTCACATATTGACCCAATTCATCATGCAACTCACGAGCTAGACTCCGTCTTTCGTCCTCAATATGCGTTTGAATTAATTGTGTTAACTGCCTATTTTCTTCAAGCTGACGCTCAGCCTCTAAGGACTCAGCCATTCGATTCAAGCTGTGCCCAATACGATCAAATTCCGGCAATTGAATAGGTTGCAATCGCACTTTCAAGTCACCTTGTTCCATCCTATTAATAGCTGCCAAAATATCATTCACTGGCTTCAAAGAGTGACTTAACAACCAATAAACCATCATATTTAAAACAATAAAAAAGCCAAAACCTATCCACATCAACTGACTGACGCCACGCCAAGCTTCACGAATAGATCCGGCAGCATTTGATTTAACAATTAACAGCCCATAACGAACTTGTCTTTTGATAACTTCAGGCTTGGGATTTACTAATTTAAAAAACCATACTGGGGGATGTATTTCACTACGATACCGAGATGGAGGAGACTCGTACAAAACATTCCCTCGGATATCATACAAGATAATTTCACTACTTCTGACATAGCCCAACGATCTTAAAAAACTATTAAGCACATCGGTTGTATTCCCCAAACTTGGATTAAGGGCGGAACTCACAATAACCGTATCTAGCAATTGAACAGTGACACGTGAAGCAGCCTCAACACGTTCTTTAATAGAAGTGCGGGCATCGTTCACAATCACTGCGCCTGATGCCAACATAAAGGCAAGAGAAAGTGCTGTAATAAGTAAATTTAATCTTAATCTAAGGCTCATTTTATGACTTCAGAAGTTGTACGGTAAGTAATCCTAGGCCTGTCATTAAAAGAGACCCCAACAGATGACTCAATAAATGTAAAGATGCCCAGCCATAATCACCCCTAGAGATAAGACTAACAGATTCTGCAGAAAATGTAGAAAAGGTCGTTAAGCCTCCAAGAAATCCTGTGATAACAAGCAAGCGCAACTCCGGGCTAACCATGCCACCCAAAGTAATGAAACCCATAGCCAAACCCATCAAATAACCACCAAACATATTGGCGATCAAGGTTCCAAGTGGAAGCAATGGAAATACTGCATTAAGACCAATACTGAGCAGCCATCTGAGCCATGCACCAATTGAGGCACCTAATCCAACAGAAAGAAAGGCCGTCAATCCCATTTAAATTCCCTTTTAACTATTTAAAGTAAAAATTAAAACATTATTAATTAATAACTTAACTATTGTTAACTCGTCATTATTAATACCCATTAAAAAAACCAAACAATCTGGCACACTTAATGCATATAGAAAAGCGGGCTTACTCCTAAGCTGCCATTCTCCTCCTTAAGGGTGCACCAGTTGCACCCATTTTTTTAACTTGAAACTGATAAAACAGTTAATCAAGCTTAATAAAATGCTCTCGATAGTATTTAAGTTCATCTATGGATTCATAGATATCAGCAAGCGCTTCGTGTTTACTCGCTTTTTTAAATCCCGAATAAATAGCAGGCTTCCAGCGTCGAGCCAATTCTTTAAATGTACTGACATCAAGATTTCTATAATGAAAATACTTTTCTAAGTCAGGCATATACCTCGCCATAAAGCGCCTATCCTGACAAATAGAATTGCCACACATGGGCGACTTACCTGCTGGGACATGTTGCTTTAAAAATCCAATCATGATTTCAGTTGCTGCAACTTCATCTAGTGTTGAAGCCTTTACTTTTTCTATTAAACCAGATCGACCGTGCGTACCTTTATTCCAGGCATCCATTCCATCAAGCACAGCATCAGATTGATGAATCACAAGCACTGGAGATTCTGCAATGACATTTAATTCTGGATCTGTGACAACGACTGCCAATTCCAGAATACGATCAGAGTCTGGCAACAGACCACTCATTTCCATATCGAGCCAGATTAGATTGTCATTCGGATTTGCCATCATGATTTCCATTAAATTTGTTTAAAAAGTACGCTTAAATGAACCTTAGAAGATGTGATGCTTCTATAATAGGGTCATAGTTTAACTGAAAAAGTCTTGAATCATGGAAACCACACTTAGTACTTTATTTATTAGTTTATTAATTTTAACAACGCTCACACGTGTTTGGCTGGGCAGGCGCCATGTAAGCTTCATGCAAGCACATCGTCATGAGGTGCCCAAAGCCTTTAGTAAAGATATTAGTTTAGAAGCGCATCAGAAAGCAGCTGATTACTCTTCAGCTAAAACAAAACTGATTATTGCAGAGGGTGTCGTTCAAGCACTTTTGCTATTATTACTAACATTAGGTGGCGGCTTACAAGCCATAGACGAGATTTGGCGTAACATTCTCCCAATCCAAGAAATGTTACGTGGCGCGTCTGTAATTGCCACTGCACTTATTATCAGTGCAATTGTAGATATGCCTTTTGACTTTTATAAAACTTTTGTCATTGATCAATACTTTGGTTTCAACAAAATGACACGTCAAATGTTTTTTAGTGACCTCATCAAACAAAGCTTGGTTGGCATTGTGCTTGGCGCACCCATTTTATTCGCTGCACTTTGGTTAATGGATGGTGCAGGACAATACTGGTGGTTGTATTTGTGGATTATTTGGAGCACTTTTAATCTCCTGATGTTGGCAGTTTACCCAACCTTTATTGCACCATTTTTTAATAAATTCACCCCATTAGAAGATGAATTGCTCAAAACTAGAATTGAAGCTTTGCTTAAAAAATGTGGATTCACATCGCAAGGCTTGTTTGTCATGGATGGCTCCGCAAGAAGCAGTCATGGTAATGCCTACTTTACTGGTTTTGGCTCAAGCAAACGTGTTGTATTTTTTGATACCTTACTCAGCCGTTTAAATATTGATGAAATTGAAGCAGTGCTTGCGCATGAGCTTGGACACTTTAAACATCACCATGTAATTAAACGCATAGCAATGTTGTTTGCAGTCAGCTTTTTAGGGCTAGCGTTGCTTGGCTGGTTAACCCAACAAACATGGTTTTTTACAGGTCTAGGCATTCAAGAAATTAGCATTAGTAGCTATATGGCACTGATACTATTCTTGTTGGTAAGCCCAGTATTTTTATTTATCTTACGCCCAATCATGGCTAGTTATTCACGTAAAAATGAATTTGAAGCAGATGCGTATGCTGCGACCCATTCAAGTGCAAAGCACTTGGTAGAAGCACTTGTTAAACTTTATCGAGATAATGCTTCTACCTTAACGCCTGACCCATTACACTCAGGCTTTTACGATTCACATCCTCCTGCGAGTATGCGAATTGCAAAACTTGCTAAATTTAAGAGTTGAAATGTCAATCACGCCTAAATATTTTTTGTTTCTTTTACTCATTGGGCTATTCAACGAAGCACAAGCAGAGCTATTTAGTGGTGGACAACCACAACTCGGTAAAGCGCTCGTCGAAAAACATTGCATTCAGTGCCATGCTAAACAATTCGGTGGGGATGGCTCTAAAATTTATACGCGTGAACATAGAATTGTTAAAACGTCACAAGGTCTTCTGACCCAAGTCCGTAACTGCAATACGATGATTGGTTTACAGTGGTTCGAAGATGAAGAACTGCACGCCACCAGCTACCTCAACAACACTTATTATCACTTTGTAAAGTAAGCGCTTGAATCAATTAAGCAAGCAAGATGTGCGACAAGGTTTAGTTGTTGCATCATATGGTAAACGTTATGGCGTTGAGCTTGACGATGGCGTTCAAGTTAGCTGCGTAACACGCGGTAAAAAAAATGATTTAGCCTGCGGTGACCGAGTTGAAGTTAAGATGACAGACACGCATGAAGGGGTCGTCGAAAAACTACATTCACGCAGTAGTCTTTTATTTCGTAGTAATGCTTATAAAACCAAAACACTGGCTTCAAACGTCACTCAAGTCATTATTGTATTGGCAACAACCCCAAGCTTTTACGAAGCACTTTTAAACAGATGCCTAATCGCCGCTGAAGCCGCAAAAATCAAAGCACTCATCGTTTTAAACAAATGTGATTTAGCTGATAACACAGAGGCAATGAAGCTGCTCTCTATTTATCAAAATTTGGGCTACCAAGTTCAGCCACTATCTGCCAAAAATGATATTGCACCATTGAAGCAATGGCTAAAAAATCAAACCAGTGTTTTAGTTGGTCAATCTGGTATGGGTAAGTCAACCATCGTCAATGCCCTACTACCCAACTCAGCTGTTCGCACCCAGGAAGTCTCAACCGTTCTCGACAGCGGGAAACACACGACTACAGCAGCACATCTATATCATTTGGATTCGGATAGCGATTTAATTGATTCACCCGGCTTGCAAGAATTTGGGCTTAACCACCTGAATATAGAAGAGTTAGAACATGCGTTTATTGAATTCCGTCCTTTCTTAGGGAAATGCCGTTTCAATAATTGCAAACACTTACACGAACCTGACTGTGCCGTGATTAGCGCAGTTGAAAGTGGCAAAGTCTCACCTGTAAGACTAGCGTTTTACCAAGCAATGACACAAGAAATAGGCCAATAAAGCTCATGTTAGCCTTATTCTTTAAAGTGCTATAATCTCGCCCTATGCAAATCACCACCCGATTAGAATTCGACTCTGGCCATCGTATTCCCTGCCATAAAAGCCAGTGCCGCAACTTACATGGTCATCGCTATGCGATGGAGATCACCTTGTCTGGCGATATCATTCAACAAGAAAACTCTTCAGATAATGGAATGGTGATGGATTTTTCGGATGTTAAAGCCATTGCAAAGAAAGCGATTGTCGACGTTTGGGATCACGCTTTCTTAGTATACAAAGGCGATTCAGAAATACTGAATTTCTTAAACTCATTACCTAATCATAAAACCGTGATTATGAACAGCGTGCCTACTGCTGAAAATATGGCTGCAGAAGCTTTCCGAATTTTGAATATGCAATATCAAGATGTTTATGGAAACCACCTGAAACTTGAACGCGTACGATTATACGAAACACCTAACAGCTGGGCTGATGCATTAGCCTAACTCCACTCTTGGGTTTTACCTTCCAAAGATTGCCAAACACAATCTCCATTTTTATTTAAACCCTTAATATATTCCTGATGTGCACTTAACTCATCGGGCGATGCAGCCAACACTTTTATTGTTCGAGCCTCAACGTCTACGCTTAAGTCTTGCTCCACAACAGACTCTTCAGCCAAGTCCATCATTAAACTCTCTTGACCCCGAGTCATCGACATATAAACATCAGCGAGCAACTCAGCATCCAACAAGGCGCCGTGAAGGGTTCGTTTGGAATTATCAATACCAAAATGTCGACAAAGCGCATCTAGATTGTTACGTTGTCCAGGGCGCATTTCTTTAGCCATTTTCAAGGTATCGATGATATTGCCTGAAGTTTTTTCAAGATTTTGCCTATCAATCTTACCTAACTCCGAATTCAGAAAGCCCACATCAAATGGTGCGTTATGAATAACCAATTCAGCATCGGCTACAAAATCCAAAAACTCATCTACAACGTCTTTGAAACGTGGCTTATCTTGCAAAAACTCCAAGGTAATTCCATGCACTTCTTGTGCAGCAGCATCAATTTCACGATCGGGATTTAAATACACATGGAAATGATTATTTGTTACACGACGATTAATGGCTTCAACTGCTGCAATTTCAATAATACGGTGACCTTGTGCTGGATAAAGGCCTGTTGTTTCTGTGTCTAAAAAAACTTGTCTCATTATCTTTATCTCTATTAATAATTCATTAACCTTGCATCACTTGAGCTACACCTCGATTGGCTAACTCATCAGCACGCTCATTCCCTAAATCTCCAGCATGCCCTTTAACCCACAACCATTCAATTTGATGCTGCTGCGCTAGCATATCCAATTGTCGCCATAGGTCATCATTCTTAACAGGCTTTTTATCTGCTGTTCGCCAACCTCTTGCCTTCCAGCTTGCCAGCCACTCGCTCATTCCTTTTTGAACATAAACAGAGTCGGTATATATTTTCACTGAGCAACTACGTTTAAGCGCTTCTAACGCTTTAATAACCGCCATTAATTCCATACGATTATTAGTGGTAATGGGCTCACCACCACACAATTCTTTAGAATGCTCCCCCATCCTAATCCAAGCACCCCAACCGCCAGGGCCAGGATTACCCTTACACGCTCCATCGGCATAAATAACAACAATTTCTTGATCTTTATTCATTAGTCTTATAATTATTTTCTTGTCAGGTATCCAGATTACTTTTATTTACACAACTCGTCTTTTTGAGATGTCGTTGTTACAAATTTAGAGTTTAATTTAACTTTATTCCAGTTTGGCTTGATGACCCTCATTCCGAGAACACGTTTTTTAGCAACAATACAATACACACCACCAAAATGCGACCAACACTTTCTGCCCAAAACATCTAGAGCTAAGCGTTTGGACCAACTTTGATTTTGCATAGGAATGCGATAACAAGAGAAATGCGTGCTAACTATCTCGAATCCCAATAAATTTAACCAATCTTTAATTCGCAATACACCAAAAGACTGTCCTACCCATAAATTTTGTTCACTAGAACAGGTGGGCTTTCTTTGAAAAAAACGCCGCAACCCCCATAGACTAAGTGGATTCACGCCTGTTAGCACAACGTGGCCTTCTGGCACTAAAACCCGCTCAGCTTCTCGTAATGTTTGCTGAGGAAAATCACTAAAATCTAAAGCATGTGGCAAAAGCAGTAAATCTAAACTAGTAGCAGGGAGTGGTAAAAAAGGACTTTCAGCCTGAAAATTTCCAGAACTAATATCAGCTTTCAGGCGATAAGGAATACGCGATTCACGCTGCAAATCTAGCTCTAGCATCCCATACTGCAACGCTTTGAATCCGAACAAATCAGCAACAGCCGCATCATACAATGCCTGCTCTTCTGATTTTAAATATTCCCCAAGCGCACCATTTAACCAGTACTGTTGATTTTCTGCCATGCAAAACCTACGAATATAAAAACACCAAATAAAATGTTACGCTAACACATGCTCAAAATTAGACCCATTCCAGCATTCCAAGATAACTACATTTGGTTGATTCAAAACGGTAACCATGTTGCAGTTGTTGATCCTGGTGATGCAGTACCAGTCATATCAACGCTTCAAAATGAAAATCTCACTTTAGATGCTATTTTAATTACTCATCACCACAACGATCACATCGGTGGAGTTCAGAGTCTACTGAAAGAGTATCAAACTCAGGTTTTTGCGCCAGCCAACGAGCATTTTGACTTTACACATCAAGCTGTTCGTGAAAACGACTTAATTCAATTACCAAATCTAAAACTCAATTTATCTGTCATCGATATACCTGGACACACTAACGGACACGTTGCTTATTATGGCTTAAATCACTTATTTTGTGGCGACACTTTATTTGGGGGCGGCTGTGGAAGATTGTTTGAAGGGACATATCAACAACTGTTCAATTCATTAAATAAACTTGCAGCCTTGCCAGACGAAACGCTTATTTATTGTGCTCATGAATATACGGAACACAACCTTAGGTTTGCTAGTTTAGTTGACTCAAAAAACCTAGCATTGATCAATCGCATCGCCATTACTAAAAAAGTGAGAGCATCCAATAAACCATCATTACCTAGCTCAATCGGGTTAGAGAAAGAAACCAATCCTTTTTTAAGATGCCATGATCAACTCATTACATCTGCTCTAGGACTCCAAGCGCCTGATCCAATTGCAGTTTTTAAAACCCTAAGAGAGATGAGAAACAACTTCTAAAAAAATCAATGAAAATCATCAAGATAAATCAATATTATTAAATGGATTCTAGCTTGACTGAGAGCGTTAAACTTAGCTAAGATTGAAGAGTTTATCGCTTCAAAAAGAAAGTCCTGCATGACCCTAAAGTCAGCAACACTCATTTTGTTTTTTTCGCACGCCTTCATTGCAATCAATGTGTGCGCTGAAACCAATCTAGAAGGCGATTACATCGTTATTCTCGAGAGCCCAAACAACGTCAACAAGGATCTGATCGATCCGACATTCAACATTAGTCCCACTTTAAAAACAGATCCTGCACACAGTTATTTACCAGACATTGAAAATAGTGAGCAAACGGACAATTTAGCAGGTGACTTAAGACAGCGCATTATCAATGGTTACAATATGCCGCAAGTTGAATCAAGTTTCACCAAGAATCATGAAGCTTGGTACGCGGCACGTCCAGACTACATCAAACGCATGATTGGTCGTAGCCAACGTTATCTCTACCACATTGTTGTCGAAGTTGAAAAACGCGGTATGCCCAGTGAAATCGCCCTATTGCCTATGGTTGAAAGTGCATTTAACCCTAAAGCCAATTCGATTTCTAAGGCTTCCGGTATTTGGCAGTTCATGCCAGCTACAGGCAAGAGTTTCGGCTTAAAACAAGACTGGTGGGTGGATAACAGACGCAATGTTACAGCTGCGACTAATGCGGCCCTCACATACTTACAAAAACTACATGTTATGTTTGGCACATGGGACTTAGCACTTGCAGCCTACAATGCTGGCGAAGGTACTGTGCAGAGAGCAATTGATAAAAACCGTAAAAAAGGCTTACCTACAGACTACGCAAGCCTTGCTTTACCTGCAGAAACCCGAAATTACGTACCTAAATTACAAGCAATTAAAAACATCATGACCCAGCCTGAACAATTCGGACTGAATATTGAAAAGATTCCTAACCGCCCCTATTTCAGCAAAGTTATGGCACCAGAACAAATTGATGCAAAGCTTGCAGCATCATTAGCTGAAATTTCATTTGAAGAATTTTCATCTTTAAATCCTGAATATAACAGGCCAGTCATCACAGAGAATGGTAGCACCCACGAAATCCTACTGCCTGTGTCTGCCGCAAATGTATTCAAAGAAAATTTAGCAAACTACAACAAACCACTTGTTAGTTGGCAAACCTATCACATGAAAAACGGTGAGCGCATGGACAAAATTGCCAAGAAGTTTGGTATAGATGTTAATCAACTAAAAGAAGTTAATGGTCTTCAACCCAAAGGAAAAACAGACGGATCGCAATCTATTTTAGTTCCTAGCAACGTTGACAACACAATTAACGAAAAGACCGACACTTCTTCAGCATCTAACAATCTAATTAATGTAAATACAAAAGATCACATCGTCAAACCAAAAGAGACATTAGTTTCGCTGGGGCGTTTATATAAAACGGACGTTGATACATTAATGCAATTAAATCAATTAGACACCGGTGAAATCCAAATTGGACAAATGCTGAAAGTACCTGCATCTGGGTCTCAAAAATCTAAGCAAAAAAATCAGGCCTCCATCAAACAAAATCTAAAAAACGTTGTCGAAAAACGAGTACAGAGTAAATCTTCTGTAAAAAAGAGTTCTTACAAAAAGAGCAAGTAACCTTAGTTAAAAAATAAAGGCCTAATTTTGTTTAACTGCAAGCAACACCAAACTCAAAGCTTTAAACATATCGCTTATTCAAGCTTAGCCGGCCTTCTGATGATCATGGCCTTAAGTGCTTGCGAACAGAAGCCATCAACAGATCATATTGATTACAATTCAACGCCACCGATTGAAAAAGGTGGCACCATGATTGATGCTCTATCAGGAGAACCTAGCGGCTTAATAGCAATGATTGCAGGCGAATCGTCAGCATCCGCAATTGCGTCAAATATTTTTAATAGCTTACTTAAATACGATAAAAATTTAGAACTGACTGGTGAACTCGCACAAAGCTGGAATATTTCCTCTGATCAGAGAACAATTACTTTCCATTTAAAACCAAATCTCAAATGGGCAGATGGCGAGCCACTCACAAGTAGCGATGTCATGTTTACCTGGCAAACTGTTACCAATGACAATACGCGAACACCTTATGGCGCCGATTACAAACTCGTCATAAAAGCTGAAACTCCTGACAAATCTACTTTTCGCGTTACTTACGCACAACCCTATGCCCCTGCGCTCGACTCATGGTCAGGCTTACACATTCTTCCGAAACATTTATTACAAAATCAAGATATCAACACAACATCGTTTGCACGCAATCCCGTTGGTAGTCATTACTACAAACTCGATCAATGGAAAAGTGGTGAGAGCATTTCTTTAAGCCGCAATGAAAATGCTACTCAAGGCCAAGCTAACATCGATCGATTGATCTCTAGAATTATTCCGGATCGTGCCGCTCAATTTTTGGAGCTCATGGCTGACAATATCGATTCTATGAGCCTAAATTCAATTCAATACGCTCGTATTTTTCCTGCAAGGCCAGATTTAAATGAGAAATTTTCTCTGTATAAAGAGTTGGGAAATAGCTATACCTATCTTGGATTCAATCTCAAACATAAGCCTTTTGACGACATTCGTGTGAGAAAAGCAATTAACTATGCAATCGATAAGCAAGAAATTATTAATGGTGTATTGCTAGGTCTAGGACTACCTGTCGCATCGCCCTACAAGCCCGGCACACGTTGGAGCAATCCAAAATTAAAACCATATGCATACAATCCTCAGAGAGCCATCGAACTACTTAAAGCAGCAGGCTTCGAAGACCATGACGGTGATGGAATTTTAGATAAAGATGGCAAGCCTTTGGCATTTGAAATTTTGACCAATCAAAATAAAGAGCGTGAAATGAGCGCGGTGCTGATTCAGCGTCGACTCAAAGAAATTGGAATCGATGTCAAAATACGTGTCGTTGAATGGGCAACTTTCATTAGTCGATTCATCAAAACAGGTGACTTCAATGTCGTACTTTTAGGCTGGGGCCTAGGTGTTGAACCTGACCAATACAATATTTGGCACTCTTCCCAACAAGCACCAGGGCAATTTAACTTCATTGGATATCAAAACAAAAAGGTAGATCATTTGTTAGAAAAAGGACGACTAGAACTTAATCCTGACAAGCGTATGAAGATCTATCATGATTTTGCAGAAATATTGCTTGAAGATAGTCCTATTGTTTACCTTTACGCAGGTTATGGTTTACCAACAATGCATAAAAGAATTAAAGGTATCGACAATCCAGCACCTCCCGCAGGGATTGGTCACAACGCATATGAGTGGTTTATACCCAAACCTTACAGACGTAATGAATTGAGCGCGAATTAATATGCTGAGCTACTTACTTAAGCGTTTATTTTGGATGGTCCCTTTACTTGTAGGCATCAGTCTAATTTCATTTTTAATCATGCACCTTGCCCCAGGTGACATTACTTCTACTGAAGCGGGCTTTAACCCAAAGACCAGTGAGGAGTCTCGCCAAAAACTAAGAGAAATGTACAACTTAGACAAACCTGTCGTTGTTCAATATGGATTATGGCTAAAACGCATTTCGAAATTAGATTTTGGACATTCATTCGCCAGCCATCAAAAACCTGTTTTTTGGGAAGAAAAAGATAAAGATGGAAACATCACTAAAGGCATGATTCAAGAAGCCCTGCCCATCACGCTTCTCATTAATGTTCTTAGCCTCATATTGATTATTGCAATCGCCCTTCCACTCGGCGTCATCTCAGCGTTAACCCAAAATAAATTACCTGATCGAGCCATTACCATTTTCGTATTTATTGGTTTTGCTATTCCAGGTTTCTGGCTTGCTTTAATGCTGATGTACTGGACAGGAGTTAGTCATCATTGGCTTCCAATATCTGGCTTACATAGCTTAGGAAGTGATAAATTGCCTTGGATTTCTCAAGTAATAGACACTCTTCATCACCTAACATTACCTATACTCATCTCTGGCTTAACTGGATTAGCAGGAATTTCTCTATTTGTTAGAAATGGTATGCTTGATGTGCTCCACCAAGATTACATCACTACAGCACGCGCAAAAGGCTTACCAGAAAACACTGTTGTTTATAAACACGCCCTGCGTAATGCCCTACTGCCATTAATCACCATCTTCGGCTTGTCTATTCCAGGTTTAATTGGCGGCTCAGTCATTGCTGAATCAATTTTTGCTATCCCAGGGATGGGAAAGCTATTTTATGACGCTGTACTAATGAGAGACTTTCCAGTCATCATGGGCATACTCACCATAGGCTCAGCATTAACGTTACTAGGGAATTTACTAGCAGACTTGGCTTATGCCTGGGCTGACCCTCGTGTTAGAAAAGGGGTTTCATCATGAGAAGCATCCTTAGAAACCCGCTAGCAGTCGCTGGATTATGCATTATTAGCGCTATTTTGTTGATGGCAATATTTGCACCATTCATCGCACCATACGATCCAGATTCAATTGACGTCAAAAGCATTTTATTAGCTCCCTCGTCAGAACATATTATGGGCACTGATGGCCTTGGTCGAGACGTATGGTCAAGAATGCTTTTTGGGGCACGTATTTCACTTCTGGTTGGGATAGTCGCCGTAGGTATTGCCACTATTATTGGGATCTTTTTAGGTGCTATCGCAGGCTTCTACCGCGGCTGGGTAGATACAGTCATCATGAGATTAGTGGATGTCATGCTTTCCATTCCAACCTTCTTCTTAATTCTCGCGGTCATCGCTTTCTTAACACCATCGATTTGGAACATCATGATTGTGATTGGACTAACTTCATGGATGGGTGTTACACGCTTAGTGAGAGCCGAGTTTTTAAGCTTGAGGAATCGAGAGTTTGTTCTAGCTTCGCAAACACTTGGCGCAAAAGACTATAGGCTAATTTTTAAACATTTATTACCTAATAGCCTAACGCCTATCATCGTAAGCTCCGTTCTCGGAGTTGCAAGTGCTGTACTAGTTGAATCAGGGTTAAGCTTTCTAGGTCTCGGTGTGCAAGCTCCGCAAGCCTCATGGGGCAATATATTAACTGATGGGAAAGAGTATATTGAGTTCGCATGGTGGCTATCGCTATTTCCTGGGATTGCCATCTTAATCACCGTGTTAGGTTATAATTTACTCGGAGAAGGTTTGAGAGATGCACTCGATCCTCGAACTAGTAAGAACTAATAACATTAATAATTAGACATTAAGGAAAGTTACTCATGGGATTCCTCAAAGGAAAACGTGCACTCATCGTTGGTTTATTAAGTAACCGCTCAATTGCTTATGGTATTGCGGAAGCAATGAAACGCGAGGGTGCAGAACTTGCGTTTACATATCAAATGGATAAATTCCAAGACCGCGTGACTAAACTTGCAGCAGAATTCGATTCAAATATTGTACTTCCATGTGATGTCGCTGATGATGCTCAAATTGACGCTTTATTCCCAGCCCTAGCAAAACATTGGGATGGCATCGACATTATTGTCCACTCAGTAGCATTTGTTCCTAAAGATGCCTTAGACGGAGATTACCTAGAAAAAGTAACACGTGAATACTTCCGTATTGCGCACGACATTAGCTCATATAGCTTTGCTGCACTTGCAAAAGCAGCGATGCCAATGATGGAAGGTCGTGATGCTAGCTTATTAACAATCAGTTACTTAGGTGCTGAACGCACATTGCCAAATTACAACGTCATGGGTGTTGCTAAAGCAAGCTTGGAAGCTAACGTACGTTACATGGCTCAAAGCCTTGGTCCTAAAGGCATCCGTGTAAATGCCGTTTCTGCTGGTCCAATTAAGACATTAGCAGCATCAGGCATTGCAGACTTTGACAAGATGCAAGGCTTCAACGAAAAACATGCTCCACTTCGTCGCAATGTAACCATTGAAGAAGTGGGTAATGTTTCAGCCTTCTTATGTAGTGATTTAGCTTCAGGTGTTACAGGCGAAATTACTTATGTAGATGGTGGTATGAATATTACTGCTGCAGGTATTGTTGATTAACTTACCAAGTAAGTAGTAATAAAAAAGGCCGCTTATAGCGGCCTTTTTTATTACGTTAACACCTCTAAACTACTGAGCTGCCATGTCACCCATCAACAGACGTTGATTTACGGACACTTTATTTTTTGTTTTCAATGTTGCAATGTAAGCAGCGCCATATTCAGCAGTAAGCGCAGCTTTATAATCTGCAGAAGCTGCTTTAACAGTGTCTTCATCAGCATCATGTACGGCAACCACTTTGATCAACAAGAAACCTTTTTTACTGTCAGAAACCCCAGTATAAGCAGGCAATTTAGTTGTATCGATTTTAAATACATTAGACATCGTCAACTCAGTTAAGCCTTGAGCATTCTTACGATCAACAGTCACCGCTGGAATCCAATCAATATTAGATACAGTTTGGTTTTTCTTTAAGCTGGCAAGCGCAGCATTACCATGATCAATCGCTAACTTCGAAGCTTTCTCTATTTTTAAGAAGTCAGTAATCCCTGCTTTGACCTCGTCAAAGCTACGAGGTGCCGCAGCCTTATGCTCAACCACACGAGCCGCAACCAAAGTGTTATTAGCAACCTCAACAGCCTCTGTGTTGCGCTTATCGATGAGAACTTCGTTACTAAATACCAAACTCATCAACTTATCATTTTTAAAGAATTTAGCGCCATCAGTAGCGCTAACCCAGTCTGTCTTTTGCACTTGCAAACCGTAGTTGTCAGCGGCAGGCTTCAAGCTAGAAGATTGCTCATAAACGAGATTGTTAAAGTTTTCAGCTTCTTCTGAGAACTTAGCTAATGCTTTTTGATACATTAATTCAGCACGAATTTGAGGTTTTAAGGACTCATAGCTTTGTGCTTGGCCACTAACCTCAGTTAATTTAATAATGTGAAAACCAAACTCAGATTGAACTAAGTCACTCACTTGCCCAGGTTTCATCGAGTAAGCTGCATCTTCAAATGCTTTAACCATGGCACCACGACCAAACATACCCAAGTCGCCGCCCTTTTCAGCTGAGCCAGGATCCTGAGAGTTTTTCTTCGCTAACTCAGCAAATTTTGCTGGGTTCTTTTTTACTTCAGCTAAAATTTCTTCGGCCTTTTTCTTAGCTTGCGCTTTAGCTTCCGGTGTTGCACCTGGACCAAAACCAATCAAGATATGACTAGCGCGACGCTTTTCATCACCTTGAAATTTTGCAGCATTCTCATTATAAAAACGCTTAGAGTCTTCTTCATTCACTTGCATTTTCATAATTAAATCATTAGCAGAAAATCTTACAAACTCTAATTTAACTTGCTCTGGAACCTGAAATTTATCTTTATGCTTTTCGTAATAAGACCTCACTTCTGCATCATCTACTTTCACTTGGGAAATAAAATCAGCAGACTTGATTTCAGCAATCGTAACTTCACGTTGCTGCAGCTCAGTCTTAATTGCACGGTCTTCAACTGCTTTAGTAGCGAATGCTAAAGGTGGAATGCCATCACGAACTTGCTGGGTTACCAACTCACCACGCATCATGTTTTCAAATTTAGATGGCGTCATTTGATTCTG
>JACCDL010751851.1_pt1 | contig 15964 bp, 14 predicted proteins | sample 7441931 | NCBI WGS metagenome assembly JACCDL01 (sample SAMN15323437, study PRJNA562643) | freshwater metagenome | isolation source: river surface water | place: USA:Blue River Watershed | collected 2017-08-16 | reverse complement strand
GCGACATTCTCATTACGAATGAGATGCTCTACCAGCTGAGCTAAGGTGGCGGCGCAGAGGAAGGAAGAACATGGGCGGCCCGAGGCGGAAATCAAGCCTTGGCGACAGGGGAAATGCCCTCGCCAGCGGGGAAAAATAAGGCAAAGGTGGCTCCAGCCCCATGCGAGCCGCCCTGATCGCCCGCCAGTTCGACGTCCAAGGACGGCTCGTGACCGTCGAACCCTATGGCTCGGGCAACGTCAACGACACGTACCTCGCGATCTTCCGGACGACCTTCTCGGAACAGCGCTTCATCGTGCAGCGCATCCGCAAGGCGGTCTTCCCGCAGCCGGAAGTGATCATGCAGAACATGCGCGTGCTCACCGACCATTGCCACGCCAAGCTCGAGCATGAAGCCGAAGGCGCGGATCGCATCTGGCAACTTCCCAAGATCATCCAGACCAAGTCGGGCGAAGACTGGGTGACGGACGCCGACGGCGACCTCTGGCGCGCGATCTCCCAGATCGCCAGCGCGCAGGCCTTCGAGAAGGTCCGCAACCCGGAGCACGCCCACGAGGCGGGCATCGTGCTCGGCCACTTCCATCGCATGGTCAGCGACCTGCCCGCGGAGAAGCTCGGCTACGCCCTGCCCGGCTTCCACGTCACGCCGGGGTACCTCGGGAAGATGGACGCCGCCCTCGCCACGCCCGGCGGCCAGGAACGCCTGAACGCCTCGGTCGAAGCCAAGCGCGCGGTGCGCTTCGTCGAGGCCCGTCGCGCCCGCTGCGCGGTGCTCGAAGAAGCGCGCGCGCGCGGTGACCTCGTCCTGCGCACGACGCACGGCGACCCCAAGGTCGGCAACATCATGGTCGACGAGGCCACCGGCCGCGGGACATGCATCGTCGACCTCGACACCGTGCAGCCCGGACTGGTGCATTATGACATCGGCGACGCCACGCGTTCGGTGTGCAATCCGGCCGGCGAAGACGCCCCCGAACTGGGTTCGGTGGTCTTCGACCTCGATCTTTTCACCATGTTTTACAGGGGTTATCAGGCCCATGCGCAGGATTTCCTGAGCCCAGCCGACCACCGCCACCTGTTCGACTGCATCCACCTGATACCGCTTGAGCTGGGGCTTCGCTTCCTGGCCGACCACCTCGCCGGCGACGTCTATTTCAAGGTCCGCTATCCCGGCCATAACCTGCGCCGTGCGCTCGTGCAGTTCAAACTCGCCGAGAGCATCGAAGCCCGCGAGCCCGCGATCCGCAAGGTGCTCGGCGAACGCTGATGCCGAGCGAACTCACCGCCTTCTCGCCGACGCTCTGGATCGCGACCGGGATCCTCGCCGCGCTCATGATCCGGGGAGCCTGGCGCGGCTATCGTCGCGGGCCGCTCCGCCAGCTCGCCGGACCCGCCGCCCTGACCATCGGCCAGCTCAGCGGCTGGCTCTTCGGCGGCGAACTAGGCCACGCCCTGCTGCAAGGCACCTCCTACCCATGGATGCTCCGTGGCATCACCGGCGTGGTGGGCCTCGCCTGCGTGGCCGGCCTGCTCGGCTACGCCCTGCTCTGGCGCCTGGGCCGGACTCCCGAGGGTCAGGAGGAAGCCGAGAGCCCCGTACTCGGAGCCCTCGTCGGCTGTTGGACCGGCGCCCTCTATTTCCTGTTGCTGGTCGGCATCATCGCCGCAGTCGCCTCGGTCTACGATGTGCTCGCCCGCCCCGGGGCACAGGCCAACCACTGGACGGTAGCCGTCCGCGACGAACTCGCCTCGACGCCACTGACCCGTGACCTCAAGGACTGGTCGCCGATCCCCGACGAGCAAAGGGCCCTGATTCGTCAGACCCGCCGGCTCATGGCCGACCCCGAAGCCCGTCGACGCCTGATGGCCCAGCCCGAAATCCGTGCCCTAGCCGCCCACCCGACCCTTTACCAAGCCTGGGAGGACAAAAAAGTTCGTGAGTTATTGAACAACAACGACTTAAGTGGTTTTATTGAACACCCAAAAGTCCGGGCGGTCCTGGCGGACGAGGTACTTCAAAAGGAGGCCGAAAAGATGGATCTGCCCAAGGTGATCGACCGGGCCCTCATTCCTCCGAAAAAGTGAGTTTAGGACGATTTTTTGGTAGTCCATATCTAGGCTTTGCCTATGTTCAAACCTCCCTCCCCACTCCCATGAACAAGTTCTCGCTCCTCCTGGCTGCTCTCTGCGTCTCCCTGAATGCTCAGGAAGCGAAGCCGGCCGACACCAAGGCCGCCGCGCCGGCCCCTGAGGTCAAGCTCTCCGGCGGCGCCAAGTCCGAGCCGAAGGCCTACTTCGCCGAAGTCTGGGTCGGCAAGAACATCGCCGAGTGCCTCAACTTCCAGAAGAACATCCAGGTCCTCGGCCAGCAGGTCGAAGAACTCAAGCGCCTGCAGATCTTCCTCGATAACGCCCTCACCACCCCCGAGAAAGAAGCCCGCGGCCACGACATCGCGGCCAAGACCGCCAAGCTCAAGGGAGACAACGAGTCGATGACCAAGCTCTACAACGGCTTCAGCATCGAGCGCCCCTACCAGTTCGTCGCCACCAAGGCCGTGATCGCCACCCCGATCTCCAACGAAGAGTTCGCCAAGATCTCGGCCGCCAAGGACTTCAAGCCGGACACCATCATCTCCACCGGCGAGAAGAAGTTCCAGATTCGCGACACCGTCTCCGGACAAGTCGAAGTCGAGACCTTCGGCCTCGCCCTCAAGCGCATCACCGACGCCAAGGCCCAGCTCCAGCAGCTGATCGACCTCCAGCCCAAGCTGACCAAGGACGACGACAAGAAGAAGGTCGAGAAGGCCATCAAGGAAATCCAGGACGACCTCTCCCAGAGCCTCGAAGAGTTCAAGAAAGCCCGCGGTTTCGACTTCAACGCCGAAGCCATCACCCTGCCCTCCGAAGCCCGCCTCTCCATCCAGATCACCGAGGAAGAGAAGAAGGCCATCGAAGCCAAGGCCCCGACGACGGCCGACAAGAAGTAATCCCCCTTACCCCTAACCCCCACCCACCCCAAACATGTCCGCCACCGAAACCCCCGCCGCTCCCGCCGAAGCCCCGAAGGGCCCGGTCGTCGAGCTGATCCCGCTCGGCCAGAACCTGGCCCGCGTCGTCCTGACGATTTCCAACCAGGGGTCGCTGGCTCGCTTCCAGCAGGAGCTCCAGACCCTCGGCCAGCATCTCGGTCGCATCCAGCAGCTCCAGCAGCGCATCCAAGTCGCCCTGACCACCGTCGAGCGCGACGCCCTCATCAAGGTCGCCGAAGCCGAAGTGAAGGATTTCAACGAGAAGGACGCAGTCTTCATCAAGGTCTGGGGCTTCAGCGTCTCGGCCGTGGCAAATCGCCAGGCGACCTTCATCAACACCGCCCTCCGCCTCTTCGCCGTCGTCTCGGAGGAAGAAGCCGCCAAGGCCAAGGCTGACAAGAACTTCAGGGAAGAGCAGCTCGTCGTCCGCGGCGACCGTCGCCTCCTGCAGACCGCCGAGATCCGCGGCCTCGACCTCGTCATCCAGTTCGACCAGTTCGCCAAGGTCCTCCAGGCCCGCCGCGACGCCGCCATCCAGCTCACCGAACTCCTGAAGCGCGCCGAGAAGGAAGAGGACAAGACCCGCATCCAGACCCAGCTCGACCAGACCTTGGAGCTCCTCAATAAGGGCAACAAGGAGATGGCCGAGAGCGTCGGTTACTCGATCACCCATAATTACGAAGTCGAAGTCCTCGAGTCGAAGTTCGTCATCCTGCTCAACCAGGAAGAAGTGAACCAGATCCAGGGCCTCATCGCCAACGCCCAGCAGCAGGCCGCCGCCGCCCCCGCCCCCGCCCCCGCCGCCGGCGAAGCGCCGAAGCTCGAGAAGAAGGCCGAGAAGAAGAACTAAGCCTCGCGCTCGTCCTTCGCCATCAGGCCCGCCCTTGCCGGCGGGCCTTTTCGTTGGCTAGAAAAGCTCGCCCTGCTGCGCGTCCGACGGGGGCTTGGCCCTCGCCTTCGGAGGCGGCGTCTCGGCCTTCGGCCCCTCGGCGGGCGCCGAGCCCGCCCGTCCGTGCTTGGCCTGGTAGCGTCGCAGGGTCGAATGCATCTCCATCTCGGCGAGGAAGGCTTCGACGCCGGCGATGTCCTCCGCGACCGGCGCGCCGGGTTCGAATTCGAAGTCGGTCCGGAAGGTGACGAGCCGGAGATTGCTGCGGATACGCTCAGCCTCGGCCTTCACCTGCTCGCGGAAGCGCTCCGGCTGCAAGGTGCCGGCCGCGGCGAGCACGCCCTCGAGGTCGCCGTGCTCCGTCAGCCATTTCACCGCGGTCTTCGGGCCGACACCCTTCAGTCCGGGGATGTTATCGGAGGCGTCGCCCACGAGCGCGAGATAATCGGCGATGCGCGCCGGCGGGACGCCGAACTTCTCGGTCACGGCGGCCGGATCGAGCCGACGCCAGCCGAGCGCGGGATTCGCGGTGGGCGGCGGGGCGAGCTGGATCACCGGTCCGCCGACGCACTGTCCGAAGTCCTTGTCGGCGCTGACGATGACGCAGGCGTGGCCCGATGCGGAGAGGATCCGGACGGCGGTCGCGATCAGGTCATCGGCCTCGACGCCGCGGCGCTCGAAGACCTGGAAGCCGAGCAGCGCGGTGAGCCGTTTGATCTGGGGCAGCTGGAGCACGATGTCTTCCGGCGTCTCGTCGCGCTGGGCCTTGTACTCCGGCAGGACTTCCAGGTGGCGGTCCGACCCGCCGAGATCGAAGAACACGGCGCACCGGTCAGGCTGCTCCCCTTCACGCAGGTCCAGCAGCGACTTCATCCAACCGTGCAGGGCGCCCGTCGGGAACTGGTCGGACTGGCGGCGGAGGTTGGAACGTTCCATCGCGAAGTGACTGCGGAAGACCAGATTGAAGCCGTCGATGAGCAGCCAGCGCATGCGGGCAGTGTCGCTCCGCGGGCGGGAGGCATCGAGAAAAAAGCAGGCCCGCCGAACGGCGGGCCTGTCGGTCCGGGCATTGCCGCCTGGCTTACTTGGCCGGCTCGGTGGCGACCGGCGCGGGCTCGGTCGGCGTGGCGGCTTCGATCGGCTCGCGGTAGACGGCGCCGGCCGGAGAGATGAGCGTGGGGTTCGAGAAGGTCGCCCCGGCGCGCATGCCCGGATGGGTGCTGCGCAGGGTCGCGCCACCCGGCGAGACGAGGTTGGCGGTGACGAACACCATCAGGCTGCGCTTAGCGACGCTCTTGCCGGTCGAACGGAAGGCCGCGCCGATGAGGGGCAGCGAACCGAGGACCGGGACCTTGTCGTCGATGGTCTTCACTTCTTCGCGGGTCAGGCCGCCGATGACGACGGTGGCGCCATCGAAGACGGTGACGTCGGTCGTGACTTCGCGGGTGCTGAAGATCGGCTGGAAGAAGCCGGACGGGACGGTGACCGTCACGCCGCCGGTCAAGGCGACGGAGGTGCCGCCGTATTCCACGAAGCCTTCGAATTCGGTCACCTTCGGCTTGAGGTTGAGGGCGATGGAGTCATCGGCCGCGACGGTCGGAGTGACTTCGAGCGTCACGCCGACTTCCTGGACGGTGAAATCCTGCGGGGTGCCGGCCGTGATCGCGACGGAGGTCTGGGCCGCGCCGAGGACGCCACCGTTGCCGCCGCCACCTTGGCCGACGTTGGACTGGATGTCGCCGTAGGCCTGAGGGTAGCGGAGCAGCTGGGCCACCTTGATCACGGCCGTCTTGCCGTCGAGGACGGTCAGGCTCGGGGACGACATCAGGTCGCTGCCGGCGCTTTCTTCGATCGCGCGGATGGTCAGGGCGAGGGTCTCGCGGCTGAGGATGTTGACCGTTCCGCTGTAAGTATTGGCGATGCTGCCTAGGTTCATGCCTCCCGGGAAGCTCGGCGCGACGTTCGGGAACGTCTGGAGGTTGTTGGTCGTGTCGCCGGCCGCGTCGGTGATCTGACTGTTGATCGTCAGGTTCTTGGGGGCGGTGTTGTTCTGGGCGAACACGCGGTTGATCGAGCGGAGGTTGGTGCCGGCCGTGACGCCGCCGTTGCCCGTGACCGTGGGGGACAGCGACCAATTGACGCCGAGTTCGTTGAGCGCCTTCTGCTCGACTTCGATGAACTTGGCTTCGATGTGGACCTGCTTGATGTCGGAATAGCGACGGATGATGTTCTTCACGCGGTCCAGGTTCTTCGGGCTACCCGTGACGATGAGGCGGGTGCCGTCGAACGAGAGGGTCGCCGGCGGCTCGAACGGGACGCCCGAGCGGATGAGGAAGCTCTTGATCGCCATTTCCTGCGGGTTGCCGTCGGTCGGACCAGCTGCGCCGCTGGCGCCGCCGAAGGGATTGGTGGCCGCGCCGCCAGGGGCGGTGGTGTTGAGGCCCTGACCGGTCATCTTGACGACGGCGGCCTGGGTCAGTTCGAAGAACTGCGTGTCGAGCAGGCTGTCGCCGGCGTCCTTGCGGACTTCGACGATGCCCGAGGGGCTGACCGAGAAGCTGTAGCCGACGCGCTTGCAGAGGTAATCAAGGGCCTGGAAGACCGTGACGTCGCGGAGCTGCGGGCTGACGGTGGGGCTTTCGCCTCCGTCGGTGACGGGGACGATGTTCACGCCCTTCTGGTCCTTGTCGTAGGTCTGCGAGAGGCTCGACAGCTTGGTGAGCGCGCGGTCCAGCGGCTCGTCGCGGGCGACGAAGCCTTCGGGGAGACGGATCGTCTTCATCTTCTCGGTCACCGGATCGTTGCCGTTGCCGAGGTCGGACTTGGTGTTCTCGCGATTGAAGACTTCGGGGAGCTTCCAGGTCTCATCGAGGAGCTCGAGCAGCTTGCCCTTGGTCACCCCGCGGTTCCACTGGCCGGAGTTCTCGGACAGCATCTGGCGGATGCGGACCTGATAGGCCTTGGATTCGGAGTTGTTGGGCTGGTACTGGAGGACTTCGCGGTAGGCGTCGAGGGCGCCCTGATAGTCGCCGTAGAGGTAACGGGCACGGCCCTTGACGAGCAGTTCGTTGACCTTGTCGTCCTTGTTGCGGACGCCCGGCGAGAGCTCGTCGATGTTGCGGTAAGTGGGATTATCGCGCTTGGAGGCGAGCTCCTTCTGGAGGCGGAGCACGGCCGGATCTTCCTCGCCCTTGAGCTTGGCGTACTCGGCGACGAGGCTGTTGGCACGGCTCATGTCGCGGGCTTCGATGGCGATGAGGGCGCGCCGGGCCAGGGCCGAACCCTTGGTCGCCTTGATGCGATCCTTAAGGCCCTTGTTGGAGAGGCTTTCGGCGCCGAGCGCGCGGTCGGCCGCGTCGAGGTCGGAGATGGCCTTGTCGACGGATTCGGCGGTCCCCTTGCGGAGCAGCTTTTCCGCGGCGTCGATGGCGTCGTCCTGCTTGGCGAGGGCGGCGGAATTTTCCTTGGCGAGGCGCTTGACCTCGTCCTGGGCGGCGGAAGCGCCGCCAGCGTCACGCCGGACGGCTAAGTCCTGCTTGGCGAGGGCGATGGCGTCGCGGAGTTTCTGGGCCGCAGCGGTCGGGATGGCGGCGATGGCGGCGCTGGCGCCGTCGAGGATTTCCTGGGCGCGCTTGAGGTCGCCGGCGGCGACCTTGGCCTTGGCGGCTTCGATGGCGCGGGAGACTTCGTCGAAACGGTTCTGGTGGGCGGTCGCGACTTCGTCGAGGGCGCTGGTCGCGGCAGGGGCGACGGCCGGGGCCGTAGCGCCGTCGGCGGGAGCGGCGGCCTTGGCGTCGGCGTTCTGCTTGGCGGCGGCGGCCTCGGCGAGGGCCGCGTTGACGGAGGTCAGGCCTTCGTTGGCCCCCATGTCCTTGGGGTCGATCGCCAAGATCGCCTCGAACTTCTCCTTGGCGGCCTGGAGGTTGCCTTCATCGCGAGCCTTGAGAGCCTCAGCGAGCAGCATCGGCTTGCGCGCGGAAGCATCGCCATCTTGGGCGACGAGCGAGCCAGCGGCGAGCGCGAGGGCGAAAGCGGCCCAAGCGAGCTGCGAACGGTGGATTTTTTTCATGAGTGGGGGGCTTTGAAAATTATTTGGTGGCGGGGGACTTAGGCGCGGGGGAAGCGGGCTTGGTCTTAGGGGCAGGGGGCGGGGGCGCCGGGACGACCAACGTCTGCTGGTCGAAGGTAAGCTTCTTGGGCCTCTTGGGGTTGAGGACGATGGTCTTCTCAAAAGTCACGCTCTTGGTCGGCAAGTCAATGCCTTTGACCACGAACGACGCCCCGTTGAGCTCAAACTTATCCCCAACCTGATGGAGGTTCTGCGTCCAGGAGGGATCGTCCGTCGCCCGGAGGATGATATCGATGCGCTTCTTGAACTCGAGGGGCTTTTCGTCGTCGATTTCGACGACTTGGCCAAATTGACGGTCATCGACGGTGAGGATGTTGCGGACGAAGGGGAAACCGTCGGCGTCTTTGCCCTTCTCCACCCGGTATGACTTCAGGGTCAGATGGGGGGCGTCCGGAATCGGGCTGTTCAGCTTGCAGTCGTCGAGATAACGGTTGGTCTTCACGTTCTTCAGCGAGAAGAGCCGGTCCTCTTCCTTGCGGCTCGGCGGCAACGCGGAAGAGCTGAGCATGTAAGTGTAAGTGGGGTAGCCGACGGAGACGAGTTCCACGCCGAAGGGCGGCAGGACTTCCGCCTTGCGGCTGCGCGGAACGTACTCCTTGGTCGCAGGATCCCAGGCCACGTCGATGGCGGTGAAAAGATCGTAGTCCCAGTTGTCCTCGTCTTCTTCGGGGCTGAGCCAGTCCTTGACGTTGTCTTCGAGCGAAGCGCGGGGGGTGGCGGCGTAAGCGCCACCAGCAGGCGGAGCTTGGCGGAGCTTGTTGATGACGGCGGCCTTTCCGTCCTCGTCGGGCACGGGCGGAGCGATCAGTCCCGGGCTCAGGTAGACGGCGAGGCCGGCGGCGAACAAGAGAGCGCCGAGGGAGACGAGAAGGATGTCCTTGCGGGAATTCATGTCCGGAGTGCTTTATTTCTTGGGCTCGCCTTCGGTGCCGGCGGGAGCCTTCTCCTCGGGGAGCGAGAGGTAATCGATCTGGACCACGAAAGCCGAGAGCTTGCGTTGCACGACGGTGACGCGGCGCTCGTCCGGAGAGGCGGTGGTGGCGGCGGCCGGGGTGGCCGCAACGGCGGGAGCCTGATCGAAGAACGAAAGCGTCGCAGCCCCCGCGGCGGCCGGAGCGGCCGCGGCGGCCGGAGCGGCCGCGGCGGAAGAACCCAGGAGTTTCTCGAACTCGGGGGTCGTGGTGCCGACGTCGATGGAAGTCACGGCGACCGGGCGGCCGGAGTTGCGGACCTTGTTGACGAAGGTACGCAGCGTCGGGGTGTGGCCGACGAAACGGACGCGGAACGAAAGGGCGTCGACGAGGCCGGGGCGGGCGAGCGTGCGGACCGGCTTGAACTCATCGACTTCGTTGCGGGTGACTTCGCCGTCCGGACCATAGGTGCCGGCGCCAGGGCGGCCTTCGGGGATGAGGACGAACGTCTCGACGGGCTCGCGGTCGACGGACTCGATGAGCAGCGGCGAGCCGGCCGGGCGGGATTCGATGAGCTGACGGACGAGGAAGTCGATGATCTGGCGCTGCTGGTCGACCTTCTGGAAATCGCGCTTAGGTCCCGTGCCGGGGTTCTGGTAGTAGCGGTGGAAGCCGAAGGTGGTCGGCTCATTGGGGGCGAGCTTCACGCCTTGGTCGGTCGCCTGCTTGCGCCAGCCGTCGACGGATTCGCGGAGCAGGGCGCTGAGTTCGGTGCCGTTGGCGGTCGGCCGGCCGGGAATGGCCAGGTCGGGGTTGCCGGCGATCGCGGCGCGGAGGTTGTCGCGGTGCTTGATGAGCTCGGCGACGTCGGCCTGGGCGGCCTTGACGTTGTCGTCATTGAGGGCGACCGGCGCTTCCCCCGGACCGAAGGAGTGGCCGGCCAGGAGGGCCGTCTCGGCATTGGTGCTGCGACGCAACGACTCGGAGGTCTCGACGCCGCCGCTGTAAGCGAGGTAGGCCATGACGAGGCCGGCGGCGAAAGCCACGCCAAGGAGGATGAGCCCGAGGTTGAAACCAAGGTTCTTCTTGAAAGCGTTCATGGTCTTAGAGGGCCTTGTCCTTCTGGATGACAAGGGTGAGCGTGGCCTTCGGGGTGCGGATGGTGTTCTGATCCGTCACGCTGATCTCGTTCTCCGGGATATTGGTCACGTAAGGCGACTTGCGCACGGCCTCCACGAGTCGGGAGATATGCACCTTCTCGGGGGCGGAGCGATAACGCTTCTCATCCAACGGCACATCGATGAACAGGAAGCGGACCGAAAGGACGACCTTGGTGACGACGACCGGCGGAGCCGGCGGCTGCCCGTCCTTGGCCGGAGCCGACGGGAGCGTCTCGTACTTGACATGCAGATCCTCGATCCAGGTATTCTTGCAGGCACCGACGCGGGCCTGGAGGTCGCCGAGGAAAGCCGGCCAGTTGGAGCGATTGAGGATGACGTACTCGAGCTCCTTGCACTTGGCGGCGAGGTCCGCGGCCTGCTTGCGGGATTCTTCGATGGAAGAACGACGGCCGGCGAGTTCGGCCTGGCGCTTCAGGACTTCGTCGATCTGCTGCTTATTCCAGCCTTCGGAGGAAGCGAGCGCCAGCCAGACGCAGAAAGGAGCGGCGGCGGCGAGCGCGGCGGCGGCGAGCAGGCGCGGCTTGCGGGCGTCGAAGGCCTGCTGGGCGGCGATATCGCGCGGGATGAGGTTGACGCCGCTGGGCTGAGGCAGGACGAGGCGGGCGGCTTCGCCGATGACCTCGGTGATCTGATGCTTCGCGCGCTGGAGCTGGTCGGCGGTGATGCCTTCGCCGGGCGTGATGACGGAGGACGGATCGAAAGGCTCGACGCCGAGACGGAGGGTCTCGCAGAGCTGTTCGGCGAGGCCGGGGACCTGTGAGCCGCGCCCGGTGATGAGGATGCGGGCCGGCTGACGGCCGTTGGCGCCGCGGCGGACGTTGATGAGACGGCGGTTGATGTCCTGCGCCAATCGACGGATGAAGGTCTGCGCGTTGGCCTGCAGGACGGCGACCTGCGGATCCGACTCGGCGAGCTGGAGGACTCCGGAAAAATATCCCACCTTGATGGCCTCGGAGGTGGCGAAAGGCTGGCCGGTGTTATCGGAGATGCCTTGCGTGAGCAGGTTGCCACCCATGTTGGTGGCGGTCTGGATGTTGACCCCGCTCGGACCGACGAAGCTGAGCGTGGTGGAACGGGCGCCGACGTTGACGATGAGGACTTCCTCGGCGGCCGAACCGCCGCCGAGACGGAAAGCCTGGCTGTCGAGGAGAGGCGCGGCCTGGATCGACATCGGCCGGAGGCCGGTCGCCGTCACCATGTTTGCGATGCGCGTGGCGACTTCGGTGCGCAGGGCGAAGAGTAGGACTTCGGCTTCGACGCCGTCGGAAGCCATCAGCTGGCTGTCCCAGATGACTTCGTTGAGCGGGTAGGGAATGGCGTTCTGGGCCTCGAAGGCGACGATCTGGGCCTGCTTGGCCTTCTCGACCTGCGCGACCTTGAGCGGCTTCTGGAGGAGCAGGAAAGCCGGGGCGATCACGGTGACGCGGCCCTTGAGCGCGTGCTGGTTGACCAGGTTGGCGAGCGCGGCGATGGCCGCGTTCAACCACTCTTCGTCGCCGGTCAGGCCGGGGGCGATCTCTTCGACGTAGAACTGCTCGAGGACGAGCGTGCCGGCGGCGGCGGAGAACTGGGAGACCGAGACGTTGGACGCGGCGAGATTGACGATGGTGGCCTTCTTCTGGCTCATACGGGAAAGAGTGGGGAGGGGTTAGCGCGACCCGGCGTCTTCCCGGATGAACTCCGGCTGCGGCGAACCTTGGGGCAGGCTGTCGTAGAAAGCGGCGGGGACGAGGTAATGGGGGCGGAGCATGCCGGCGTTGCCATTGACGGCCCGGTCGGCTTCGGAACGGGCGCCGTCGAAGATTTTCTTGTCGAGGAACTGCTTGTGCAGGGCGTTGGCCATGTCGGCGACGGGGCGGCCGGCCTCGTTGAACAGGGGCTGTTCGCTGCCGCCGACCTCGATCTGGACGTAGTAGTAATCAGGCTGCATCTTGAGGCGGTCACGCTTCACGATGTCGCCGGGTAGGTAGAAATAGACGGAGCGGTCGGTGTTCACTTCCATGGTGAGCACGGTCGCGGACGACCGATAGTAAGCAAACTCCGCCGCGGTGGTGGTCCCGATCGGCTTGAAAATCAGGGTCAGGGTCACCTTCACCTTATCCACCCAGCTCTTGTTGATCGGCTTCTTGGGGCCGGCTTCAGCCTCCGGTGCGGCCTTGGCCTCCGGATTGAAATTCGCGTGGAGTTCGACCTGCGTACGAATCCAAGGGTTCTGTTGACCGCCAAGTTTGACCGGATCGAAGTGGACCGAGCGTACGTTGACGGCGCTTTTCCCCGCGGTGACATCAGCCTTACCCGCCTGGGCGAGGAGACCGGAAACGGACAAGCAGAACGCCATTAGGCTGGCAAAAACAGCACGTACTTGGGGCATGGGGAGGGGAAATGTGTCTTTCGCCGAAGCGGGTGGCAAATGCAAAAACAGACGCCTCGGGAACAATTGTTTAATGCAAATATCTTGCGTCTAAGCCCAAGACCTGAAGCATCATTTTTTGCGTGCGCCGCCTCCTCCGCTTCACCCTTTGCTCCCTGCTGCTGTCGTCGGCGGCGTTTGTCGTGGCCGCCGAGCCGGCCAAGCCTTTGGTGGTCTCCAGCTTCACGATCATCGCTGACTGGGTACAAGTGATTGGAGGCAAACAGTTTGAACAAGTTAATCTAGTCCCTTCCCATAGCGAAACCCATGGCTACCAACTCAGCGCGCGGAACGCCCGCGACCTCCGCCGGGCCAGCCTGATCGTGGGGATGAGCCCCACGCTCGAGCCCTGGCTGGAAACGTGGGCCAAGGCCAACGACCGCAGTCACCGACTGCTCTGGCTGTTCGATGACCGCGAAGACGACCACCGAGGCCATGCCGACGGTTCGGATCCCCACGCCTGGACGGACCCCGCCGAGGTGAAGAAAATGACCCGTGGTCTCGCTACCCGGCTCAGAACCGTCGACTCAGCTGAATCAATAGAAATATCTTATAATCAATATGTTAAGGAGGTCGACCGCGTCGATGCAGAGCTCCGCCGGCTTTTCGCGACCCTACCCGTGAATCGGCGCAGCCTCGTGACCCAGCATGCCAACCTCGGCCACTTCGCAGAAAGCTATGGCCTGAGGATCGCGCGGACGATCCTCGCGAGCAGTTCCGCCGAATCCGCCGACCCTTCGGCCCGCCACTTCTCCGAACTCTTGGCCCTTATCCGCCGCGAGGGCATCCGGGTCATCGTTACCGACGCCGGCCAGAGCGACATCTTCGCCCGCCGACTGGCCGAAGACGCCGGTCTCCCTCCTCCGCTGAGCCTTTCCTTCGAATACCTTGAACCAGCCGGTCGCCCGGGCGACAGTTGGACCGGCATGATGCTCCTTAACGGCCGCCGCCTCCATGAGGCCCTGTCCACCCGATGACCCCGTTCTGGCAACGGCTCGCCCAGCAGGTCGGCGACGCGGCCTTCGCTTTCCTGCCCACGCTCCCCTACTCCCGTCCGGAGAAGAAAGACTGTTCCGGTGAAGCCGTCTTCGCCCGCGGCCTGTCCGCCGGCGCCCGCGCCGACGGTCCACCGGCCTTCCGCGCGGCGGACTTCTCCATCCCTTGCGGTTGCCGCACGGCGCTGATCGGCCCCAACGGCTCCGGCAAATCCACCCTCCTCCGCGTCCTGGCCGGACTCGTCCCGCCGCAAGCCGGCGAAGTCCTCGTCGCCGGTGCGCCGCCCGCGCTGGGTCGCAGCCGGATCGCCTATCTCTCGCAACGCCCGCAACTGACGGAAGGCTTCCCCCTGCGGCTCCGCCGCCTGGTGCAGATGGGGACGTACGCCCACCACGGCTGGTTCGAGGAATGCCGCCACGGCGAGGCCGCCGTCGACCGGGCCCTCGCGCAGCTGGGCCTGACGGAACTGGCCGACCGTCCGGTGCACGCGCTTTCGGGCGGCCAGCTGCAGCGGGCGCTCATCGCCCGCGCCTTCGTGCAAGGCGCCGAGGTGCTGCTGCTCGACGAACCGTACGCCGCGCTCGACGCCGCGAGCCGCGAGATCATCGAACGCTTCCTCTTCGACCAAGGCCACGCCTTCACGGTCCTGATGGCCACGCACGACCCGGCCGACCTCGCCCGCTTCGACCGCATCCTCGAACTGCGCGACGGCGCCGTGCGCACGAAGCACGCCTGCTCAGGCCACGACCACCGCCATGCTTGACCTCCTGCTCGAGCCGCTGTCGGAACCCTTCTTCGTGCGCGCGCTCCTCGCCGTCGCGCTCGGAGGCGTGACGTGCGCCTGCCTCGGCGCCTACGTGGTGCTGCGCCGCATGGCGTTCGTCAGCACGGCCCTCACCCACTCCATCCTGCCCGGCGTGGTCGGCGCCCTGCTGCTCGGTTTCTCGCCTTACCTCGGCGCGCTCACGGCCGCCCTGCTCACGGCCGGCGGCGCGGCCTGGCTCGCGGCGCGCAAGGGCGCCAGCGAGGACAGCGCCATCGGCGTGATGCTTTCGGTGATGTTCGCGGCGGGCGTCGCGCTCATGCAGCAGGCGAACTCCTGGCGCGACTTCGCCGGGCTGCTCTTCGGCAGCGTGGTGGCGGTCGGCGCGGACGACCTCCTCGTGATCGCGGCGACCACGGTCGGCGTGCTCTTCGGCCTGCGCGTCCTGCACAAGGAACTGGAGCTGGCCTCCTTCGACGAAGAATACGCCTCGCTGCTCGGCGCGCGGCCCGGCCTCATGCGCGTGGTGCTGCTCGCGCTCGTCGCGCTCGGCGCGGTATCTTGCGTGAGCCTCGTCGGCGCGCTCCTGACCACGGCGCTCTTCGTGATCCCGGCGGCGACGGGCGTCCTGGTCGGCCGCACGGTCCCGCAGGTCATGGCCTGGGGCGTCGGCTGCGCGCTCGCGGGCGGCGTCGCCGGACTGTATCTTTCTTATTACCTGCCGGCGGTGCCGTCGGGCGCCGGCATCGTGCTGTGCTGCGCGCTACCTTACCTGGCCGCCCGGCTCTTCGCGCCGCGGCGCTGATCAGAAGCGCGGCGGGCGGAGGCAGAGGGGCGGACCGAGCACCTCGCGGGCGACGATCGCCTGGCGCAGCGCGGCCGCGCCGCGGAACTGCGGACGGGAAAGCGCGCGGGCCGGGAGGGTGACCACGAGGCTGGAACTGTCGAGATGCGGCGTGGCCGCCGGTCGCGCCGACCCTTCGGCGGATTCTTCGGACGCTTTCGCGACGGGCTTGGCCGCCGCGCGCGGCTTGCGCACGCGGCGCGGGATGGGCGGCGGCGCGGCCATGGCCGTCGGCGCCGGCTGCTCGGCCTTCGCCTTCAGCTGCTGATAGGCCCACACGGCGAAACCGCCGACGGCCAGGAGGAGCTTGAAGATCGACGCGGCTTCCATGCTCAGGCCTTGGCGCCGGGCGCGGGGCCGTCGCCGGCGATGCCCTTGCGCATCTCGGTGTCGGAACGGAGGTTCTCGAGGCGCTGGAAATCAAGGTAGCCCATGCGGCCCGAGCGCAGGGCCTCGGCGAGGGCCTGCGGGATCTGGGCTTCGGCCTCGACGACGCGGGCGCGCATCTCTTCGACGCGGGCGCGCATCTCCTGCTCGAGGGCGACGGCGGCGGCGCGCCGGATCTCGGCCTGGGCCTGCGCCATGTTCTTGTTCGCGTTGGCCTGCGCTTCCTGGAGGGTGGCGCCGATGTTCTCGCCGACGTCCACGTCGGCGATGTCGATCGACATGATTTCGTAGGCGGAGTTGGCGTCGAGGCCGCGCTCGAGCACGGTCTTGGAGATGCGGTCGGGGTTCTCGAGGACGAACTTGTAGCTCTCGGAGGAGCCGATGGTCGTCACGATGCCTTCGCCGACGCGGGCGATGATGGTCTC
>JACCDL010698506.1_pt1 | contig 15965 bp, 16 predicted proteins | sample 7441931 | NCBI WGS metagenome assembly JACCDL01 (sample SAMN15323437, study PRJNA562643) | freshwater metagenome | isolation source: river surface water | place: USA:Blue River Watershed | collected 2017-08-16 | reverse complement strand
CCACTCTTTACTTGAACTCGTGGAAGTTCTGAGAGTGCACCGGCAAGCGTTGTTTCATCAAGTTCTGTTAAATCTCCTTGACCAAAGAGTGCTCGCGCAGCATCTTCAACACGCTTTGCAATCTCAGGACTATGTACAAGTGAAGTTAACTCACGAGCTAATTCACGATGTGCTTCGCGCGCACCTGGGTTTTCATTATGTGATTTCTCGAGCGCTTCAATCTCTTCGCGTGTTTTGAAGGAGAACACCTTGAGAAAATTGATCACATCTTTATCATCAGAGTTAAGCCAGTATTGGAAGAATGCATAAGGAGATGTCATCTCAGGATCGAGCCAAACAGATCCTCCTGCAGTCTTTCCAAACTTCGTTCCATCTGCCTTTGTGAGAAGTGGAACCGTCAACGCGTGAGCACTTCCCGATTCAACGCGACGGATGAGATCAAGACCTGCCGTGATATTTCCCCACTGATCGGATCCACCAATTTGAAGTGTGCAATTGTGGCGACGATAAAGTTCAAGATAATCCATTGATTGAAGAACTTGATAGGAAAATTCAGTGTATGAAATTCCATCTTTTTCAAGTCGTGTTGAAACTGCATCTTTATTGAGCATCTGATTAACGCTAAAGTGCTTTCCAATATCGCGTAAGAATTCAATCGCTGACATTGGCGCTGTCCAGTCAAGGTTATTGACCATAACCGCGGGATTTGTCTTGCTATCGAAATCCATAAATTTCGATAGTTGCTTTTTGATGCGATCGACCCACTGTGCAACGACATCTGTCGTGTTCAGCGTGCGCTCTTCGTTTTTGCCACTTGGATCGCCAACAAGTCCTGTCGCTCCCCCAACCAATGGAAGTGGCTTGTGACCGGCCAATTGGAAGCGGCGAAGAACGAAGAGGACTACGAGATTTCCAACGTGAATACTCGGGGCTGTTGGATCAAAGCCAACATAGAGCGTGATGGGCTTCTTCAGAGCTTCGCGCAGGGCTTTCTCATCAGTCGTCTGAGCAATTAGGCCACGCCACTTGAGGTCATCTAGCAAATCAGTCATATCGGTATTCACTCGTGTATTCACTGGCCCATCATCTCGGAGAAAGCCTTTGCCTTGCTTTGGAATTCTTTACGACTCGCGGCAGTTGATTTCAACGCCCCATCAATCTGCACCTTAAAGGATGCAGGTGATGTTCCTCCGATTGTTGTGCGGGAATCGAGGGCCCCGTGGACCGTAAGAACATCGCGAACGTTCGACTTGAGCTCTGGATGCACTGACGCAAACTCTTCATCAGTTAGTTGATGCAACTGTCGGCCAGTTGCTTCACAGATTGCGACGCATTTTCCTGCAGCTTCGTGGGCATGCGCGAATGGCACGTGAGCACGAACTAGATAATCAGCAATCTCAGTAGCAAGTGAGAAACCAAGCGGGGCTGCAAGAGCCATCTTCTCGCGATCGAAATCAGTTGTCGCAACCATTCCTGTTACTGCAGGCAGAACAAGAAGAAGAGTGTCGATTGAATCAAAAAGCGGTTCTTTATCTTCTTGAAGATCGCGGTTGTAAGCAAAAGGTAAACCTTTGAGCATTGTTAAGACACCAGTTAGGTTTCCAACGAGTCGACCAGCTTTTCCTCGAGCAAGCTCTGCCATATCGGGATTCTTCTTCTGAGGCATGATGGAAGATCCAGTTGAATATGCATCCGCAACCTTTGCCCAACCAAACTCTGTAGTTGCCCAGATGCACCACTCTTCGCCGATGCGCGAGAGATGGATTCCAACCATCGAGATAATGAAGAGCGCCTCGGCAACAAAGTCGCGATCAGAAACACCATCAATTGAATTAGCAGAGTTCGAAGTGAAACCTAGATCTCGAGCTGTGACTTCAGGTGAAAGAGGCAGCGAAGAGCCAGCCAGCGCGCCTGAACCAAGTGGACTTACTGACGTTCTCTTGAGCCAATCAGAGATTCGATCTAGATCTCGCTCAAAGGATTGAACGTGCTTTGCGATCTCGTGTCCGAAGAGAATCGGTTGCGCATGTTGAAGATGGGTAAAACCTGGTGCTGGCGCATCGCCATATTCAGAAGCTTTTGCGATCAGCGCATCTTGAAGGTTCAGAATCTGAGAAGCGACTTCGAGCATATGGTCAATTGCAAATAACTTGAGGTCAGTTGCTACCTGATCATTACGTGAGCGACCGGCGCGCAGTGAACCGCCGATTGCTCCTAACTTCTCGGTTAAGCCACGTTCTAGAGCGCTATGGACATCTTCATCACCTTCATTAGCGACGAAGATGCCCGATGCAACTTCGTTCTGAAGTTCTTTGAGGGCAGCTCTGATTGATGCCACAACTTTTGATTCAAGTAACCCTGAGGATTCGAGGACAGAGAGATGAGCTAACGAGGAACGCAGGTCATACGGCGCAAGACGCCAATCAAAGTGGACGCTACGAGAGAGCGCGAAGACAGCATCGGCTGGTCTTTCTGAAAATCGTCCGCCCCAGAGCGCCATTACTTCTTCCCTCTACTCTTCTTTACCTGACCGTAAGCCAGTAATTCTCTCGCTAATTTGGCTCCACCCGTGGCTTTTCTCGATACAACGAGAACCGTGTCATCACCAGCAATCGTGCCGATAATCTCGGAAATTCCAGAGTGATCGAGAGAGCTGGCAAGTAGTTGGGCTCCCCCAGGTGGGGTTCGTACTACAGCAAGGTTTCCGCTGGATTCCACAGAGATGATGAGATCTGATGGAACCGGCATGGTACGAGATATCGATTCATCATCTGTATCTGAAATTCGATAGACAGAATCCCCTGCAGAATTTCTTCCGCGGACAGCGCCTATCTCTTCAAGGTCTCGACTGGCAGTTGCCTGAGTGACTGGAAAGCCAGCTTTCTTAAGGTGTTTGACCAAATCAGATTGTGAGTGAATGAGTCCAGCCTTGATAAGTGAGATCGCCTTTGCTCTACGTGCGGTAACACTAGACATTCTTTGACTCCTTTACTGCTTGAGTAAAAATCGTTACGAACTTCTCCGCCTGCTTCATCGAAACATTGAGCGCAGGTGCGATTCGAATGATTGATTCTCCTGGCGCATTAATTAGGAGCCCCAGCTCCTGAGATCTCTTCACTACCTTCTTAGCAACTGGTTGATCTAACGTCGCACCGATTAGCAATCCAGCACCACGTACTTCCTGGATCCCTTCAATCAGAGCAATCTCAGTGAGTAGATACTCAGAAATAGCATTGACGTTATTGAAGATCTTCTCTTTCTCAATGCTCTTTATGACAGCGAGAGCTGCTGCGGTTGCAACTGGATTGCCACCGAAGGTAGAACCGTGGTCTCCTGCTTCAAAGAGATGAGAGGCCTTACCAAGTGCGATCATCGCGCCGAGGGGCAATCCGCCACCGAGACCCTTAGCTAATGTAATGACATCAGGTTTAACTCCTGAGTACTCGTATCCAAACCAATCACCTGTTCTGCCCATACCGGTCTGAACGCAGTCAAAAACCAGTAGCGCCCCGTTGTCGTCGCAGTATTGACGTAAGTTTTTTAAGTAATCAACTGGCGGAACAATAACTCCCGCTTCTCCCATAATCGGTTCAACAATAACCATCGCTGTTCTCTTACTTATCGCACGCTTCATCGCAATCGAATCACCAAAAGGAACATGCTTGATTCCTCTTATGAGCGGCTTAAATGGATTGCGCTTGGAAGGCTGCCCAGTCAAAGAGAGTGCGCCCATGGTGCGCCCATGGAAAGCTTCTTTCGCTGCAACAATTCGAATCTTTCCAGTCTTGCGTGAGAGCTTGAGCGCAGCTTCATTTGCTTCAGCACCTGAGTTGCAGAAGAAAGTTCGTGCACTCTTGTCTCCGGTCATCTTCTGAAGAATTTCCGCAAGCTCAAGAATATTCGGGTGGGCATAGAAGTTACTGACATGGCCAAGGGTTGAAATCTGTTTTGTAACAGCCTTTGCAATTGCAGGGTGTGCATGCCCAAGTACATTGGTCGCGATACCGGCAAGAAAATCTAGGTAAGTCTTTCCATCACTTGCCTTAACCAAAGATCCCTTACCGGAGATCAATTCAAGTGTTGGGGTTCCATAGTTATCTTGGAGAGCCTTCTGCCATCGCTTCATGCAACCACCAACGTTCCGCCCTCGCCTAAGAGAGCACTCTTAAGTGCTGATGGATTGGTTCCATCAATGATTCTCACTGCTTTTGCTCCGGCGGCTATTGCATCAAGAGATGCTTGCACCTTTGGAGCCATACCTTCAGCGAAAGTTGCCTTCATCGATTCAAGCTCGGATGCAGTGATTGATGAGATAAGAGAGCTTTTATCAGGCCAATTTCTATAGATTCCCTCTACATCGGTCATGATGATTAGCCATTGAGCATCGAGAGCGCCCGCAAGTGCGGCTGCCGCAATATCTGCATTGACGTTAAAGCCAACCTTTCCATCAGCACTTGTCGCAATAGGAGAAAGTACGGGCACTTTTCCGCCTTCAATCAAATCCTTAATACTCTTTGTATCTACCGAAGTGACGGTCCCAACTAAGCCGAGATCTGCCGGAGTTCCATCGACAAGTTTCGTCTGTCTTTCTGCAATAAGTGTGCCTGAGGACCTGCCGGATAATGCAACAGCCTGAACTCCTTGAGCGCCGAGTGAATCGGCGACAGCTGGACCAACTTCATTAGCCAAAACTTGTTCCACAACGGCAAAGGTTTCTGGTGTAGTAACTCTGAAACCACCGACAAAGTGAGATTCTATTCCAGCTGCTTTGAGCGCTTGCCCAATCTGGGGCCCGCCACCATGCACAACCACAGGAGTGACTCCGGATGCAATTGCTTCAGCAATCGCCTTAGCAAAAGCCCCATGTTCATCAGTCATTGCATGACCACCAAATTTGATGACGATCATGTTGAATATGCCGAATTCTCGTGGACATAATCATGGGATAAATCATTGGTCATAACGGTTGCTGTTGCATCTCCCATATTTAGGTTTACTTCTAGTTCAACAAGGCGTTCAGCGAACGAAACTAAGTTCTTATCTTCAAAAGGTGCTGACTGCTTCGCAACATGGATACCGTTGAGATGGACATCAATATTGAGGGCATCCATCTGCGCATCAGCCGTTCCAACAGCTGCAAGAACGCGACCCCAATTGGGATCCGCGCCAAAAATTGCGCACTTCAAAAGATTATTGCGCGCACAAGCACGAGCGACTTCAACCGCTTCGTTCTCAGTAGCCGCACCTTTGATTGTGATCGCAACAGTCTTAGTAGAGCCTTCGGCATCTGCAATCAACTGAGACGCTAAGGAGCCACAAATCTCCATAAGAGCCGATTCAAGTGCAGCTTCACTTAGTTCAACACCTGATGCTCCGCTTCCCATTAAGAGAACGGTGTCATTGGTTGATGTGCATCCATCAGAATCAATGCGATTAAAGGTACGGTCGGTGACTCTGGTGAAAATCTCCTGAGCGTTATTCGGAAGAACCGCATCTGTCATAACAACAGATAACATCGTTGCTAAAGCCGGTGCGAGCATGCCCGCACCTTTCGCAATTCCTGCAAAGTCGGATCCATCGAAAGTAGAAACAGCTACCTTAGGCACGCTATCTGTCGTCATGATTGCTCGTGATAGGTCATCTAGTGAATCGATCTTTAACGTGGTTGCAATTGTTTCAAGACCAGAGATGATTTTAGGCATCGGCAAGAGTTCGCCGATGAGCCCGGTTGAACATACGACAACTTCTCCAGATGAAATACTCAGAAGGTCTCCGACCTTCTCAGCAGTTTGATGAGTGTCAGCAAATCCTTGTGGGCCAGTACATGCATTTGCGCCACCTGAATTGAGAACCGCTGCTCGTACCAATTTTCCCTTTGTTACTTCACGCGACCAGATGACAGGTGCTGCAACAACCTTATTCGTTGTATAAACAGCAGCAGCATCAAAGAGTGGGCCATCGTTAACAATCAACGTCAAATCAAGTGCACCACTCGACTTCAATCCTGCTGCAATTGCAGATCCCCTAAAACCCTTTGGCAGATTTCTCATACTCCAAGCCCATCGAAGCGCAGGCCATCGGCCTCGTCTAAACCGCACATCAAGTTAGCATTTTGAATTGCTTGCGCCGCTGCGCCTTTACCTAGATTGTCTATTGCAACCGAAACTACAAGGCGTGAAGTGTGTTCATCAACAGCAACTTGAATCTGAACATGATTAGAACCTGTGAGCGCTGCAGTCTTTGGCATAACTCCGATCGGCAAAACAGTCACGAACTGAGAGCTTGTAAAGTATGTCGAATAAATCTTTTGTGCCTCTTCAGTAGAAACTTTCTTTGAAAGTTTCGCGGTGATGGTAGAGAGAATTCCTCGCGGCATAGGAGCAAGAATCGGTGTGAATGAGACCTTCGCCTGCACGCCCGCAATCTTTGAAAGGGCTTGTTCTACCTCTGGGGTGTGTTGATGAACTCCCCCGAATTTGTAGGATGAAAGCGACCCAGCTACTTCGCTAGCGATCAGGTTGATTTTGGCACTTCTTCCAGCGCCAGTAGTTCCCGAAGCTGCGACAACAACTACATCGCTAAGGTCTGCAATTGTTGATGCAGGAGCAGCACCAAGTGCGATAGATGTTGCGTAGCATCCCGGGTTTGCAACCTTTGTCGATTTCATAACTTCGGTTCTAAAAGGTTCGATATCGGCAAGACCATAAGTCCATGCTCCCGCGTAATCTCCCCCGTAATACTTCTGCCACTGGGATGCATCTTCTAATCTGTAATCAGCTCCAAGATCAACGATCTTCGCAGTCGATGGTAGTTGAGCAATTACCTTCGCGGACTCTCCATGAGGAAGCGCAAGGAAAATCAGATCACATTGAGCAAAATCATCTGCAGCAAACGCACTGAACTTCTTTCCGGCATAACTCTGCAGCTGAGGATGGATAGAAGTTATCTGCTCCCCTGCATTTGAGTGCGCGGTGATAGCTGTGACTTTGAAATGAGGATGGAATGCCAAAAGGCGTAATAACTCGCCGCCGGCATAACCACTAGCTCCTACTACTCCGATTTTCATGAAGCAACTATAGCATAATTATGCATGAATCTGCATATTTATACACACTATGCAGTACGGAGAATGGCTCCCGTTGCTTTGACGGCAGCTGCGACCGCGGATTCACGCATCTGCGTAACCTCTGCCCCGGTCAGTGTTCGATCTGGCGCTCGGAAGACAAGTGAGAATGCGAGTGAAATCTTGCCATCACCTAGCTTGTCGTAGCGATCAAAGAGAGAGATTGATTCAAGGAGTTCCCCTGCACCTGCGCGAAGTGCGGATTCAACCTCAGCCGCGGAAACGCCTGCATCAACAATCAGAGCAACATCTTGAAGGGCTGCCGGCATCGTTCCAACTGTCGTTGGTCGAACCAAATCTGAATCTGGAAGAACACTTAGCCCTACTGCGAAAGCAACCGAGCGCTCAGGCAATCCGTACTTGGAAATGATTCGTGGATGGAGTTCGCCAGCATGCGCAACTGCCTTTCCATCCACAATTAACTCAGCGCAACGTCCGGGATGCCAAGGAGCGAAATCAGATCTCTTAACAGTCCACTGAAGATTACATAGCTGCAGAATATCCTGGGCGTAAGCGATGGCATCTTGCCAGTTATACGCACGTGCCTTGCCCTGCCAATCTTCATTCTCAGATTTTCCAACTAGTAATCCCGCTACGTGATAAGCCTGTGGTGGAACGCTTGCGAATATCTCGTCAATAACTTTCTTATCTGGACGTTTTGATAAATCTGGAGAAATAAATGGAACGAGTTTCTGGGAGCTTCGGAAAATGGAGCCCATTTCAAAGATTGCGAAATCTTTAGCACCGCGACTGATATTACGAGCCGCTACTTCGATTAGCCCTGGAACCAGATGGACTCTCATCAAAGGGAACTCTTCAGACATTGGATTAGCGATTCGGTATGTCGAAGCTCGTTCTCCTAAGAATCCCATCGAATCGATTGTCTCTTGATTGGTAAATGGGAAGGTCTGTACCTCAGCAAGGCCACGACTCGCAAGCATCGCAGCCACTGCACGACGGCGCTTCTGAGTCGGAGACAAAGATGCATGCTTTGGTCGCGGAGGAAGAATCGATGGAATCTTGTCGTATCCGATCATCCGAGCTACTTCTTCTGCAAAGTCGGCAGAAGTTAAGAGGTCTGAACGCCAAGCAGGTGGATCTACCTCGAAAGTCTTCTCATTTACATCGCAGCCAATAGTTTGAAGAATCTTTGCAATCTCTGCTGGAGAGATCTCAACGCCAAGAATCCGTGAGATGTAAGCCGGGTCAACCTTCACTACAGGTGCGAAGCGAGGCTCCCCGTCGACGACAGTTGCAACGTGCTGAGCGGAACTATTTTCAGTCAGCAATTGAACAAACCGTGCAGAAGCAAATTGAGCCAGAGATGGGTCCACGCTACGTTCAAGGCGACGTGAAGCTTCGGAAGACAATTTATGACGACGTGAATTCTTAGCAACGCAGACTGGATCGAAGCGGACTGCTTCCAGCGCAATCTCCGTTGTGGTCTCTGAAATTTCAGAAGAAGCTCCACCCATTGTTCCGGCTAGAGCCAGCGGCTGTTCATCATCGCATACCATCAAATCATCAGGATCAAGTTGGCGAACTTGTCCATCCAAAGTTGTAAATGGTTGTGCTTTTCCCGCACGCTTGATAGTTAGGCCACCTTTAATCTTAGATTTATCAAATGCGTGGAGTGGTTGACCGAGCTCGAGCATTACGTAGTTGGTTACATCCACAACAAGCGAAATAGAACGCATTCCCATTTTTTCAATACGTCGACGCATCCATAGCGGTGTGGTTGCAGAAGGGTCAAAGTTTGAGAGAGTTCTAAGATAGAAGACAGATGCCGTTGATGGGTCTGCAATCTTGGCGGAAACCCCTTTACCTGTCTCTGTAAATGAAAGTGTACGAAGCGCATCGACAGGATCGGTGAATGTGAGATTAAGTGAGCCGGCAATTTCGCGAGAAATTCCGCGAATACTCAACGCATAACCGCGGTCTGGGTTTACAGCGATGTCGAAGATGACATCATTAATCATCAATCCCTCAATCGCGTCAGCACCGACTTCAACTGAACCTTCCGCGAAAGTCATAATTCCTGAATGGTCTTCGCCCAGTCCTAGCTCGCGTGCAGAACAGATCATTCCGTTGGAAATCTTTCCATAGGTTTCACGGGCACCAATAGCGAAGTTGCCCGGTAATACTGCGCCGGGAAGAGCTGCAACAATCAAATCCCCCACAACGAAATTGGTTGCTCCGCAAATTACATAGCGGGTCTCTTTCTCTCCGCAATCGAGACCTACATAGCGAACAGGCTTCTTAAATTCTGTTAGTTCTTCGACTGAGAGAACCTTTGCAAATACCAATGGACCAGTCAGATCTGCACCTTGCTCAATGATCTCTTCAACTTCAAATCCAACGCGAATAAGTGCATCGGCGATTTGTTCTGCAGAAATAGAAGCCGGAATATCAACAAATTCCTTAATCCACGATAAAGGTGCGCGCATTTAGAGTCCGACTCCAAACTGACGAGTAAATCGAAGGTCACCTTCAACGATGTCATGCATATCGGTGATTCCGTGGCGAACCATCAGTGTTCTTTCAAGACCCATGCCGAATGCAAAACCTGTATAAACCTCGGTATCAATTCCGCAGGTTGTAAGAACCTTTGGATTTACCATTCCGCAGCCGCCCCATTCAATCCAGCGTCCATTGAAGAATATATCTACCTCAGCGCTTGGTTCGGTAAATGGGAAGAATGATGGGCGCAGGCGAGTGATGACATCTGGACCAAACATGTGTCGAGCAAAGTTATCTAAAGTTCCTTTGAGATGGGCCATCGTGATCCCCTTGTCGATTACAAGGCCTTCCACCTGATGGAATACCGGGCTATGCGTTGCATCGAGTTCATCTGCACGGAATGTGCGACCAGGACAGATCATGTAGATGGGCGGTTCCTGTGTCAGCATTGAACGAATCTGCACTGGTGAAGTTTGCGTTCTTAGCACTACGCCAGATTCGATTGGTTCGATAAAGAATGTATCTTGCATGGTGCGAGCCGGATGATCGGCCGGAATATTGAGAGCATCAAAATTAAGCCATCCAGATTCAAGTTCTGGTCCTTCTTCAACTGAGAATCCTTGCTCGATGAAGAAGTCAGAGACTTCATTCTTGATGATTGATATTGGATGAAGTCCACCGCGATGAGTGCGCTGAACTGGCAAGGTAATATCTACAACTTCTTCTAAGAGAACTTTCGCATCGCGCTCTGCTTCAAGTTTTTCCGTTGCAGTAGCGAGAGCCTTAGCAATTTCAGCCTTGGCATCGCCGATTAACTTTCCTGCACTTGCCTTCTCCTCTGGCGAAAGAGCGCCAAGGCTGCGACTAGCTAGTGAGATTGGTGCCTTATCTCCGGTGTGGGCAAGGCGAGCAACTTTGAGGGCTTCAAGATCCGATGCGGCATTAAATGCCTTCTGGGCATCGCTGATCCACGATGCTATCTCTGCCGGATTCATGGAAGTAATTCTAACCTGCGACCTTTGTAGAAAGGGTGAACATTACGATGGAAGCGGCGGCTGATAAATTGAGGCTCTCGGCACGTCCAGCCATAGGAATAGTTACTTCAGTGACTGAAGCTCCCAGTGATGTACCTAGTGCTGTACCTAGTGAGGCAGCATCTACTCCCCTTGCTTCATTTCCAAAGATAGCGATGCAATCTCCTGGTATTTCAAGATCAAGAATCGATGTAGTTGCATGCGATGAGAGCAAGAACTTTTGAGCATCTGGGAAACGCTTATCAATATCGGCAAAAGAGATACCTTCAAATACTGGAATATTCCAGAGAGAACCTGCCGTTGAACGAACCACTTTCGGCGAGAACATATCGACTGAATCTGGTGAAGTGATTACCGCTGAAATTCCCATCGCATCTGCGGTACGCAGAATTGTTCCCGCATTGCCTGGATCTTGAATCTCATGGAGATAGATAAATCTAGAGGATCCCGTCCCAGACAATTCAGATAAATCAGATTCTGGCTTGTAACAAAGGGAGATCAAACCTTGGGGAGAAACGGTATCTGACATTGCTTTCATGACAGCAACAGATACTTCAACTATTTCAATATCGTTGAGGTCGAATTCTGAGATTTTTCCTAGACCCGCTTCGGTACCATAGAGAATCTTGATCTCTGGACCGTTCTTTGAAGTCAGCGCTTCACGTGCACATTGCAAGCCTTCTGCAACGAATAACCCTTGTTCGCGACGCTCTTTTGCGCCCTTAGAACCAATAAGAGCCTTCACCCGCGCAACATGTGGCGAGTGAAGGCTCTCAATCATTGGACTCTGTAACTCTTTTTTAGAATTACTTAAGCTGCTGGAAGGTTCTTACGTGCAACATCCACGAGAACCTTAAATGCAGCTGGATCGTTTGTTGCGATATCTGAAAGAACGCGACGATCTACTTCAAGACCTGAAGCCTTAAGCCCCTGGATGAAGCGGTTGTAAGTCATTCCATTTGCACGAGCTGCAGCGTTGATACGCTGAATCCATAGCTGACGGAAATCGCCCTTCTTATCCTTACGGTCGTTGAAGGCGTAGACCATTGAGTGCGTTACTTGCTCCTTCGCCTTTGTGAAAAGACGTGAACGTTGTCCGCGATATCCGCTGGCACGCTCGAGGGTTGTGCGACGCTTCTTTGCTGCGTGTACTCCGCGCTTGACTCTCATTTAGTCACGCTCCCTTACTTGAGACCAAGCATGCGCTTGGCTGTCATTGTGACGGTTGATTTAGCTGATGATTCTTGGCTCAAACGACGAGTAACGCGTGATGACTTGTGCTCCAAAAGGTGGCGCTTGCCTGCACGCTCGTGCATGATCTTTCCTGAACCTGTGACGCGAAAAGTCTTCTTCGCACCACTGTGGGTTTTCATCTTTGGCATTTATCTTCTCCTGTTACTTCGTCGTTTTGTTAAAACTCTCGTGTACTACTCAGCTGCCGCTTCGGCTGCCTTCTCTTTGGCAGCTTTCGCCGCCTTCTGCTCTGCTACAACCTCGGTCTTCTTCTTTGTCGGACCGAGCACCATCGTCATCTGTCGTCCCTCTTGCTTAGGAGCGAATTCAACGAAAGCAATCTCCTTCACATCTTCTGCAAGACGTTGCAAGAGCTTGAAACCGAGCTCTGGACGAGTTTGTTCACGTCCGCGGAACTTCATCGTGATCTTCACCTTGTCGCCGCCTTTGAGAAACTTCTCGACTGCTGAGCGCTTTGTCTCGTAGTCATGATTCTCAATCTTTGGCGTCAATCGCACTTCCTTCACCACAATGTGGGTCTGGTTCTGACGTGCTTCGCGAGCTTTCTGCGCGATCTCGTACTTGTACTTTCCAAAGTCCATGATCTTGCAAACTGGTGGAGTTGCTTCCGGTGCGATCTCTACGAGATCGAGTCCGATTTCATCTGCCATCGCTAACGCTGCTTCGATATCTACGACTCCAACTTGTTCACCGGTGTAATTGATGAGACGAATTTGGGGTGTGCGGATACGGTCATTGATGCGCGGTTCTGTTGTGATTTCTGCTCCTAAGTTCGGTATTCACTTGAGTATCCAAGTTGCCGCAGAATTCGCGCACCGCATAGGAGGATAGAAATAGCACTTGGCTACTTCTTCTTCCGACAAACCAGTTCACTTGAAGTGAAGGAGGTGGGAGCGGTGAGCTCCTCTTGCAGCAGCCGGGGCTACTGGTCTGAGGAGAAGGCTACCTAATGGGTTGGAATAAGTGAAATCCGTGCGTGAAAGCGGCTTTAACTCTTACCCTTTTAGCCCATGGCGTGCAAGCCACCATCAACGTGGATGATCTCAGCCGTGGTCTTTGGGAACCAATCGCTCAAAAGTGCAACTGCGCCTTTGGCTGCGGGAACTGGATCTTCAATATCCCAGAAGAGCGGACTACGTTCGTTCCATACATTTTCGAATTCTTGAAAACCGGGAATCGATTTAGCAGCGATTGTCTTGATGGGACCGGCTGCAATGAGATTTACGCGAACATTATCTTTCCCAAGATCGCGAGCTAGGTAGCGCGAAGTTGATTCAAGAGCTGCCTTAGCAACTCCCATCCAGTCATACTTTGGCCAAGCGACCTGCGCATCAAAATCGAGTCCCACAACAGAAGCCCCATTTTTAAAGAGTGGGTGGCAAGCCATCGTGAGTGATTTCAATGAGAATGCAGAGACTTGAACAGCGGTAGCAACATCTTCCCATGACGTATTCAGGAAGTTTCCGCCGAGAGCTGCTTCTGGTGCGAAACCAATTGAATGAACAACTCCATCTAGATGAGGAAGATGCTTCTTTACTTCTTCAGCTAGCCCATCAAGATGCTCTTGATTTGTCACATCAAGTTCGATAATCGGCGGAAGCTTTGGTAAACGAGCAGCGATACGATTTGTGAGACTGAGTCCTCGACCGAATCCTGTAAGAACAACGTTAGCGCCTTCTTCTTGGGCAAGGCGAGCAATATGGAATGCGATGGATCCATCAGTGAGTACGCCAGTAACAAGAATGTTTTTGCCTTCGAGAATTCCCACTTTAATGCCCCATTCCTAATCCACCATCAACAGGAATGATGGCACCGGTTATATAACTTGCCTTCGGTGAGGCAATAAACGAAACAACATCTGCAATCTCATCCGCAGAGCAGAATCTTCCAAGTGGAACTTGGGCTGCGATGTCTGTACGACGCTTCTCATCAAGATCTGCTGTCATATCAGTTTCGACAAATCCAGGAGCGATGACGTTTGCTGTAATTCCACGACTTCCAAGTTCACGTGCATATGAACGTGCCATCCCGACCAGGCCAGATTTGGAGGCTGAGTAATTAACTTGCCCAGCTGCTCCTACGCTTCCGACAACTGAACCAACGAAGATCAAGCGACCACGCTTTAACTTCAAGAGTCCTTTAGTTGCTCTCTTTGAAACTCGAAATGCTCCCGTGAGGTTGGCATCAATAACAGATTCAAAATCTTCATCACTCATGCGCATTACAAGGGTATCTTTCGTAATTCCGGCGTTGGCAACAATTATTTCTGGTTGCCCAAATTCACTTTCGATCTTTGTAAATCCGGTATCTACGCTCTGGCTATCTGTGACATCCATCTGAACAGCATCGAACCCGGTCGGCGGTGTTCCGCTTCGGTAGGTGATGATGACTTTGTGGCCATCTGCCTTGAGAGCTTTCGCTATCGCGAGACCGATTCCGCGATTTCCGCCGGTGACCAGCGCGATTGATGTCGAGTCGCTCATGAGATAAAACTACCCTACTGTTGGCTTATGGCTAAAGAGGATGCGGCATTCGACATCACAAGCGCGCCAAAGGGTTTATCTTCTGATCAGAGTGCGCGTCAACGCCGCTATTTCTATTCAATGATGGTGCGTACTGCATGCTTCATTCTCACCGTTGTGCTTCCTAGCCCGTATAGATGGTTTGCACTCCTAGGAGCTGTGGTACTTCCTTATATTGCCGTGGTGGTAGCTAATGCCGGTCGCGAGACAGTTCTTCCAGGAGCTGCAATTCTTAAGAAGAGGCCGCGAGGAATTGAGTAAGTCACGTAAAAAAGAAAATTACTCCCTCTTTAAATCGTTAGTCGCTCTCTCACTTGTACTCCTCTGTTTATGGGCTGCACAGTGGCAATTTAATCGAGGGCTAGATAGAAGCGATAGAAACTCCAAGATTGAAAGCCATATCGCTATGAAGCCTGTCTCATTAGAGGAGGTTGTATCTAACCCAGCTGTCCATGAGTGGAAGACCGTGGAATCTCTGGGAACTTTCGATCTGAAGAATCAGATTCTCCTTCGTAATCGTTACTTTGAAGGCGTCTACGGCTTTGAACTCCTTACAAAATTTACCGACTCTCAAGGCCGAACCTTCTGGGTAGATTGTGGCTGGGTGAAGGCTGGTAAAAATGCACTCACGCGACCTGAACTTCCCAAGATTCCAGAAGGCGAAGTTTTGATTACCGGTCGCCTACGTTTGGACACATCACTTCCAAGAGGTGCCTTCTTTGCTATTCCCTCTAATCAATCAGAAGGTTTGGTCTCGAAAGCCAATGCACAAAGTGGATCTTCTACAGAGAATTACTATCTCGATCTAATCTCTGGAAATGATCCACTCTTGACGCCTGCAGTACCGGCACAATTGCCTGAACTTTCAGATGGTCCCCATATGGCATATGCATTGCAATGGGTCTTCTTCGGTGGACTAGTTATCTACGGCCGGTTTCTCATTCGTCGTGATGTCCTGTCTGGCAAAGAGCTCTGAGTACAAACCACCTTTAGAAATCAACTCTTCATGGGTCCCGCGTTCGACAATCAGACCCTTCTCCAATACTAAAATCTGATCAGCTTCCATCACCGTGCTGAGGCGATGAGCGATGACAATTGAAGTTCTCCCCTTGAGAGCAACGCGTAGCGCTTCCTGAACGAGGGATTCATTCTCAGAATCTAGGTGGGCTGTTGCCTCGTCGAGAATTACTATTGCAGGAGCCTTAAGTAGAAGTCGCGCTATCGCCAAACGTTGTTTCTCTCCACCTGAGAGTCTATGTCCACGTTCCCCCACCATGGTGTCAAAGCCATTGGGCAGCGATGAAACTAGCTCCCAAATTTGGGCGGATTTGCAGGCCTCGATCATCTCTGCCTCGGTCGCATCTTCCTTTGCGTATCGCAAATTTTCAGCGATGGTTTCGTGGAAGAGATGGGCATCTTGCATCACCACCCCGATTGAATCTCGCAGTGATTGCACTGTGTAATCGCGAATATCATGGCCACCGATATTGATCGATCCGCCAGTGACATCGTAAAGTCTTGGAAGAAGTGCGCTCATCGTTGTCTTACCGGCACCTGAGGGACCAACGATTG
>JACCDL011241236.1_pt1 | contig 15973 bp, 13 predicted proteins | sample 7441931 | NCBI WGS metagenome assembly JACCDL01 (sample SAMN15323437, study PRJNA562643) | freshwater metagenome | isolation source: river surface water | place: USA:Blue River Watershed | collected 2017-08-16 | reverse complement strand
GGGTACTGCTGCTGGTGAGACAATGCAAAGTCCAACGCTTGCACCAGGTGACGGGGGTGATAGTTGTGAACGCCCCTGAGCGTCACCATTTTTCTGAGAATCAAGTTGGCGTCCAGCGTCACAAGGGCATTCGGACTGACCATGCCACCAATGACATAGGTACCCCCCGTTCGCACAAGCGCCAACCCCAAGGGAATCACCTCGGGCACGCCGCAGACCTCCAGCACGACATCAGGACCATGGGGCGAGCATTGCGCCTGGATAGCCTGAAGCAGGGACGAGACATCTGCGCAAGGATCGAAGGCTTGGTCAACCCCGAAGTGCAATGACTGATGACGACGGCCCGCATGCACATCCAAACCGATGACACGGCGCGCGCCCCGTGACTTGGCCAGCGCAGCCCCGTACAAGCCGAGCAAACCCAAGCCCTGGATCACCACGGTATCGCCCAATTGAATCTGGGCCGCCTCGGTCACCGCCACCATGGTGGCCACACCACAATTGAGCGGAGCTGCCTCCTCGTCACTCAAACAGCTGGGCAGCTTCAAAATCCAGGAGCGTGGCAGGATATAGCAATACTGGGCGAACCCGCCATGGTGATGAGGCGGCGTGGTCGCTGCCAGATGACCATATTTCTCCACACCGGGTGACTTTTGGGGCAGGTCCAACACATCGCTGAAATAGTTGGCGCCTGGAATGAAGTACTCACTCCAGGTGATTCGATCGCCAACTTGAAGAGCATCACCCCGCATATCCTGCTCAACGCCCTCACCCAGCGCCACAATCCGACCCACAATTTCATGACCCAACACGCCTGGACAGGGGTTGGGACGATGGCCCTGATACGAATGGATGTCCGATCGACAGATGGTGGACATGCTCACCCGTACCAGTACCTCACCTGGGCGCGGGTCTCGAAGAGGATAGGTGTGCAGCTCAAAGGGGGCGTGGGGTTCAGCGTAAGTCGCCACCAGGCCATCGGCAGGAAGAGTCATGTGTGCACCTTGGTGCCATTGATCGCGAAATCGAAAATGTGATGGCTTTTGAGAGGCAATTTATCGGCACGGTGCCGATATTCTTCATTGAGCGGGAAGTTGAGAATGAAGGGCACACGAGCTTCAGTGACGGCACCATGGCTGCGAAGTCTCGCATCCTGCAAATTGGACAAATCATGGTCAACCTCACGCGCGCCAAGGACTGTGCCCACGTCACCAATCACGGCAACGTCCCCTTCGCGGTCAGCTGGCAGATCGAACTGTTGACACACTTCTTCGCGCGTGAGCGCCAGGGCAACGCCAGGCACCTCGCGAACGAGATCGATGATGGCTTGAGGCGTGACGTGACTGTCTCGGCACCAGACCCGCACAAATCCCCCCAATGCCCCATGATGGCGCACAAATGCATCGGTGATCGGACAAATCACCACCGTGCTGTCAGGGCCAAATCGTTGATCCAGGATATCCTGGAGAAAGACCACATTGGGGCTACCGTCCTGCTTGGACTTGTCGTTCATCCCGTGATCAGCTGTCAAGGCGACGGTGGCCCCTAGCAAGGCCAAACGTCCAAACGCATCGTCGAGGCGCTGATAGAACAGGTTGGCGATGGGGTCACCGGGTGCATGCTTGTGCTGGATATAGTCGGTGAGAGACAGGAACATCAGATCAGGCTTATCACGCGCCAGGAGTTTGATGCCTGCTTCCAGCACGAACAAGGACAGGTCCATGGAATACATGCCCGGTTGCTGCATGCCCACCAACTCCAGCACGTTCTCGATGCCGTTCTCGGACAAGGTGCAGCGGTGCGCGAACTCAGCTGACAGACTGATGTGTCCTTGGGACAAGTCCAGACCCTTGCCGAGTTGCTGCCGAAGTTTGTCCTTGGCCGTGATAGAGACCACGCGAGCGCCAGCATCGGCAAATACACTCAACAGGGTTCGGCTTCTCAGCAATTCGGGGCCGGTCATGACCACGGCCTCTCCGGCTTCGTTCAAAAAGAAATTACCAGAAATACCATGCACCGAGGCCGGCGCCCCGGTAATGATTGACATGTTGTTGGGACATGTGAAGCTCGGCACTGTGCCATCCGCCACCGAGGTGAAGCCCTCGCGCATGAATCGTGAAATGTTGGGGATGATGCCATCGCGCAGACCTTGCTCCAGGTAGGCCGGATCGCCTCCATCAATGCACACAACGACAACAGGACGTTTCGGCCAGCGGTACCGAACGCCATTGAGCTCAACAAATTTCATGATGAAAATTCAGATAGACCAGCGTCGAAACCAGGCTGACAGCAGGTCAATAAAGGTGACGCAAGTGATGATGATGACCAGAATTGCCGCCGTTTCGGCGTAATCAAAGCCCCGGATAGACTCATGAAGAACCACGCCAATGCCGCCAGCTCCCACCATGCCCACCACCGACGCAGAACGAACATTGGATTCAAATCGGTAGAGTGAGTACGAAATCCACAACGGCAGCACCTGTGGGATTACGCCGTAGAGGACTTCCTCCAGTGGATTGGCACCGGTGGCACGCACGCCCTCAACCGGTCGAGGATCGATGGCCTCGACGGCTTCTGCAAACAACTTGGCCAACACACCCGTTGTGTGAACCCACAGGGCCAACACACCGGCGAAGGGGCCGAGTCCCACTGCCACAATGAACAACATGGCAAACACCATCTCGTTGATGGCACGGCAAGCGTCCATCAAGCGCCTGATGGGCTGGACCACCCAAGGGGGCGCAATGTTTTCTGCACTCAGAAGACTCAGCGGGACAGCGCACACAATCGCCAACACCGTGCCCCAAATCGCAATGTGCACGGTGATTACCATCTCCGACAGGTAGATTCGCCAGTCGTGGAAATTCGGCGGGAAAAAATCCTTGCTGAAGACCGCCATGTTGGCCGAATCCCGCCACAAGTCCAGGGGACGCATGTCCGCCCCCTGCCAGGACCAGACCAGCAACATCAAGACGACACCCCAGGTCAGCTGGGTTGCCAGGCTGGTGTGCGGCGGCACCAGGGTGACGTCTTTCAACGCTGGTCTCGGAATCATGGGGACGCTCGGCGGTAGATCGGCTTATCGGGGCATCTGTTTGGCCAGCGCCTCGAGCTTGGCGTCAATATCGGCCAGCTTGGCTTTCTTGTCGGCTGCGGCCATGTTCTCGTCGTTTTCAAATTTCTTGCGGTCCTTGAACAACTCGAGCTGGCGAATTGGCAGCAATTGTGCGTCGGTGGACGCCTTGAAGCCTGCCAGACGGTACATGTTCTTCAGGATTTCCTTCTCTCGATCGTCCTTGCCGTAACCGGTCACAAAGTCCAGGACTTTCTTTTTCAGATCTGACGGTAAATCTTTGCGCCAGACCAGGGGGTCACGCGGAATCAGCGGAGAAGTCCACAAAATGCGAATCTGATCCAGCTTTTCGGGCGACTTTTCCTTCATCTTCTGCGTCATTTCGCTGTTGCTGGTGGCAACATCGACTTGCTTGTTCAACACAGCCAGAAAATTGCCCTCATGGTTGGACGCTCGCATGACCTTGAAGTGGGTCTTGGGTTCCAGGTTGTTCATGGTGAACACGTAATAGGTGGGAACCAGCGTGCCCGAGGTGGACGACGGGTCGCCAATACCGAAGGAATAGTCCTTGCCGTTCTTGAGCACTTGGTCCAGCGTTTTGATGTTGGAGTCCTTGTGGGTGATCAGGTAGGAGTAATAGCCGGGCGTGCCGTCAAGATCGACGAATTGGGCAAATACTTCACCATTCGAACGATCCACGGCATCAATCGCTGACTTGTTGCCATACCAGGCGATATGCACCTTGTTGAAGCGCTGACCTTCGATGATGCCGGCATAGTCGGTGGCGTAGAAGCCCTGCACCTTGATGCCAACCGCCTTGGACATATCGCTGAGGAAGGGCTCCCACATTTGCTTCAAGGCGCCGGCCTTCTCAGTGGCAATGATGCCGAAATTGATTTCCTTGAGGTCGTTGGCACCGGCCACGCTGGCCGTGACCAATGCCGCAGTGGCCAATAGGGTTTTGATGTGTTTGAACATGAAATGGCTCTCCAGAGTAGTCAGAGGGTTAGACGAATGAAAGGGGGTTGGATGATCCCGGCGGGGCGGAAACTCCATCGGAAGGATGGCAGGCGGGGGTGAACAATTCGTGCGCATCACTGCCATAGAGTTCGGCCAGCAGGGGTGGAGTGAGCTCGGAAGACGGACCGTCGTAGACCACGCGGCCTGCGTTCAAGGCAATCGTTCTGGGGAAATAACGCGTGGCAAATTCCACCTGGTGCAAAGAAACCAGCACGGTACAGTGGTGTTGCCGATTCAGCATCACAAACAACTCCATCACTTTTCTTGAGGATTCGGGGTCTAGGGATGCAATGGGCTCATCCGCCAGAATCAAGCGAGCCCCTTGCACCAGACACCGGGCGAGTGCTGCCCGTTGTTGTTGACCGCCAGAGAGGGTGGAGGCACGCTGCCAGGTGGTTTGTTCCATGCCCACTGATATCAGAGCTTGCAGGGCTTGTTGGCGTTGTGACATGGAAAAACGCATCAGGAGACTGCGCCACCATGAGGTTTGGTGCAATTGCCCAATCAGAACGTTGGTGATAACCGGCAGGCGCTGAATCAGATTGAATTGCTGGAATACAAAACCAATCTGGCGACGAATGTGGCGGATGGAGGGCGAGATCCGGCCGTTATGCTGAATGGTCTGCCCCAGTACCTCGACGTCGCCCTGTGTAGCTGCGACGAAGCCTGACAGGTGGCGTAGCAACGTGGACTTGCCAGAACCGGAGGCTCCCAACAAGGCCACCATCTCTCCCTCAGCAACACGCAAAGACACGTTGTCCAATGCCAGACAATTGGCGAATTGTTTGCTCAGGTGGCGAGTCACAACGGCATCGGGCACTACACAACTCCACTGTCATCTCATTGCAATACCCCAAGCCTAAAGTCTGAATGTGGCAGGTTGTTGACAATCTACGGTGTTGTTCGCGTTCAGTGAACTTTTCACCTCGCATGACACTTTCATGACATTTGAAACAGCTCTTGATTTATTAAAAAATCAGTCTTTACCGACGCTGGTGCTTGAAGAACTTGAGCAAATGATCCGCGACGGTCGATTGATGCCAGGTGACCCATTACGAGAAAACACATTGTCCGAGCAATTGGGTGTCTCCAGGGGCCCCATTCGCGAAGCATTTCGAGCCCTGGCTGAAAAGGGTCTGGTTCGGGTGGAAAAAAATCGCGGTGTTTTTGTGCGTTCCATCACGCCACGTGAAGCCGATGCCATCTTTGAGGTGCGTGTGGCCCTGGAGCACTTGGTGGTGTCGAAATTGGCGCAAATGTCCCAACGTGTAGCATGCTCTCGTCTGTCGGGCTTGCTAGCGGAATCAGATGCCAGAGTGGCACGGTCTGATGTCGCCGGCTGTCATGCCCTGAATCTGGAATTTCACGAGTCACTGGTTCGACTGACAGGGAACCCAACATTGCTGGACACCTACCAGCGTCTGGTCAATGAGTTGGCTTTGTTTCGCCAGCAGGCCCATGCAGCATCACGAAACACCGAGACACTGCAAAGGTCGGTTGCTGATCACCGTGCGGTGTATCAGGCACTGGTGGAAGGCAATCAAGCACAAGCCTGGCAGGTCTTGCACCGACATCTCGAGACAAGCCGAGAACGTTTGCTTGATATCTTGAGGAATGAACCGGAAAATCCAAAATGACTCTAATCGAAGAATGCATGCGTATCAATGGTGAGCGTGTGCGTCGGGCCCACACCCTGGCTGTACACAACCCATACACCAACGACTTCATTGGCCATGTGCCCAAGGCGCAAGTAGACGATGTTCGCCGTGCATTTGAGGTTGCAGCCGCCTATCGGCCACGACTCACCCGTTATGAACGCTCCAACATCCTGCGTCGCGCCGCTGAGGTGGTCATGCGAGAAACGCAACGCATCAGCGATCTGATCACGCTGGAATCCGGCCTGTGCAAACAAGACAGCATGTACGAGGCTGGTCGCGTGAGAGATGTACTGCTCTTTGGCGCAGATGCAGTACTGCACGACGATGCGCAGGTCTTTTCCTGCGACATCACGCCCCATGGACGTCAACGCCGTGTCTACACCCAACGCGATCCCCTGCTGGGCGTGATCTCCGCCATCACCCCCTTCAACCATCCCATGAACCAGGTGGCACACAAGATTGTTCCAGCCGTGGCGACCAATAACCGGGTCGTGCTCAAACCGTCTGAAAAAGTGCCTTTATCTGCACTGTTGTTTGCGGACATCCTGTACGAGGCAGGCTTACCGCCGCCCATGTTTCAAGTGGTGACAGGCGATCCTGCCGAAATAGCTACAGAGCTTCTGACCAATGAGCACATTGACCTGGTGACCTTCACCGGCGGTGTGAGCATCGGCAAGCATATTGCACAAACCGCGGGGTACCGCCGCATGGTACTGGAGTTAGGGGGGAATGATCCCTTGATCGTTATGGACGATGCCGATTTGGATGAAGCGGCCCAGTTGGCGGCGGCGGGGTCATACAAGAATTCCGGCCAGCGCTGCACAGCTGTGAAGAGAATCCTGGTGCAGTCCTCTGTTGCAGAGGAATTTATCGAGCGCTTGGTAAACACTAGCAAGTCCTGGCGTTATGGCAATCCAACCGATCCTGCCGTGGACATGGGCACGGTGATCGACGAAGCTGCCGCGCAGCTGTTTGAGTCGCGCGTGAATGAGGCCGTGGCACAAGGTGCCCGCCTGCTCCTGGGCAACGAGCGTACGGGTGCCTTGTACGCGCCCACGGTACTGGACCCTGTCAGTGCAGGCATGACGCTGGTTCGAGAAGAAACCTTCGGTCCTGTTTCACCGGTCATACGCTTTGAAACTTTGGACGAGGCGATTCAACTGGTCAATGGCACAGCGTATGGCTTGTCCTCCGCAGTGTGCACCAACCGATTGGATGTCATCACGCGGCTTGTCAATGAATTGCACGTAGGCAGTGTGAATGTGCGAGAGGTTCCGGGCTACCGGCTTGAACTGACGCCATTTGGCGGAATCAAGGATTCAGGACTTGGTTACAAAGAGGGCGTTCAGGAAGCCATAAAGAGCTTCACCAACATCAAAACCTACTCCTTGCCCTGGCCTGCCTGATGCCAGCTGACGTTGCTGCGCTGGTTGTGTTGTCTGCATTGATGCATGCAGGGTGGAACGTGCTGGTTAAGCGCAGCCAAGACGCGCAACTCGACTCTGTCAGTTTCGCGCTGACGGCCAGTGGACTGGCCGCCCTGATTCTGCCCTTTGCGCCCTTTCCCCAGACAGACTGTGTGCCCTGGATGGCAGCATCCCTGTTGATGCATGTGGGGTACTTTATTTCCCTCATTGAGGCTTACCGGCATGCAGATCTATCCGTGACATATCCTTTGATGCGAGGCTTAGCTCCAGTTCTTGTCACAGGATTGGCCTTTTTGGCTGGAGATTCCGTTTCATACGGTCAGGGAATGGGCATTGCCCTCGTCGGCATTGGTATCGTCTTGCCCGCTTGGATCGGTCTTGGAAGACAACCCAAATCGCGCATGGGCATGTTCTTTGGCATTCTGAATGCGGTCATCATTTCGCTCTACACCTTGCTAGACGGCATGGGCGTTCGTGCTGCTGGAACAGCAATCGGGTACACCCTCTGGATGTTTTTTCTCAATGGCTGGGGTATTTTGGCCTACACCATATGGCAACGCGGAGCCTATGCTGTCAGGACACATCTCCATGCGCAATGGCGTATTTCGTTGCTAGGTGCATCCTTGAGCATCGGCTCTTACGGTATCGTGCTCTGGGCCATGTCACGGGCGCCAATTGCCTGTGTGGCGGCGTTGCGTGAAGTGTCGGTCGTGTTTGCAGCCGTCATGGGGACCTGGTGGCTCCACGAACGCATGGGACTGCCAAGGATCATCGGTGCCTGTCTGGTGGCAGGTGGAGTGATCATGATTAAGTTGTTCGGATCGGATTAGGTGGGATTCATGCAGCGTTGTACAGCTTCGGAAGGCGTTGTTCAGCCCGTGATGGCTCCTGTGAATCCAATATCGAGAGGTACACGCCCTCAAGTTTTTCCATGATGGCTGTCCAACCCATCTCCAACGCACGCGGCCGTGCTTGTGTTTGCATGATATGGCGCATGGTTTCATTGGCAGCAAGAGCCAATGCTTGGGCGATGAAGCGAGTGTTGTCCCCTGCAGAAACCAGTGCGCCATGTTGCATGTGCGTGATCAACTCCTTGGCGGCTGCATGTTCGAAGGCCACCACAGGTAATCCACTCGACATTGCCTCCAACGTAACGTTTCCAAACGTTTCGGTCAGACTTGGAAACAAAAAAAGGTCAGCGCTGGCGTAATGCTCGGCCAAGTCGTTGGCAGTTCTGAAACCCGCAAACACAGCATCAGGGCACTGGGATTCAAGCGTGGCACGGTAGGGACCATCACCAACAAACACCAACTTGCAGTCCATCACGATACTTTTAATTTGACGATAGCTTTGCACCACCAAGTCCAGATTTTTTTCTGCAGCCAATCGTCCCACTGAAAGCAGTACGAGAGTGGATGCCGTCGCGCCCCATTGCGAGCGTAAAAAGTCGCTGCGGTGATGGGGTGAGTACATATCGGTATCCACACCGCGCGCCACCACTTGCAGGCGCTCAAATCCCATGGACTGCAATTGCTCAAAGGTTTCTTGCGTCGGCACCATGGTGCATTGCGCCGTGTTATGGAACTTCTTCATGTACGAAAAGATAGCGCCCTTGAGCCAGCCCATGCCGTAATACTGGCTGTAGGCGTGGAAATTGGTGCGGAAATCCGAACACACTGGCAATTTGAGCTTGCGGGCAGCTTGCAATGCCGACCAGCCTAACGGACCTTCAGTGGCAATGTGAACCAGATCAGGCCGACGCCGCGACCACAACTGGACCAGGGCACGCTTGGCAGGTAGGCCCAACTTGAGTTGTTTGTACAAAGGTATCGGAGCACCTCGCACCAGAAACTCCTGTAGCGGATCTGGCCCGCGGCCAGCTGGATCAGTGGCATTGCGGGGACGAATCAGTTGGAGTTCATGGCCTCGGCTACGCAAGGTCTCCACCGTCTTGGCTACCGTCATGGCTACACCATTGATATCGGGCGGATACGTTTCGGTGATGTACGCGATACGCCAGGAAGGTCGGGCGGGGCGTAGCGACTCGAGTTGAAAGGTGGCGGTATCGTGCATATGTCCGATATTTTTCAAGTCGACTGTGTCAATGGTATGTCGACAGTGTTTCATACAGGCGACGTGCAAGCGTCATGAATTTTTCATCAAGGTACGTCATAGTTTGTTCACACATTTTTTTCATCCACGAGGACCGCATGAAAACCTTTCAGGAAACACTGCATGAATTGCGCTGGGATGACCATCGCTACTACCACCACAGCCGAATCAATCAGGCGCTCCATCTTTTCAGTGCGCTGTCGTTTCTGGTGGCATACGGCATGTTTTTCTTTGATCCGATTCTGGCGACTCTCATCGCCTGGTTGATTGCCATGTCCTTGCGTCAAGCTGGCCACTTCTTCTTTGAACCCAAGGGCTATGATGAAGTCAACCAGGCCACGCATGAGTACAAAGAGTCCATCAAGGTGGGCTACAACCTGCGGCGTAAGGTATTGCTTTACTGCGTGTGGATTGCACTGCCGATCCTGGCCTGGTTTGCACCTGACTCCCTCGATTGGCTGGTGCCAGAGTCCTACCAGGGAGATTTCTGGAGCGTACTGGGAGCCTCGTGGCTGATTCTGGGCGTGTCGGGCTTGTTGTTTCGGGTGGTGCAACTCTGGTGGCAACAAAGCCTGTCGGTGGGCCTGATTTGGATGACCAAGATCCTAACGGACCCCTTCCACGATGTGATGCTCTACCACAAGTCGCCTCTGTACCTCCTCAAGGGCGAATTCATCGACCCAATGGAACATGTGAAAACCAGCGGCTCCCACTGAAGATATTAATTCTTTCTGACCCTCTTACATCACCGCATTTTTCTGACAAGGCCCTCGATCACGAGGGCCTTGTCGTTGGCACTTACCGCTTTGATCGGCCGAGTGCTTGTTGCATCATCTCCCGAAAGACCTGACGCTTGATACCCTTGGTTGTCAACGAGGGTGACTGCCACCACCAACCATCCATCTGCATTTCTTTGCAGGCGGCGACAAAGGCGCTGATCAAGGCTTCAAAATCGTCGTCAGTGAAGTTCAGGCTGAAAATCATCCGCCCTGTTCCCACCCAACTCAGGGCGACGCGGTGTCGCCGCAAGTAATACTGGAGCATCCAATGGTAGCGTGACGGAATGGTGTAGAGAATTGTCCACACGGTCAGCATCCCCTCAACTCGAACCGGAACCCCAGCTGCCTCCAGACGTGCATTGAATGTCTGCAAACGCTGGTTCCAGAGCACCTCCATGCCATCCATCAGATAATGGGTTGCAGGCGATTCGAGTCGCTCCAGAAAGGCTTTCATGCTCCCCATGATCACAGGATGTGCATTGAAGGTTCCACGTGAGAAACAGATATGGCCAGGCCTGTCTTCACTGAAGCGTTTCATCCATCGATGTCCGCCACACAAGACACCGATAGGGAACCCGCCACCCAGCGTTTTACCGTAGGTAACCATGTCGGCTTGAACCCCAAAGTAGGCCTGAGCGCCACCGACACCCAGTCGAAAGCCAAGGAACACTTCATCAAAAATCAGCGCAATTCCTTTGTCTGTGCAAACTTGCCTGAGTTGTTTCAGCCACTGTGTGTAAGCCGACTTGTCATAGCGCGCATTGCGTCGCCCTTCAATCAAGGTGGAGTCTGTTGGGGCGCCCTGGTTAGGGTGCAGAGCTTGCAAGGGATTGATGAGTACACAGGCGATGTCGTTGCGTGTTCGCAACACACGCAACGAGCGCTCGGACATGTCGGCCAGAGTGAATGTTTCGCGCGGTGCGGGCAAGGGATTGCCTGGCCCCGGTTGCACGTCCTCCCACCAACCGTGGTAAGCACCGGCAAAACGCACCAGCTGCGAACGACCTGTGTGGTACCTGGCGAGCCTAACAGCTTGCATCACGGCTTCCGTACCTGACATGTGAAACGACACCTCGTCTTGTCCAGAAATGCTGCACAGCCGACGCACGTTGTACTGCACCACGGGATGGTAGCCTCCTAGCACGGGTCCTAGCTGGGCCACGGTTTGCGCCCCCTGCTCCATGGTTTCTTTATAAAAGTCATAACCAAAGAGATTCACGCCATAGGAACCGGTGACGTCGATGAACCGGTTACCGTCCAGATCCGTCAACCACACACCCTCGCTGGATTGCCAGAAATACCCCATGGGCAGGCGATCCTGGGCCCAGCGGGAAAACTGGAAAGGCACACGGTATCGACTGGTGAATTGCACGTCAGACACATGGTTCTTGATATCGCGTGTGGCGCTCAGGGTTTGCGGGGATGTCGTCTCCAAGAACTGCGACAGACGCTCAAAAGCCAGCAGTCGCATGGCCACCACATCGGGTGGGGCACCGTCCTGGTCGAAGACCGGGGTATTACCGTAGTCGTAGTAGGGGACCCAGCGAGCCAGGCGCTGTGCCCAGCGCGAGTGACCCGCCAAGGATCGGTGCTTGCCACGAGAGAGTTGCCAGCGTCGGTGCAAGCGTGTCGCAAGCACCCAACTGGCCACACTGGAGGGAATTGACATGAAAAGTGCAAATTCGTTGATTAGCATGTGACAAATCCAATGACGAGATCCATCATTTATATGAAGGCAGCATGAATCTATGATGACGATCAAACGGGTATTGCGAGCTTGGGCGGCCCAGGAAGACTTGAACTTTCTCCTGACCAACCGCATTCCCCGTATTGCCCTGACGCGGTTCATGGGATGGTTCAGTGAGCTGCGCCATCCCTGGATCAGCCGCCCTTCCATTGCCATGTGGCAACTGTTTTCCGATCTGGACCTGCACGAGGCACGAGAGACTCACTTTGCCAGCCTGCATGACGCCTTCATCCGACAACTCAAGCCGGGTGCTCGCACCATTGATCCTCGCCCTGACATCTTGACCAGCCCCAGCGACGCCATCGTGGGCGCGCACGGCACGATAGTCGATGGACGCCTCTATCAGGCCAAGGGCTTTGCCTACCAGCTGGAGGAGTTGGTGGGGGGAGCACAGGAAGCCCTGGCCTGGCAAGGCGCTCACTTTGTCACCTTGCGGCTGACGGCGGGCATGTACCACCGATTTCATGCACCCGCCGATGCCACTCTGCAGCAGGTGAGATACATCAGCGGTGATACCTGGAACGTCAACCCCATTGCCCTGCGCCGTGTCGAGCGCTTGTTTTGCAAGAACGAACGGGCGTGCTTGAAAATGAATCCAGCAGATGGAGGCCCCCCCATCGGCATAGTGGCGGTAGCAGCCATTCTGGTGGCGAGCATTCGCTTGCATGCCATTCCAGACACCTTGAATACCCGGTTCAAGGGACGACGTGACTATGACTGCCAACACGCATACGCCAAGGGAGACGAAATGGGCTGGTTTCACCACGGCTCAACCTTGATCCTCTTGGTACCCTCTCACTATCAACGTCTGGACGATTGGCAAGAAGGAGACCGTATCCAGATGGGGCGAGCCTTGTTTCGCTCAGGCAACTGTCAACAAACTGTCGTTTAAGTTTCACAAGGTTTACACGGTCACTTGAAACACTGCTGTCCATTCATTTGACAGGAGTTATGCGATGCGAATCACCGTGATGGGAACCGGGTATGTGGGATTGGTCACCGGCGTTTGCCTGGCCGAACTGGGCAATGATGTTGTGTGCTATGACGTGGATGCGGACAAAATCCGCGCCATGAATGGCGGGCACTGCCCCATTTATGAACCGGGTCTGGAAGACATGGTGGTGCGAAACCGTGGGCTGGGTCGGTTGAAATTCAGTGCCGATGTGGTGGACAGTGTGCACCACGGGGATATCGTGTTCATCGCCGTGGGAACGCCTCCAGGCCCGGAGGGCCGGGCAGACCTCAGCTATGTCACTTCCGCAGCGCGAAGCATCGGACGTTGGATGCGCTCGCCCAAGGTCATCGTGGACAAGTCCACGGTCCCGGTTGGCACCGCGGAGCAGGTGGAGCAATGGATCGGCGAGGAGTTGCATCGCCGTGGCATCTCTGACACCACGGGAGAGCCCTTGAGTGATCTCGCCTTTTGTGTGGTGTCCAACCCGGAATTCCTCAAAGAAGGCGCGGCGATCGAAGACTTCATGCGGCCCGACCGCATAGTGCTAGGCATCGATCCGAGTCCGTTCTCCCACACGGCACAGGAGTGGATGCAGCAACTCTACGCCCCCCTGAACCGCCACCACCAGCGCACTTACCTGATGAGTCGCCGAGCCGCAGAATTCACCAAATACGCGGCCAATGCCATGCTGGCCACGCGCATTTCCTTCATGAACGACCTGGCCAACCTGGCCGAACGCCTGGACGTGGATATTGAACAGGTACGTACAGGGATCGGCTCGGATCCCCGCATCGGATTCAGTTTTCTCTATGCTGGCACGGGCTACGGCGGATCCTGCTTTCCCAAGGATGTCCAAGCCTTGCAGCACATGGGGCTGGACCTCGGCTATCCATTGCGTCTCTTGTCAGCCGTGGACTCCATCAACCAGTACCAGAAATTGCGCTTGGTGGAGAAAGTCACCGCGCTCTACGGTGATGACCTGAACGGGATGAGCTTTGCCTTGTGGGGCCTGAGCTTCAAGCCCAACACGGACGACGTTCGTGAGGCCCCCAGTCGCCTGGTGGTGCGTGAATTGACCCAACGGGGAGCATTTGTTCGGGCTTACGATCCTGTTGCGGGTCAGGCGGCCAGCGAAGCACTCAAAACGGATCTGGGGCTTGAGGTGTATGGTTCGCAATTTGAGTTGGTGGACGATCCTTATCAAGCGCTCGAGGGCTGTGCAGCTCTGATGATTGCCACAGAGTGGAAAGCATTCCGCAGCCCCGATTTTGATCGGATGAAAGGCCTCCTGCGTGATCGTCGAATTTTTGATGGACGCAACATGTACGAACCCGACACCATGCGTCAGCACGGTATTGACTATCACGGTATTGGTCGCATGGCACGTCTACATCGCACAGGCCAGGATCACGTGGTGGATTCTGCGGCAGACTTTTTGCGAGTGTGATAACGCCAGGCAATCATCAGCATGCCGGCGCTGATCCAGGCGCCGAGCACGCTGGTGATGACTGAAAAAGGCAGATCCATGGCCATCAAAGCACTGTAGCCCAGCATCATGGCCATGACACTCAGGTTTTCATTGAAGTTTTGAATGGCAATGGATTGCCCAGCTGTCAGCAATTGGCAGCCACGGTGCTGAAGTAACGCGTTCATGGGGACCACAAAGAAGCCGCCGCACGCACCCACCAATATCATCAGCGCCATGGCCACACTGGGGTGATGTACCCAGTTCATGCACGGCAGTGAGATTCCCAGCACCAGACCGATGGGCAATACACGCCAGGCACCTTCAAGTGACACCCATCGTGCGGCCAACCAAGCACCGACCACCACGCCCACGGCGACCGCCCCTTGTAGATATGCCGCATGATCCAGACTCATGCCCAGATGCGTCTGCGACCACTGCAGCACCAGCAATTGCATGGTTGCACTGACGCCCCAAAACAAGGTGGTCACCCCAAGCGACATACCAGCCTCGGTATCGGACCACATGCGGTGCTGGTGTTGCGATGTTTGTCGCAACAACGCCAGAGGATGGACTAGCGTTCGAGGATAGGTGATGTGACTGCCCTTGATCCAGATATTGAGCACCAGGGCCAATAAGTAGCACAGTACCGTGAACCCCAACGAACCACAAAGCAGTGAATCCGAGTGCAACAGGTCACGCAAAATTTGTGTCATCGTGCTCAGCTTGAATATGTCGCTGATGAGAAATCCGCCCATCACAATGCCTAGTACCGCTGCACCCACGGTGCTGATTTCAATCCAGCTGTTGGCACGCACCAACTGGGCGGGTGGAACCAATTCAGTGATGAGCCCGTACTTGGCGGGTGAATAGAGCGCGGCACCCAAGCCCACCACCATCATGGCCGGAATCACCGGCATCCCCAACAACATGCCCAGGCATCCCAAGGCCTTGATTCCATTGGCCACCAGCATGACCCGGGGCTTGGACCACCGATCCGACAGCACACCGACCACCGGCGCCGTGAGCACATAGAACGTCGTGAAGCTGAATTTGATCAGTGGAATCCACCACCCGGCTCCGCCTTGCTCCAGATGCAGCGCAATGGCGACCAGCAGCAGCGCATTGTCTGCCAGCCCTGAGACGAACTGGGCAGCGATCAGTCGGTAAAAATTCGCGCCCATGGTACTCTGGATGCACGAATCAGTGGGGCGGACGGCGGTAGGAACTCAAAGCACGTTTGCGCTCCATGTGGCTTAGCACTCGAAAGGTAAGCCACCCGATGAAGGCCGAACACACCATAAACCCACCATAGGCCACTGGCCAGTCGATGCCTTGCGTCATCATGGAAAACTCCGACATGCCTCCTATGCCGGCCAGGATGTTGATGGGCATGAACACGACGCTGAAAATGGTGAGTTGATTCACGCGCTTGTTTTGGTTGATGTTGATAAAACCAATGGTGGAGTCCATCAAAAAGTTGATCTTGTCAAAGAGGAACGAGGTGTGACTGTTGAGCGATTCAATATTGCGCTGAATTTGCCGACAATCTTGGGCTTGGTTGTCAGACAGCATGCGTCCACGCAGCAAAAAATTCAGCGCTCGCTGCGTGTCCAGAATGTTGCTGCGGATACGACCGTTGTGGTCTTCCTCTTCGGCAATGTCCGACAGAATGCCCGCCGCCATCTGATCGCTGATGGATTCACTCAAAACATGGCGACCAACCTGACCCAGCTT
>JACCDL010343424.1_pt1 | contig 15982 bp, 17 predicted proteins | sample 7441931 | NCBI WGS metagenome assembly JACCDL01 (sample SAMN15323437, study PRJNA562643) | freshwater metagenome | isolation source: river surface water | place: USA:Blue River Watershed | collected 2017-08-16 | reverse complement strand
TTAAGCGACGCTTAGAAGCGCGCCAATACCTTGCTGAAGAGATCAGCAAGATGACCCCTGATAAATGGAAGCAAATGCCACTCCCTGAAAGGCTCTTGGATGCCCTCAAGGAAACTCCCCAGGTGCGTAGTCACGGAGGAATTCGTCGACACATTCAATTCTTAGGCAAAATCATGGGGGCTTTGAGTGAAGAAGAAGTTCATGACATTAAGCAAGCCCTAATTGGCATCGTTGGAGCAAAAAAAGCCAGTAAGATGAAAATCTAAATTATTCGATGTTGAGGAGACACTCATGAAAATAAGCAGTCAAAGTTTTCAGAATCATGCAGCCATTCCAGGTACCTTTGCATTTGCAATTCAAGACCCAAAAACACACATCACTTTGTCTTCAAATCAGAATCCCCATTTGGCATGGTCTGACTTTCCTAAAGAGACGCAATCTTTTGCTTTAATTTGTCACGACCCGGATGTTCCCAGTCGTGGCGATGACGTCAACCAAGAAGGTAAGGTGGTTCCGGCTTCTTTGCCTCGTGTCGATTTTTATCACTGGGTTTTGGTGAATATTCCAGCAGCTACTCAAGAAATTGTCGCAGGGAGTCACAGCCAAGGCATCACCGCCCATGGCAAATCAGCACAGCAAACTCCTGTAGGCACTGCGGGTATCAATGACTACACCGCATGGTTCAAGGGCGACGCCAGCATGGAAGGGAATTATTTTGGTTACGATGGTCCCTGCCCACCCTGGAACGATGCTCTTTTGCATCATTACGTCTTTACAATTTATGCTTTGAATGTGCCCCAAGTTCCTCTATCGGGTCCTTTTACGGGTGGCGATGCTCTCCAAGCAATCCAAGCCCACATCATTGACCAAGCCAGCATCACAGGAACCTATAGTCTCAACCCTTTAGTGACTGCTTAAATGATTGGCTAAGATTTATTGATCGGTATTGTCATATCTATTATTCAGCCTCGGCCAACTCAGGTCGAGGCTGATTTTTTTGGGTTTGCATGGTCGCAAGAATTGCCACACCGGCCAACACAATACTCATTCCCACCACCTGAACCACGGTGATGCTCTCACCCAAGAAATACCACCCCAAGAAAATCGTTGCAATCGGCCCCAACATTCCGGCTTGCGCAGTGAGCCCTGAGCCAATCCGATTAACTGCAATCATGACCAATAGCATGGGCATAAATGTACAAAAGGCTGCATTAAAAATACTGAGTTGATAGACCTCTATTGCTTGGTCGAGCAAAGTATTGGGGTGCAGGATCAAGACTTGCAAAGTACTAAACAAAGTGGAGGATGCACTGGCATAGGCCACTAAGCGAATGCTACCCACTCGACTCACAATCTCTCCGGCAAAGATCAAGTAAATCGCATAAGAAATGGCGCTAAGAAAAACCAATAAACCACCCCAAGCAATCGACGGTCCTAGCAACTGAATGTCATGAGAGAACACCACAATCACTCCTGTGTAGGCAAGGATCAGAGCCAACCATTGTTGCGCATGAATCTTTTTCTTTAAAAAGAACATTGAGATGAATAAAACAATCGTCGGATTGAGATAAAGAATGATTCTTTCAAGACCCACTGTGATGTATTGCAATCCTAAAAAATCAAGATAACTTGAAAGGTAATACCCAACAAAACCAAGGAACACAATCGTGAGTTTGTCTTTATTAGAAATTTTGATACTGGGATTGCGAGCAGAGGACCACCAGACAGCCAACCAAAAAAATGGCAAAGAAAAGAGCATTCTCAAAGCCAAGACTGTGGCTGAATCAACCCCATACTGATAACAAAGCTTGACCACAATCGCTTTAGCCGAAAACAAGACTGAACCCAAACCAGCAATCAAAAGCGAAGTGAGAAGAAATGAACGTTGCATGGGTTCGGTGAATTGAGGATTTTTGAACTTGTCTTGGACTATTTAAGTAAGCAGTTTAAACGAGCAGAAAGTCCCATAAAAGCCTAAAATACAGCCCGTGAACGCACCATTCAACCCCTCCCTCATTCCAAGCTCTCCCAGACTGGATTCTTACCCAAAGTATTGGGCAGAATGTTTTGGGACTGCGCCTTTCTTACCCATGAGTCGAAAAGAGATGGAACAATTGGGTTGGGACAGTTGCGACATCATCATTGTGACTGGGGATGCTTATGTAGACCACCCCAGTTTTGGCATGGCCATCATTGGCCGTCTCCTTGAAGCTCAGGGCTTTCGAGTGGGCATCATCGCCCAGCCCGATTGGCAATCCGCTGACCCTTTTAAAGTGTTAGGCAAACCCAATTTATTTTTTGGGGTGGCTGCTGGCAATATGGACTCAATGATCAACCGCTACACAGCGGATCGAAAAGTTCGTAGCGACGATGCCTACACACCCGGCGGTGTGGGTGGCAAGCGTCCTGATCGCTGCTCTTTGGTTTACGCCCAGCGTTGCCGTGAAGCCTATGGAGATGTCCCTATTGTGATGGGGGGTATTGAAGCATCTTTACGCCGCATTGCACATTATGACTATTGGCAAGATAAGGTTCGTCGATCCATTTTGATTGATGCCAAAGCCGATATTTTGCTTTATGGCAACGCCGAGCGTGCAGTGGTGGAAATTGCCCATCGTTTGGCTAAAGGCGAAAAAATTACCGATATCAATGATATTCGTGGCACAGCATTTGTGCGTCGCCACCCTGCTCCCGGTTTTACTGAAATTGATTCAAGCACGGTTGATACCCCTGGCGTGATTGATGCGCCCATCAACCCTTATCTCACCCCCGATGAACAAGCCCAAAATCAAGGAACTAGCTGTAAAAAAACAGACGGTACTTTAGATGCAGAGACTATAGTCGATGCGACACCGACAGTTCAAACCATCACCCTAGTACCTAGCGCTAAAAAACGTTTAGAGCGTGATACGACAGTGATTCGTTTACCCAGTTATGAAGCTGTGAAGCGTGATCCGGTGTTGTATGCCCATGCCAGTCGTGTGTTGCACTTGGAAACCAACCCAGGCAATGCCCGTGCGTTGGTGCAGCAACATGGTGAAGGGGCTTCGATACGAGATGTATGGCTCAACCCGCCGGCAGTGCCATTAACAACCGAAGAAATGGACTCGGTATTTGATTTGCCTTACGCCCGAGCCCCACACCCCGCCTATGGTGATGCCAAGATTCCAGCTTGGGACATGATTCGATTCTCAGTAAACATCATGCGCGGTTGCTTTGGGGGTTGTACATTCTGCTCTATCACTGAACATGAAGGTCGCATCATCCAAAACCGCTCTTCGAATTCCATCATCAAAGAAATTGAAGATATCCGCGATAAAGTACCTGGCTTCACCGGCATCATTTCTGATTTGGGTGGCCCCACTGCAAATATGTATCGCATCGCTTGCAAATCGAAAGAGATTGAAGCGCACTGTCGCAAACCATCTTGTGTTTATCCCGATATTTGCCCCAATCTCAATACGGATCACACACCGTTGATTCAGTTGTATCGACGTGCACGCTCATTGCCTGGCATTAAAAAAATTCTGATTGGTTCTGGCTTGCGTTATGACCTAGCGGTCAAAGCGCCTGCCTACATCAAAGAATTGGTGACTCACCATGTAGGGGGCTACTTAAAAATCGCTCCTGAACATACCGAACAAGGTCCATTATCAAAAATGATGAAACCTGGTATGGGCGCTTATGACAAATTTAAAGAGTTATTTGATAAGTATTCCAAAGAAGCTGGTAAAGAACAGTACTTGATACCGTACTTCATTGCTGCCCATCCTGGTACCAGCGATGAGGACATGATGCACTTGGCGATCTGGTTAAAGAAGAATGGTTTTAGGGCCGATCAAGTGCAAACCTTTTACCCCTCGCCCATGGCTACGGCCACGGCCATGTATCACACCAATAAAAATCCTTTACGCAAAGTCACTCGCAACAGTGAAACAGTGGATATTGTGCGCGGCGAGAAACGTCGTCGCTTGCACAAAGCATTCTTACGCTACCACGATGCCAATAACTGGCCCCTCCTGAGAGAAGCCCTGAAAAAAATGGGGCGCGCTGATTTGATCGGCAACGGTAAACATCATTTGATTCCAAACTACCAACCGAATACGGATGGAACCTACCAAAGCCCGCGACGCAAGAATTCTTCTCTGGGCAAACCGAATGCCACAGCTGTAACTCATAATCCGAGAGATTTTTCTGTCCCTCAAAGACCAGCACGCGGTAAGATTTTGACGCAACACACAGGTCTTCCGCCCCGCCCTGGAACGGGTATCAAATCAGCACGGCCTAAAGTTCATAAAAAAAAGTGATCTAAGGAATTAACTGAAGCAATTGTTCAGCGGTAATGCCAGCAATCTTCACCCGCTTTAAACGACTCAGGTCACCCGCTAGTAGCTCAATTTGACTTCGCTTGATCTCCAGTGTTTTGGATAGCCACTGAATTAAGGCCTCATTGGCTTTACCTTCAATGGGAGGTGCCGCCAATCTAATTTTGAGACGTCCATCGTGCTCACCTTGTACCTCAGTGTTTTTAGCACCCGGCTGACAATGCAAGGCAATGATGAAACAATTCTCAGAAGCTTTTACTTCGGCAAGCCAGGCTGGTAATGATTGATTCATGGGGTGATTGAAGCACAAATAATTGTTCAAGGGTAAGATTAAGCCATGAAACTACCTTATCAATTATCCGCAACTGAAGCGGTTCAAAAAATTCAGGCGGGTCAATTAAGCTGTGAACAATTATTGCGTTCCTGTATTGATCGCATTGAAGCCAAAGAACCCACAACCCAAGCTTGGGTTGAAACCAATTTTTCAGCAGCCCTGGCACAAGCCAAGCTACTTGATCGTTCAGCCTCAAGGGGAATTTTGCATGGCATTCCATTTGGTGCGAAAGACCTCTTTGATACACACGATTTTCCAACACGCTATGGCTCCCCCATTTATGAACACAATCAAGCCTCCAGTGATGCCGTTCACATCGCTTTAATGAGACAAGCGGGTGGGGTTTTATTGGGCAAAACGGTCACGACTGAATTTGCTACTTTCAAAGGGGGCAAAACTCGCAACCCCCATAACCCAGACCATACACCGGGAGGCTCTTCTAGCGGCTCAGCGGCAGCCGTGGCCGATGAGATGATTCCTCTAGCCACAGGCAGTCAAACCGCTGCTTCTGTGATTCGACCAGCTGCTTTTTGTGGTGTCATTGGCTATAAACCCACTTATGGAAAAATCAGTTTAGGTGGTGCAAAAAGCTTGTCGCCATCCCTAGATACTTTAGGAAGCTTTAGCAGAACAGTAGCAGATGCCGCTTTATGCGTGGCTGCCATGTCGGGTGATAGCGATCTCATCAACCTTCCCAAACTGACCAAGAAACCCAAGCTGGGTATTTGCTTGACCGATGACGGTCATCTGGCATCTGCTGAAACGATTGCAGCCATTGCACACGCCGCATTATTGGCAGAGGATACTTTTAACATTGCGGTGCCTGATGTTGAATTACCCAGTATTTTTAAAAAAATGTCCGAGTTGCAAGGCAGGATCATGTGGTCAGAGAGCGCTCGCAGTTTTGCATTTGAGCAAAATAACCACGCCGATCAACTCAGTCAGCAATTGCGTGGCTTAATCAAGCAAGGCGGTGCGATTACTTATGAGCAATATTCTTCTGATTTACTGACAGCTGAAAAAGCACGCGGGGTCATTCAAGACATGCTCACCTCCGAATGGGACGTTTTGATAGCGCCTAGCGCAATTGGCGAAGCACCTCACGGCATCACACAAACAGGTGATCCGATTTTCTGTCGCGTTTGGACTTTGATGGGCTTACCTTGTATCACACTCCCTCTTTTCAAGGGACCTTTGGGTCTGCCTGTAGGAGTTCAGTTGGTGGCTGCACAAGGCAGAGATCGCCTGTTACTAGCAATTGCAGATGCCTTAATGCAAGCTCACAAATAATTTTTTAGAAGCGGAATCAATAAAGCACCCAGGATGCCATGCAAGCCCATGGCTAAGCTGGCATAAGTCCCCGCTTCAGGATGAACTGCAAAAGCACGGGAAGTTCCGATGCCATGTGCTGCAGTGCCAATGGCAAAGCCACGCTGCCACCACTCTTTCATACCAAGGAAGTTCAAAATATGACTGCCTAGAATGGCGCCTAAAATTCCAGTGACCACAGCAAAGACTGCGGTCAAGGTCGGTGAAACACCCAAACGCTCGGCTACCCCCATGGCAATCGGTGCAGTCACTGATTTAGGATAAAAGGCTCCAATAATGGCACTGTCTGCCCCTAGCAAAGTCGCAACACCCACCGCACTCACTATTGAAACCACACCGCCACACAACAATGCAATTAATAGTGGAATCAAGCGTGCCTTTAAAGCAGCGACGCCTCGATAAATCGGAATGGCCAATGAAACAGTGGCAGTGCCTAATAAGAAATGGACAAATTGAGCGCCCTCAAAATATTTTTGATAAGGCATGTCCACCCAATGAAGTGCGATTGCTACCAATACCACCGCAATGGCTACAGGATTGGCCAAAGGATTTCGCTCGGTTTTTTGATAGAGCATGCTTCCGACTTGATAAGCTGTCAGAGTAAGAATTAAGGCGAATAATGGACTACCTGAAAGGTAAACCCAAATCTCGGCAATCTGTAAACCATTAGGACTCATGGGGATCCTTTTTGGCGATGAAGCGTAAGACGATTGCTGTTACCACAATCGTTAAAACCACACTGATCAATAAGGCACTGATGACTGCAACTGCGTGCGCTTTGAGCTGGGGTAAAAATAGAATCACTCCTACCGCCGCAGGAATGAATAAAACACCCAGGTGCTGACTGAATGCATCCGATACCAAGGCCAAGGATGAATTGACTTGGCCCTTGATGATCAAAAAGATCAACAAAAATATCAAACCCAATACGGGACCTGGAATAATGGGCAAGAAGAAGTGCGACACCAGCTCACCCAAACCTTGCCATAACAATATTTGGACTAAACCTGGAATCATCTTTTTATTGACTCTTCTTTAATCTTGACTAGGTAACTCAATCAAATGGGCTTTGAAGAGATTTTTCTTGGCCACATAGTTTTCAGCACTGGCCTTTAAGCCAGCAATCTGCTCTGGACTTAATTCTCTAACCACCTTCGCTGGCGAGCCGAGAATCAATGAATTGTCTGGGAACACTTTACCCTCAGTGACCACAGAACCAGCACCCACCAAACAATTTTTACCAATCACAGCACGATTTAAAACCACTGCCTGAATACCAATCAAGGAATTTTCGCCAATGATGCAACCATGCAACATGGCTTGATGCCCCACAGTAACATTGTTGGCTAAAGTCAATGGGCAACCCATGTCAGTGTGCATCACAGTGCCTTCTTGAACATTGCTACCCTTGCCCACCGTGATGGGTTCATTGTCACCTCGAATCACGACCCCCGGCCAAACACTGACATCTTCTTGCAAAATAACATCACCAATGATGGTGGCTTCTTTGGCCACAAACGCTGTGTCATGAATTTGAGGAACTTTGTCTTTATATTGATAGATGGTCATAGCGTCTCCTATTTTTATTGTTTTTTGATTTAATTTTTATGCATGAGGCTTCCAGCGAATGGAATAAGACGCAATCAATACCTCAATCAATAAAGAGATCAAGGCCAGAATAAAAGCAGCCACCCCCGCTACAAAGGTGTAAAGGACAAAATTTGACACCATCAATTTGCCACTAGAAGTTTCTGCAAAGAACAACTCCAAAATAGTCAGTCCAATCATGATGGCACATAAAACCAAAAATACCATTGAGACATTGATGAATCGACCTCGCTTGGCAATGCTTTGAAGTTCTTCATCGTATGAAATGCGAATAGAGTCTTTAAGACTTTCATTCAAGAGTTCTTTGTGAATCACTCGCGCACGATCAATCACGCGGGCCAAACGTTGAGTGAGTGCACCGATCATGCCAGCCACCGCCGTTAAAAGAAAAACAGGGGCAACCGCTAACTGAATGCTATCGCTGAGTGTTCCAGGATTCATAGGTTCTTTGTCTCAGTGGCTGTTTAGAAAGTACCAGGATACAAAATATCTTTGGTGACATTTTGAATATCGCGGTGACCAGTAAAGGCCATGGTGATGTCTAACTCTTTATGAATAATCTCCAAACACTTGGTCACACCCGCTTCACCCATGGCGCCTAAACCATATAGGAAAGGTCGGCCAATCAAGGTCCCCTTAGCACCCAAAGCCCAAGCCTTGAGGACATCTTGACCCGAACGAATGCCTCCATCCATCCACACCTCGATGTCTTTGCCCACTGCATCCACAATGCCGGGCAAAGCCTGGATACTTGAAACTGCCCCATCCAACTGACGACCGCCATGATTAGAAACAATCAGCGCGTCCGCCCCAGAATTTGCAGCCAAACGAGCATCGCCTTCATCCAAGATGCCCTTGATGATTAATTTGCCACCCCAACGATTTTTAATCCACTCAACATCCCCCCAGTTGAGGGCTGGATCAAACTGCTCCGCTGTCCATGAAGATAAGGAGGACATATTGCCCACACCCGTGGCATGACCCACGATGTTTCTGAATGTCCGACGTTTGGTCCCTAACATGCCCATGCACCATCTAGGCTTGGTCATCATATTGATGATGTTCGGAATGGTTAATTTAGGAGGCGCAGATAAACCGTTTTTCAGATCTTTGTGACGCTGACCCAAAATCTGCAAATCCAAGGTCAAAACCAAGGCAGAGCATTTGGCCGCTTTGGCACGATCAATCAAGCGCTCAATAAAACCACGGTCCTTCATCACATAGAGCTGGAACCAAAATGGCTTGGTGGTGTTTTCTGCCACATCTTCGATGGAGCAAATACTCATGGTCGACAAACAAAACGGTACACCAAACTTTTCAGCAGCTTTGGCAGCCAAAATTTCCCCATCGGCATGTTGCATCCCTGTGAGTCCCGTCGGCGCCAAAGCAACCGGCATGGCTACCTCTTGACCCACCATCTTGGTTTTGGTGCTGCGGTTTTCCATATTGACCGCTACTTTTTGTCGCAACTTGATCTTTTGGAAATCAGACTCATTGGATCGATAAGTAGATTCAGTCCATGAACCAGAATCAGCGTAGTCATAGAACATCTTGGGTGTACGCTTTTTATGCAATATGCGCAAATCTTCAATATTGGTGATTACTGGCACTATCATCTCCTCAAGTTATCGGGTTGGTGACCCCAACACGCTGTAACATTTGTAATTCTGTTCATTATAGGTATTCTTGACTCGGCATGGCAAAACCTCTTTCTCTTGAAAAAGTTCTTTTTAGTCAGGGTTTTGGCACCCGTCGCTATTGCAGTGATTTGGTTTATGCCGAATTGGTCAAAGTGAATGGTGTTTTGGCCGAAGACCCTGACGAAAAGATTGATACCCATGAGCTACAACTAGAGGTAGACGGTGAGCTTTGGGAGTACCACGAAAAGGCCTATGTGGCGTTTCATAAACCGACAGGTTATGAGTGCTCCCACAAAACCAGCCACCATCCCAGTATTTATGGTCTTTTGCCACAACCGCTGATTGAACGGGGTATCCAATGCGTGGGTCGTTTGGATCATGACACCACGGGCTTGATTTTGATGTCCGATGACGGCCAGTTTATTCATAAAATGACCAGCCCTAAAAAGAATATCGGCAAAGTTTATGAAATCACCGCTGCGGATGAGCTCAAAGACTCCCAATTGCAACATCTTCTCAATGGCGTAGTTTTAGACGATGACCCCAAGCCCTGCTTTGCCACAGCTTGCCAACAAGTTTCTGAAAAAGTACTGCACATGACCATTGTTGAGGGTCGCTATCACCAAGTCAAACGCATGATGGCAGCAGTTGGCAATCATGTGGCTCAATTGCATCGCATCACAATTGGCGAATACAACTTACCCCACGACTTGGCGCAAGGTGAATGGCGCTGGCTTTACCCTCAAGACCTTTCTTTATTGTCTAAAAGTGTTTCAAAGACAGAAAGTTAATTTTTCTTGAGATAAATCAAAGCATCCTTGACTCAATCAGCCTAAAGTGAACTCAGTTTAATGAGTCATTCAGGGAGGATGGTATGTTAGGTGAATTATTTGGATCTTTTGCAGGTCAACTCAGCTTGCTAGTGATCATGGCCATGATTGTGACTGGCTTTATCGCTGTCAAAGTATTGCTCAAAAAGATGAATGAAAATCCAGAAAAGTAATTCTGTTAGTTTTTTGACTTCTCTGAATTACTTGATTAATGCGAGGCCCTCTTTAAAGTGAGGGTGTTCGCAGGATTGCAATAGCTCAAACACCACCATTTCGGTCGTGACTAACTCCGCGCCATTGCCCGCCAAACGATCAAATGCGGCATCGCGATTGGCCTCAGTTCTAGAACTACAGGCATCGGTCACCACCCAAACATCGAATTCTTCATCTAAGAGGCCCAATGCAGTTTGCAATAGGCAGACATGTGCTTCACAACCAGCAATCAAGATGGTGTTTCTTTCCTCTGCCCCCTCTTGCTTGCGGGCAATGTGCTTGGGCAAACTTCTGGCATTGCCCATGGGTTTAGAGGGTTTTCTGAGAGTCTCAACCAAGCCGTCCTCGCAAGCTCCAAAATGCATCTTTGAGAGAGTTTTTTGACAAAGCGATTTCAACTCAGCATCGTTAGGGCCTAGTTTGTCAGGGTTTTGCTCTGTAGCAATGATGGGCAATTGCAATAGCTTGGCAATTTTGGCTAGACGCACGGCATTAGCCAAAACCTTCTGCCCCTCATGAATGACTGGCATTAATTTAGTTTGGTAATCCACCAAAACCAGTTGTGATTCTTGAGCAGATAAGAGCATAGACATAAGGGTTATCAGTTTTTAAGTTTGAATACGTGGTATTTTCTTACAAAATAGCACGAAGGAGTTATATTTTGTTGGCTGCATTTTTAATCATCATTCCATTGGTTGCCTTTGTTTTTTACATCAGGGCGATTAGCAAAGCCTTGGCTGTGATTGATCCAAGCTATCGCACTCAACCACCAGGCATGGCGTGGTTGTTATTGATTCCAATTTTTAATGTGATTTGGTTTTTCTTTTTGCTCAAAGCCATCAAGAATGGTTATGAGCGCATGGCCGATGCTCGCCGATTCAATCAAAAGATTGATACGGGCTATCACTACGGCATCGCAATGGGGTGTTGCTGGGCTGCTGCGTTCATACCTAAGCTCATCTTTATTTCTATTATTCCTATGTTTGTTTTTTCAATCCTTCACTGGACCAAACTGAATAACGCACGCCGCCAAGCACTGACTGAATTGGGATGATTGCTTACGGACGCTGCAAGAATACTTGGGCTGTCATTTTTCCAGCAAACGTTAATTCAAGCTGCACCCCATCGTTCCCTTGAAGAACCTGGACCCCCTCTTGAGGCATTGGGTTTGTTTTTTGAACCATGAGTAAATGAGCTGGCCAATCCACTCGCAATGTCGCACTCATGGGTAAATAACCATCAAAGTATCGACGCATCAAGGGGCCCGCATTGAGCTTGAATTCATTCTGGGATAACTGATCGAGCGCCCTTGATTCCAAATCAATGCAAATGGAAGCTCCACGTTCAACATCGGTGAGTGTCACACGATTGTCTTTCACTTCAGCAGAGGCCATTTTCTCTAGGCTCTTGACAGCGATCTTTCGTATTCTTTCCTCGTTAAACACAATCACCACTTTTCTGATGGGATCTAATTGATGATGACACGTAGCGATGCTGACAACTCCGCTATCTAAACTTTGAGGGGTGATTTTGACACGTGATTCGTAACGATAAGCACCTGGGTCTGGTCTTTGCTTGAGATATTTGATTTCTCCTTCGTTAGCCAAATCTGAAAAATCCAAGGCTGTGACATTTTGAGATAAAAGAAACATCACAATTGCCGCTGAAGATGAGATGATTGAATGAATCCCTGTCATATAGATCCTTTCGATTGATACTCATCCGCTTTTATCAACCAAACTTCTAAAGCATGAGCCAAGTCTTTTTTACTAAACGAGCAACTCTCTTCAGTAAATAAGGAAGAGGATTCAATGCGAGATAAAACACCCTCCAAGGCATCAGGATATTTTTGAGGCAAGTTCATTTGACTCACCAACGCTCTCAATTCTTGAATGAGTACAGCGCTATCGACCTGCCCAGCCTGCCATTCTTTTAACAACTGTTGATGAGCGGAAATGTTCATGGATGATTCTTTAATGAAATAAGTTCAGCCTGAAGGGTTTTCATCAAATCCTGAGCGGACATGGCTCGGGCTTTGGCATAGGCTGTACCTGCCCATAAATTTTGATATTCACCATCGTCTTGCTCCCCCGCCCACTTTCTCATTGAAGCCGTAAGAAGATTTTGAATCGGAAAAGGCAAATAAGTTTTATTTTTCATCTCCATCATGTACTGATTCAAAATGCCTTGCGCGGGCCGTCCTGAAAATGCATGGGTGAACTGTGCGCCACGGCCATGTTCATTCAGTACATAACGACGATGAGCAGGACTTGCTCCAGACTCTGACGCCACCAGAAATGCTGTTCCCATCTGCGCCGCAACCGCGCCCAAGGCCAATACACCCTGAATATCACGACCGTTCATGATGCCGCCAGCGGCCACCATCGGAATGGACACGTGTGCTTGTAGTTGTTTGAGTAACTCTGAAACAGATAATTTCTCATCCGCTTGGTCTGGGTGAAATATTCCTCGATGTCCTCCAGCCTCAATTCCTTGGACCACGATGAAATCAGCACCTGTTGCTTGAATTTTGAGCGCCTCATCGATACAAGTAGCGGTAATACCCACCTGAATTCCTAGCTCTTTTGCGCGCTCAATGAATTCTTGCTCAGGCAAACCAAAATGAAAGGTCAAGACATCTGGACGATGAATCCAGATGGGCTCTAACATATCTTTTAAGTTTGGAATGTATGGAGGCTTGGGAATCTCTACTGAAATAGGCCGCTTGGATAAAACAGTTCTTAAATCAGCCAAGGCCTGGTTTTGCACATCGATGCTGGGCATCTCTGGCTCTTGAAAGACAAAAAAATTGGCATTGACTCGCTTGGAATGCGCAGCATTCAATAAGGCAGTCGTGGCTTTGAGATCCGCGTCTATTTTTTCAGGGCTTGAATAGGCAAAGCCAAAACTTCCCAATCCTCCAGCATTGGCAACAGCAGCAGCCAATTGAGGCGTGTTAATTCCTCCAGCCATCGGTGCTTGAATCACAGGGATTAATAGATCTGAAAACTTGAACATGCGAATCAATGAGAAATTGAAGTTTCTCTAGGATAACGCCTTGTGAATTAATTTTCAGCCGATGTAAAAAGAGCTTCCCTAGGGAAGCTCTTTTTTGCTCACTGACTTAAGGTTTAAGCAGTTACTGTTTTTGCTACATCACTGAAATCTTTGATTTGGTCAAAGTTCATGTATCTGTAGATATCAGCACTACTTGCATTGATCACGCCGATATCAGCCATGTATTCTTCTTTCGTTGGAATACGACCCAACTTAGAACAAATAGAAGCCAACTCAGCAGAACCCAAGTAAACAAACGTGTTTTTACCCAAACGGTTCGGGAAGTTGCGAGTTGATGTCGACATCACAGTCGCACCTTCACGTACTTGAGCTTGGTTACCCATACAGAGTGAGCAACCAGGCATTTCCATGCGCGCACCTGCACCACCCAAGACACCATAGTGACCTTCTTCAGTCAACTGCTTGGCATCCATCTTGGTTGGAGGAGCAACCCATAACTTCACAGGAATATCACGTTTGCCTTCTAACAATTTAGACGCTGCACGGAAGTGACCAATGTTGGTCATGCAAGAACCAATGAACACTTCATCGATCTTCGCGCCAGATACTTCAGACAAGGTTTTCACATCATCTGGGTCGTTCGGGCAAGCCACAATTGGCTCATGAACATCTGCCAAGTCAATTTCAATCACAGCAGCATACTCAGCATCTGCATCACCTTTTAACAACTCAGGCTTGGCCAACCAAGATTCCATGGCTTTGATACGACGACCTAAAGTACGGGCATCTGAGTAACCGTTGGCAATCATCCACTTCATCAAAGTGATGTTGCTGTTCATGTACTCAATGATCGGTTCTTTGTTCAAGTGAACGGTACAACCAGCAGCTGAACGTTCTGCAGAAGCATCTGACAATTCAAATGCTTGCTCAACTTTAAGATCTGGCAAACCTTCAATCTCAAGAATTCGGCCAGAGAAAATATTCTTCTTACCCTTCTTCTCAACTGTCAACAAGCCTTGCTTGATTGCATACAAAGGAATTGCGTTCACCAAGTCACGCAATGTGACGCCTGGCTGCATTTTGCCTTTGAAGCGAACCAATACAGACTCAGGCATGTCTAGAGGCATGACACCCGTAGCGGCCGCAAACGCCACCAAACCAGAACCCGCTGGGAAAGAAATGCCGATCGGGAAACGTGTGTGTGAATCACCACCAGTACCTACTGTGTCAGGCAACAACAAACGATTCAACCATGAGTGAATCACGCCGTCACCTGGACGCAATGCAACACCACCACGGGTGCTAATGAAATCAGGCAACTCATGATGCATCTTCACATCGACTGGTTTTGGATAAGCCGCTGTATGACAGAATGACTGCATCACCATGTCTGCTGAGAAACCTAAACACGCCAAGTCTTTCAACTCGTCACGAGTCATCGGACCGGTGGTGTCTTGTGAACCCACAGTCGTCATCTTAGGCTCGCAGTATGTGCCTGGACGCACGCCCTTGCCTTCTGGCAAACCACATGCACGACCGACCATCTTCTGCGCCAATGAGAAACCTTTGCCAGAGTCAGCTGGATTCGTTGGCAAGCGGAACAATGTAGAGACTGGCAAGCCCAAAGCTTCACGAGCTTTCGCTGTTAAGCCACGGCCGATGATCAATGGAATACGGCCACCTGCACGAACTTCATCAAACAACACATCAGACTTCACTTTGAATTCAGCAATCACTTTGCCATCTTTCAACGCTTTGCCTTCATAAGGACGCAATTCAACCACGTCACCCATGTTCATGTTGCTCACATCTAATTCAATCGGCAACGCACCCGCATCTTCCATGGTGTTGTAGAAAATCGGAGCGATTTTGCTACCCAAACATACACCACCAAAACGCTTATTAGGTACAAAAGGAATGTCTTCACCGGTAAACCACAATACGGAGTTGGTCGCTGATTTACGTGAAGAACCGGTACCCACCACGTCACCCACATAAGCCACTAAATTGCCTTTGGCTTGAAGAGCGGCCAATTGCTTGATTGGACCTACTTTGCCTGGCTCTTGTGGCTCAATGCCTTCACGTGGGTTTTTCAACATCGCCAATGCGTGGAGTGGGATGTCAGGACGGCTCCATGCGTCAGGCGCTGGAGAAAGATCGTCTGTATTAGTTTCACCAGTGACTTTGAACACGGTCAGCGTCAAGCTTTGTGGTACTTCTGGACGGCTGGTGAACCACTCCGCATCAGCCCAGCTTTGCAAGACAGCTTTGGCGTTGGCGTTGCCTTTATCGGCTTTTTCTTTGACGTCATGGAATTGATCAAACATCAACAAGGTCTTTTTCAAACCATCGGCAGCAATCCCGCCTACAGTGCCATCGTCTAATAATTCAATCAATGGAGAAATGTTGTAACCACCTAACATCGTGCCCAATAACTGGGTCGCTGTCTCACGAGTAATCAATGGAGTCTTTTCTTTACCAAATGCCACTGCAGCCAAGTAAGACGCCTTCACTTTCGCGGCATCATCCACACCGGCAGGAACACGATGAGTGATCAACTCTACCAAAGTTGCTTCCTCACCCTTGGGAGGATTTTTCAATAATTCAATCAGTTCGCTGGTCTGCTGTGCAGACAAAGGTAGTGGTGGAATACCTAGAGCAGCACGCTCAGCAACATGATCACGG
>JACCDL010699824.1_pt1 | contig 16005 bp, 10 predicted proteins | sample 7441931 | NCBI WGS metagenome assembly JACCDL01 (sample SAMN15323437, study PRJNA562643) | freshwater metagenome | isolation source: river surface water | place: USA:Blue River Watershed | collected 2017-08-16 | reverse complement strand
GCTTGGGCCGCAAGCGCGTGTGACGTACTTGACCAAAACCGATCAAGGGTTGTGCCGGTGCGTGGGTCATGTGCATCATTCGGTGGCCAACAACCCTTGTGCCGCGGCGCGACCGGCTTTGAAGCCATCTTCGTGAAATCCGTAACCCATCCAGGCACCGGCAAACCAGGTGCGTTGTTGCCTTTGTAGCTGTGGCATGCGCGCTTGCGCTTGAATGGCGGGCAAGTCGAACACGGGGTGCGCGTAGTCGTATTCACCCAAGATGTGACGCGGGTCGATCTCGCTCACGGGGTTGAGCGACACGATCACGTCTTGCTTGAATGGCAACGGTTGCAACAGATTCAACCAGTAGTGCAAACACACGCGTGTGGATTCCGTGCTGTCACTGGCCGCGCGTTCGTAGTTCCAGGCCGCCCATGCCAATTTCTTTTTCGGCATCACGCGGGTGTCGGTGTGCAACACGGCACGGTTCGGGTGATAGCGAATAGCGCCGAGCGTGGCGTGCTCTTCGACAGTTGGCGCACTGAGCATGGCCAGCGATTGGTCGGCGTGGGTGGCCAAGATGACGTGGTCAAAGTGCTCAGGTCCCGCCTGCGTGTGCAGCGTGACGCCCTCCGCGTGACGGTCAATTCGCATCACCGGTGTGTTCAAGCGTGCATCGGGAATCCGCGCCACAATTTTTTCAACATAGTGGCGCGCCCCACCGGCGACGGTGTACCACTGGGGGCGGTGGTTGACTTGAATCAGCCCGTGGTTGTGACAAAAGCGGATCATGGTCGCCACAGGGAACTGCAACATTTGATCCGTGGGGCAACTCCAAATGCAGCCCAGCATGGGCAGCAAATACCAATCGCGGAAGGCGGGGCAGAAATTGTGCTGCATCAGGAAGGCAGACAGGGGCTGCGCCAACTCATGGTCTTGGTTGCGCTCGGCCAGCGCGGTGGCCAAGGTGTTGAAACGAATCACATCGCGCAGCATGCGCAAGAAGCTGGGCCTGAACAGGTTGCTGCGCTGCGCAAACACTGTGTTCAAGTTCGCGCCATTCCACTCCAAGGCGTTACGCCCTTGGCCCTGGGGCACTTGCACCGAAAACGACATGTCGGATTTGACGGTCGTGACCTGAAGCGCCTCAAACAAGCCAATCAAACCTGGGTAGGTGCGCTCGTTGTAAACCAAGAAACCGGTGTCCACGCCATGGGTTTGATGGCCTTGGGCGGTGGGCAGCGTGACGTCAACCGTGTGGGTGTGGCCGCCGAAATAGTCACCCGCTTCAAACAGGGTGAGATCGGCATGGCCGTGCAAATGGTGTGCGGCTGACAGGCCTGAAATGCCTGAACCGACGATGGCGATGCGGCGGCTCATGGTGTCACACCCTTGAGGGCCAGTTGTTTTTCAATTTCTTGCACAAAGCTTTTGTCTTGCGGACCGGTCATGCTGCTGAAGCTCTTGATTTGTTGGCCGTCGCGGCTGATCACGTATTTGTAAAAGTTCCATTTCGGCGTGGTGCCGGTTTGTTCGGCCAGTTGTTTGAACAACGGGATGGCGTCGTTTCCACGCACGGTGGTTTTGACAAACATCGGGAACTTCACGCCAAAGGTGTTTTCGCAAAAGTCGGCGATCTTGGCGTTGCTCTCGGGCTCTTGCGAAAAGTCGTTGCTGGGGAAACCCAGCACCACCAAGCCCCGGTCTTTGTATTTGGCATACAAGGCTTCCAAACCTTTGTATTGCGACGTGAAGCCGCAAAAACTGGCAGTGTTCACCACCACCACCACCTGGCCGGCGTATTGGCATAGCGCCTGTGGCTTTTCGTCTTGCAATCGCAAGATGTTGTGCTGCAGCACGCGCGGGCAGGTGAGTTCAGTGGCGCTGTGGGCTGGTGCCATCAGTGTCAAGAGCCCAACAATTAAAAAAACAATACGAAACATGGCAAAAAGCCCTTTCTTTGTGCACAATCATCGCGTACGATGGCCATTTTGTCTAGGACAATATTAACCTTCTCTTCACCCAGGTGATTCCTCTTTATGAATTCACGTGACGAACATTCTCAAGTGATGCTGTCAATTGCCGCAGTCGAGCGCGATACCGGCATCGGCAAAGACACCTTGCGTGTCTGGGAGCGACGCTACGGCTTCCCAGTACCGGAGCGTGATGTTCATGGCGAGCGCATTTATCCGATGGCGCAGGTCGAGAAGCTGCGCGTCGTCAAGCGTTTGATGGACCAAGGCCATCGTCCTGGCCGCATCGTGGCCCAGTCGATGGAAGTTCTGCAGCACTTGAGTCGTGGCCAGGCCAGCATCCGTGCAAGCCAGCAAGGGGACGCAGGTCAAGGCCGCGAGGACTTGGCGGCCCTGATTGCGATGATTCAAATGCAGGACGAAGAAGGTCTGCGCAATGAATTTCAAAAAAATCTGATGCAAGAAGGCGTGCAACGCTTTGTGCAGGATCTGGTGGCGCCTTTGACGGCGCGGGTGGGCGAGGCATGGGCCCAAGGTGATTTGGCGGTGCACGAAGAGCACATGTACACCGAATGCGTCTCTCGCGTGTTGCGTCAAGCCGTCGTGACCATCAATCGTCCCTCGGATGCACAAGGTCCGCGCGTCCTTCTCACCACCTTCCCGCAAGAAGAACATGGTTTGGGCTTGTTGATGGTCGAAAGCTTGTTGACCTTGCAAGGCTGCCGCTGTGTGTCCTTGGGCACGCAAACGCCTTTGCGTGAAATTGCCCAAGCTGCCATCGCGCACAGCGCAGACGTGGTGGCGTTGAGCTTCAGCGTGAACATGAATGCCAACCATGTGGTGGATGGCTTGCATGAGCTGAATTTATTGTTGCCCGCGTCGGTCGAGGTCTGGGCCGGCGGCGGAGCATCTGCTTTGCGACGCCGCACGATTGAGCGCGTGCGCGTCATGGGTGATTTGGCCGCGCTCACCGATGCAGTTCAACAGTGGCGTGCGCGTCAGCCTTCGTCACAAACCAAGAACCACGATTGGTCTTGATGCAAGGGTGAGGGTCCAGTGGGCGGGGTGCGTGACCCTGCCTCACCTAAAATGAACCGCATCATGCGCGAATCCTCCTTGTTGCCTCCTGCCTTTTTGTCAAAACTCTGCGCCCGCCAAGACGCCGTCCAACGCGTGGTGGATTTACGCGAACAAGGGCCGGTGGTGTTCACCAATGGCGTGTTTGATGTACTGCACCGCGGTCATGCGTCGTACTTGGCACAGGCCCGCAGTTTGGGTGCGAGCTTGGTGGTGGCGTTGAACAGCGATGCCTCGGCCCGTCGATTGGGCAAAGGTCCTGACCGCCCCCTCAACAACGAGTTGGACCGCGCGGCCTTGATGGCGGCGCTCGAGTCGGTCAGCTTGGTGACGTGGTTCGACGAGGACACGCCTCTTGAGCTGATCACCGAACTGCGACCTGATGTGTTGGTCAAAGGCGGCGACTACGACATGCAAACGTTGGCGGAGACCCAAGTTGTTTTGGCCTATGGTGGTCGCGCCCAGGCGATTCCATTTGTCGACGGCTACTCGACCACCGCACTGGTGAAAAAAATTCGTCAAGGCGGCTAAGGCTCACCGTCTGGTATCAAACGGCTTTGAAGACCGCGTGCCACAGCGCTTGAATTGCAGCGCATTCCGTCTTTAGCTCTTCAGGCGGGACCTGTGTGGGTTGCTCGTCCAAACGGGCTCGGTGCTGAACTCGGCGTAATGCACGGTAAGCACTGCCGGCAGCATCGCCCACACCCGCGGGCAACAACCCCGCCTTCTCAGCGCTGTGTAGCAGCGCGATGTTGCCCACATTCGCCAGCAATGTCGGGTGTTGCGCGGCATGCGCCAGCACCAAATACTGCACCACAAACTCCACGTCCACCATGCCGCCGGCGCTGTGCTTCACATCAAACATGCCGCTCTTGACGGTGTGGGCCGCACGCAACTTGTCGCGCATGGCAACGATCTCTTGCTGCAATGCGGTGATGTCGCGACGCGCGTTGATGACGGCGGCGCGCACGGTGTCGAAGCGTTCCTTCAGCGCGGGAGCGCCCAAACAAAAACGCGCCCGCGTCATGGCTTGGTGTTCCCATGTCCAAGCGGTGTTTTCGCCCCGCTGACATTGGTAGTCGGCGTAAGCCTCGAAGGTGGAAACCAATAAACCTGAGTTGCCGTTCGGGCGCAATGCGGTGTCGATCTCATACAAATCGCCCTCGCCGGTTTTCACCGTCAACCAGTTGATGAGTTTGCGCACATAGGCCGCATAAATTTCACCTGCACGTTCATCGGAGTCCTCGTACACGAACACGATGTCCAAGTCGCTGCCGTAGCCCAACTCTTTGCCGCCGAGCTTGCCATAGGCCAAGATCGCAAACTGTGGTTCCTCGCGGTGGCGTTGTTTGAAGTGTTGCCACACCCATTGGCTGGTGACCTTGAGCACGCAGTCAGCCAACGCACTCAAGTCATCTGCCACTTGCTCGACCGTGATGCGCCCTTCCACATCACGCGCCAACGTGCGAAACACTTCGGCATGGTGCGCGCGACGCAGCAGGTTGAGCAAGGTTTCTTCATCGGCTTGGCCGGTGGTTTGCAACGAAGCCAAGCGGCGTGCCAACTCTTGCTCAAATTCTTCGGGCACAAAGCGTTCGGCCAACAAGGCTTCGCCTGCCAGCTCGTCGATGACGCCGGGGTGTTGCAACAAATATTTCGCCGGCCAACGCGCCATGCCCAGCAAGCGCATCAGTTGTTCGTGCACCCGTGGACGCTCGACCAACAAAGCCAAATAACTTTCGCGGCGCAGCAAGGGCTCAATCCAATCGCTCCAGCGGGTGGCGGCGTCTTCGGTGATGCGGCCCTCTTCCACCCACGCGTTGGTGCGTTGCAGCAGTTTCAGCAGGCGTTGCATGCCTTCGTCGCGCAGCGCACGCACACGCGGCTGCTCTTGCCAATGCGCCACACGTGCACGCAGCCGTTCGTTCAAGGTGGGCAGCAGCGAGGCCAAGTCCACATGGGTGGTCGAAGCGGCCGGTGGTGGACATCCCTTGCAGGTGCCTGCGGTCGTGTCTGATTTGTCGCCCAGACCGAGCAGGCGGTCGAACTCATGCGCTACCAATTCGCGGTGCGTGTCGAGTTGGGTTAAAAAATCGCAGGCATCGCCGAAACCCAGCGTCAAGGCGAGCCAATTCAAGTCGTCGTCTTGCGTCGGCAGGACGTGGGTTTGTTGGTCGTCCAAATATTGAATGCGGTGCTCTACTTGGCGTAGAAACACATACGCTTTGGCCAGTGCATCGGACGTGGTGGCGGGCATCAGGCTGGCCTGAGTCAAGCGTTGCAGGGCCTGCAGCGTGGGGCGTGTGCGCAGTTCGGGAAAGTGACCACCACGCACCACTTGCAGCAGCTGTACAGTGAATTCAATTTCACGAATCCCTCCGCGCGACAGCTTCACATCGTTGGCACGCTCTGGCCGGCCTGCACTTTGGCGCGCCGAATGGTTGCGAATTTGTTGGTGCAAGCCCCGCAGAGACTCAAACACGCTGTAGTCCAAATAGCGGCGGAACACAAATGGCAAGACGGTGTCGCGCAAGTCGCTGGCTTGGGCTTTGGCGGAAGCGGGGGCCACGACGCGGCTCTTCAACCAGGCAAAGCGTTCCCACTCGCGGCCTTGCACCAAGAAGTATTCCTCCAGGGCTTGGCGTGACACCACGCTGGGCCCCGAGTTGCCGTTGGGGCGCAAGGCCAAATCCATGCGAAACACAAAACCGTGTTCAGTGGTGTCGCCCACCAAGCTGTAGATCAATTTCACCGCGCGGGCAAAGTAGTCTTGGTTGCTGATGCGACCACGTCCGTCGGGCAAGCCGGTGGTGTTGCCGTCTTCGTCGTACACGTAAATCAAATCAATGTCGCTCGAGACATTCAACTCGCGGGCGCCGAATTTGCCCATGCCAATGATCCACAACACGGCACGTGTGCCTTGGGGGGTTGTGGGGACGCCATAGCTGGCGTCAAGTTGTTGTTCCGCTTCACGATAAGCCACGTCCAACACAAACTCACCCAATTCGGTCACGGCGCGGGTGATCACGTTCAAGTCCACGCGCGTGTCGCAGTCCAAGACTACCAAGCGCTCCATCACCAATTGACGCAGCACGCGCAGGGCATCCCCGCAAGCGTAGGTTTGACGCAACGCATCAAAACAGGTGTGCAGGGTGGCTAGAACCGGCGGTCCCGGTGGGAGCAGGTGCAACTCATTGGCGTAGCGGCGACGCAGGCGCTGCACAAAGCGCGAATAAGTACTCAAATCTTGCAGCGAGGAGGGGATAATTCCGGTCATGTTGCTGGCGCCATGAAACATTTGTCTGACTCGTTAAATTCCCCACCCGTTGATGCTGAAGCAGATTTGGTTTCCAAATCGGTATGGCGTCGTGCGGTCTATGGGTTGTTGGGTCTGGTCGTGCTCGCTTGGGTGGTGGTGGTGTTGGCTTGGAGCGCCCTGCATATTTTCATTGTGCCGCGAATTGGCGACTACCGTGAGGTGGTGCAGCAACAGGCCTCACGCGCGATGGGGGTTCGCCTCGAAATTGGCAGCTTGCAGGTCCATGGAGGGTGGTGGGTGCCCTGGCTGGAAGTCACCGATGTGCGCCTGTTTGACCGTGAAGGTCGCGAGGCCCTGCACTTGCCCCGCGTGCTGGCGGCCGTGTCTCCCCGCTCATTGCTGCGCGGGCACTTGGAACAACTCACGGTGGACCAACCCGAGTTAGAAATTCGTCGTGATGCGCAAGGTCATGTGTGGGTGGCGGGCTTGGACATCGCGGCTGAGGGCGATGGACGCAGCGCGGATTGGTTTTTCTCACAACCTCAATTTGTCGTGCGTCAGGGCGTGTTGCATTGGCGTGACGAGAGTCGTGCCAGCGCTTCGCAAGCCAGCGCCCCGGTGCTGACCCTCCGTGATGTGGCGGTGTCGGTGCAGAACCAGTGGTTCAGCCACGAACTGCGCGTCGATGTCACGCCGCCAGATGCACTGGGTCAGCGCATGTCGGTGCGCGGCAAATTTCACCAAGCCCCATGGCAACGGTCAGGCGATGTGGCGCATTGGTCTGGCGAGCTGTTCGCTGACATGCCGTATGTGGATTTGGCCAGCATGCGCCAATGGGTGGTGATGGACAAAGGCGTGTCGCTTCAAGAAGGGCGTGGCGCTATTCGCTTCTGGTCAGATGTGCAACACGGCGAGCCCGTGGCCGTGACGGCGGATGTGGCAGTGGATGCCGTGAATGTTCGATTGGGTGCAGATTTGAAACCGCTCAGCCTGCGCCATGTCCATGGTCGTCTGGGTGCCCAGTGGCAGGACGGGGTGGTTGAGATCAGCAGCCAAGATTTGGTGTTCGACACGCAAGAGGGCGAACGGTGGCCCGGTGGTGTGCTGCGTGTGGGCTGGCGCGGCGATGCCTTTGACTCAGGATCCCTCAGTGCCGACCGCTTGGATTTGGATGCCCTGAACCAAGTCAGTCAACGGCTGCCTTTGCCAGAGACCCTGCGCAAGCTGTTGGCGCGTGTACAGCCCCAAGGCCAGGTGAACCAACTCAAGGCCAGTTGGGAGCAAAAAGCAGGCGCGCCCTTGCACTACTCGGCCCGTGGACAGGTGCGGCAGCTGGCGCTTCAACACGACCCCCACAGCGACAGCGTGTGGACGCATGTGCCAGGCATCCAAGGAGCCCAAGTCGAATTTGAAGTGAACGAAACCGGTGGCAAGGCGCGCGTTGGCGTGCATGAAGGCAGCCTCACGCTACCGGCTGGATTGGATGAGCCGCGACTTGCGTTGACCGATGCCTCCGTGCAGCTGGCGTGGCAAATCAAAGGGCAGGATGTGGCGGTCCAATTCACCCAAGGCCGCGTGCAAAACGACGATGTGGCAGGCGAGTTCAGTGGCAATTGGAAGACCGGGGAACACACCGATCGTTTGCCAGGCGTGTTGGATTTGACGGCCTCATTCACGCGTGCGCAGGTGGCGCACGTGCACCGCTATTTGCCCAATACCTTGCCCGAGGATGTGCGTGCTTATGTGCGTCAAGCCGTGGTGGCGGGCGTTGGCAGTCAAGGTGTGGTGCGATTGCGCGGACACCTGAAGGACATGCCGTTTGACAACCCCAAGCTCGGCGAATTCCGTGTGTCCACACACATTGCGCATGGCAAATACGCCTATGTGCCTCCCCCTGCTGCAAAGCCCAAAATTGCGCCTGAGCCCGCATGGCCCGCGTTAACCGAATTGGACGGAGAGCTTGTCTTTGAGCGCAGCGCGTTACGCTTCCATGGACGCACGCAGCTCGCAGGGGCGCCCGACGTGACTTGGCAGAAGGTCGAGGCACACGTGCCCAACTTGGCGGAGGCGGTGGTCAGCGTGAGTGGTGAGGCACATGGCCCTTTGAAGCAAGTGTTGGACGTGATTGCCAAGTCCGCCTTGAACGAATTGACCGGCACGGTGCTGAGCAAAAGCCAAGCAGCCGGTGACGCCACGTACAAATTGGCTTTGACGCTGCCCATCGCGCAGCTCAGCAAGACAACGGTACAAGGCAGTGTGGGCTTTGCCGACAATGCCTTGCAAGTCATCCCAGGCACGCCGGTGTTGAACCGTGCGCGCGGCACCTTGCAATTCAGTGAAACAGGTTTCAAGCTCAAAGGCTTGCAAGCTCAGTTGTTGGGGGGCGAGGCGAATTTAGAGGGCGGCTTGTCGTTTGCGGCCAACCAAGACCAGTCGCCGTTGCAACTCAAAATCAAGGGTGAACTCACAGCCGACGGGCTGCGGCAAGCAAAAGAGCTGGGCTTCGTGTCGCGAATTGCGCAGCGCGCCAAGGGCAAGTCGGAATACAGCGCCTCCGTGGGACTGCGTCGCGGCGAGCCCGAGCTGTTGATCACCAGCAACCTCAAAGGCATGGCCCTGAGCTTGCCTGCGCCGCTGACCAAGCCGGCAACCACGGCGCTGCCCTTGCGCATCGAGACGCAACTCACCCGTGAATCCTTGCAACCCAAAGCGCGGGTGCTGCAAGACCAAGTCAAAGTCACGCTTGAGCGCGTGGCGTCTGTGACCTATGTGCGTGACCTCAGTGGACCGCAGCCCCGCGTGTTGCAAGGGGGCATTGTGGTTGGTGCCGCCGCCCTTGATAGCGTGCCCTTGCGCGAGGGGGCCGTCAGCGTCTACATGCAGTTGCCCATGGTTGACATCGACGCATGGAATGTGGCGGTGACCGAGTTGACGGGCGCGACCTTGCTCAAGCGTAAGCCGACGAAGACGACGGTGATCGGCACCGAAGCAGAGGCGGCTTCCGCCCAAGACTATTTGCCCAGTTTCGCCACACTGCAAGCCGACCAAGTCAAAGTCTCTGACCGTCTGATCCACAAAGTGGTGGTGGGGGGCTCGCGCCAAAAGGACGTGTGGCGCTTGAATGTCAGCGCCAACGAACTGAACGGTGCCGCTGAGGTGCGGCCTGCGACCGGCAACACACCGGCTCAGTTGTTTGCGCGCTTGGCGTATTTGAATATCCCACCGAGCTTGGTCCCCGATGTGGAGCGACTGCTGAGCGAACAACCCAGCAGCATTCCCACCCTGGACATCGTGGTGTCAGAGCTGACTTTGCGTGGCAAAAAATTAGGCCGCTTGGAAATTGATGCGGTCAACCGTGCGGGTGCCAACACCACGCGTGAATGGCGTCTGAATAAATTCAACGTCACCTTGCCCGAAGCCACGCTCACCGCCAACGGCAGCTGGTTGGCCGACGGCCCGCGGCAACGTCGCACCCAAATGAGTTTTGTGCTGGCAGTGCGCAACAGTGGTGACCTGCTCAACCGCTTGGGCACCCCCGATGCGGTGCGTGGAGGGGAAGGCCGGTTGGAGGGGCAAGTGTCTTGGCAAGGATCGCCCATCACGTTGCACTACCCCAGTCTGTCGGGCAAGGTGAACATGGCCATTGAAAAAGGCCAGTTCTTAAAAACCGAACCAGGTGCAGCGCGTCTCTTGGGCGTGTTGAACTTGCAAGCTCTGCCGCGTCGACTGACTTTGGATTTCAACGACATCTTCAGCGAAGGTTTTGCCTTTGATTTTGTCCGTGGCGACATTCGCATCGAGCAAGGCGTGGCCTTCACCAATAACTTGCAAATGAAAGGCGTGGTGGCCGGGGCCTTGATTGAAGGCAGTGCAGATATTGCGCATGAAACCCAAGACCTGAAAGTGGTGGTGGTCCCAGAGATCAACGCTGGCACTGCCTCGCTCTACGTGGCCACCATCAATCCCTTGATCGGCTTGACCAGTTACTTGGCCCAGATGGTGCTCAGCAAGCCCTTGGTGCGTGCCGGTACCACCGAGTTCCGCGTGGATGGAACCTGGGCCAACCCACGGGTGACAAAGGTCGAGTGATGTCATTGCCCATTGGCCACCCTTCGCGTCGGCGAGTGCTGTGGGCGTTGCTGGTGCTCTTGGTCGTGGCCATGCTCAGCACCTTGGTGTGGTTGGCTGGGCGTTACGAAGTCAGCCAAGTTCAAAACCGCATTGAGCGCGATGCGGCGGATGCGGTCAGTGACATTCGTAACGCGCTCACCCGCAATGTGCAAAGTCTGCAAGCCCTGCAATACGCCGACCGCGCCCTTGTGCCGTGGCAACAAGATGCGTCGGTGCTGTTGCGCGAGCATCGTGAGTGGCTCAGGCTGGAGCTGCGCGATGTCGAGTTGCGTGTGGTGAAGAGCATCGACACACCGTTCCGTGCACCGGTGTTCAATCGTTTTGGCCGCGAGGTGAACCAGCCCGAAGTGTTGCAAGCCTGTGGCGTGGCACGTCGCCAAAGTGGCCCTGGTTATGGGGCCAGCACCTATGTCCCTCAGGCCGATGGGTTGGGTCTTGAGATCATGGACTTGTGTTTGCCTGTGATCACCGATGGACAACTCACGGGCTACACCGTGGCGACTTATTCTTTAGGCGAAATCTTGGCCAGCATGGTGGGCCCACAACTCACGCGCAGCCAAGAGGTGTCATTCACGGAGTCGGACGGTACGCGTTTGGCCATGCATGGAACGGCGCGTCGCGGTTCGCGCGTGTTCACAGCCAAGCAACTGCTGGATTTACCCGGTCACACCTTGGTGTTGCGTATTGACAGCTGGCGCGGCGCCCCTGATTTGTTCCCCAATGTCTTGACGGCGTTGGTGACCGCCATGGCCTTGGCGCTGGTCACGGTGTTGATCATGCTGGCGCGCGACATGCGCCGCCGGCAGAGAGTGGAATTGGATTTGGCGGAAGCCTTGGCCTTTCGCAAAGCGATGGAAGACTCCCTGGTCACGGGCTTGCGTGCGCGCGACAAAGAAGGTCGCATCACCTACGTCAACCCCGCGTTTTGCGAGATGGTCGGCTTTGAAGCCCATGAGCTGATTGGCCGCAGCATTCCAGCCCCCTACTGGCCGCCCGAGATGGTGGACGAGTATGGCCAGCGCCAAGCGCTGCGCTTGGCGGGTAACGCCCCACCACGCGAAGGCGTGGAGTCGGTGTTCATGCGCAAAAACGGCGAGCGCTTTGCGGTCTTGATTTTTGAAGCGCCGCTCATCAATGCGGTTGGTGAACAAGCGGGATGGATGGGTGCCGTGCTTGACGTGAGTGAACAGCGCCGCGTGGAAGAGGTCTCGCGTGCCAGTCAAGAGCGTTTGCAAGCCACCGCCCGATTGGCCACGGTGGGTGAGATGGCATCCCTTCTCAGTCATGAGCTCAACCAACCGTTGGCGGCGATTTCCAGCTATGCCACGGGCAGCATGAACCTGTTGCAGGACGCGGCCTTGCAAGACACGCAATTGGCAGAAAGCTTGAGCAGTGCGATCCAGCGTATTGGCCAGCAAGCCGAACGTGCGGGCAAGGTCATCAAGAGCGTGCACGACTTTGTACGACGTCGCGACCAAGCGCGCGAAGCGGTCACGCCGCGCGCCTTGCTGGACGACGTCATGCCCTTGGTCAGCTTGCAGGCCCGCAAACTCGGCGTGCGTGTGGCGGTGCACTGCCCAACCGATCTGCCAACTGTGTTGTGCGACCGCACCATGGTCGAGCAGGTCTTGCTCAACCTGTCACGCAATGCCATGCAAGCGATGGCAGAAGACACGCCCGACAAAGTGTTGACCTTGGCGGTGCGCCATGCCGCCTCGAACGCGACCAGTCGTTGGTTAGAGTTCACGGTGGCCGATGTGGGTCATGGCATTGCTGAACCCGTGGCAGACAAACTTTTCACGCCGTTTTTCACCACCAAGCAAGAAGGCATGGGATTGGGACTGAGTTTGTGCCGCACCGTGGTAGAACAACACGGTGGCTTTCTAAGCCATCGCCCCAATTCACCCCGCGGCACCGTCTTCAGCTTCACCTTGCCACAATCGTGACACGAGGTACCTTTCATGCAACCCACACAAGACGCGCTGGTTTTTATAGTTGACGACGATGCTGGCGTGCGCGAAGCGCTGGCTTGGCTGTTGCGCTCGCGGCGTTTGCCTAGCCAGTCGTTTGAGAGTGCCGATGCATTTGCGGCGTTCTTGAAAGCCGGCAGTCATCCGTGGCAACCCAACCAGCCGGGGTGTTTGCTCCTGGATGTGCGGATGCCCGGCATGAGCGGCTTGGCGTTGTTTGAGCAGTTGATTGAGTTGCAATTGCTGGAGGTGTTGCCGGTTATCTTCTTGACCGGCCATGCCGATGTGCCCACCGCTGTGGATTCCGTGAAGCGTGGCGCTTTTGACTTTTGCGAAAAACCATTTTCTGACAACGCCTTGGTCGACCGTGTCGAGCAAGCGCTGGCGCGCTCTGCACAAACCCAAGCCACCTTGCGAACCAAGCAAAGCCTGCAGCACAACCTCGCCGATTTGACCGAACGTGAGCGGGACGTGATGCACCTGGTGGTTGAAGGCTTGCCCAACAAATTGATCGCAGACCAGCTCGACATCAGTGTGCGCACGGTGGAGGTCCACCGCGCACGCGTGTTTGACAAGATGAATGTCAAGTCCGCGGTTGAGTTGGCTAACCTGCTGCGCAGCGAATGATTTTTGTGCCCATGACGCGCCTGTACCGACTGTTTCAACGCATCACAGGAGGGGTGTTGCTGGCCAGCTTGGTCGCCTGCGGCACCGCCTATCGCGCGCCGGTGGATGACTCGGCTCGGCGCCCGGCCCCGGTGCGCCCGGCGGTCGAGGCACCCCGTGCCACGGGCACGCTGGCGGGTATGCCTGGCACACCCAGCCCACAGCAGAGTTACCGCAGCCGTTGGGTCGCGGCATCGTGGAACGACATCCCGGGTTGGCAAAGCGACAAGCTTCAAGACGCTTGGAATGCGTGGTTGCAAAACTGCGAGCGTCCCGGCCCCTTGTTTGCACCGCTCTGCAGCGACGTGCGCCAACTCATGCTGGCCAGTGACGACGACCGTCGCCTGTGGATGATGAGCCATTTGCAACCCTATCGCGTGGAGCCCATCGAAGGGTCCAGCGATGGCTTGTTGACCAGCTATTACGAGCCGCTGTTTGATGCGTCGGCGACGCAGCGCCCGGGTTTTGAGGTGCCCTTGTATGCGCCGCCTGACGGTCTGGCAGAGGCGCGCCGTGCGGGCCGGCCTTGGTTCACGCGCCAGGAGATCGACACCGCCCCGCAGGCCCGCGAGGCCTTGCGGGGTCGCGAAGTGGCTTGGTTGGCCGACCCGATCGATGCCTTGGTGCTGCACATCCAAGGCTCAGGCCGAGTGCGCATGACCCAGCCCGACGGCAACCCACGCGTGGTGCGTTTGGCGTTTGCGGGTTCGAACGAGCAGCCCTACCAAAGTGTCGGGCGGTGGTTGTTGGACCGAGGTTTGATTCGCGATGCGTCGTGGCCCGGTATCAAGGCTTGGATCAACGCCACCCAAGCCAGCAACCCACGTTTGGTGCAAGACATGTTGTGGAGCAATCCGCGCTATGTGTTCTTCCGTGAAGAGGTACGCACCGCGATCGATGCCGATTTGGGACCACGCGGGGCACAAGGCGTGCCGTTGACAGCGGGCCGATCCATTGCCGTCGACAAAGATTCAATTCCGTATGGCACACCGGTGTGGTTGGTCAGCTCAGGGCCCAACGCCAACTTGCAGCGCTTGGTGTTTGCGCAGGACACGGGCAGCGCCATCGTCGGTGCGGTGCGTGCCGATTATTTTGCGGGCACCGGCCCGGAGGCCGGTGAGTTTGCGGGGCGTATGAAACAAGGTTTGCGGTTGTGGGTCTTGTGGCCCCGGTCGCCGAGGTAAGAGCAATGAGCATCAAACAATTCAATGGCGAGTGGGTGTGCAAAGAAGATCGGGTGCTGTTTCGATTCAACACCAACGACGACCTGGAGTTCAGTTTTTGGCTGACGCGTTTTGTGTTGCGCGGCTTGGTGCAAGGCGCGCAACAACTCGCCGTCAAAGCCTTGGAGCGCGAGCATGCGCCCCCCGTGGCGCAGGTGGTCAATTCATTTCAACAAGCGGCGGTCACGCAACAGCTGAACTTTGCTGAGACGTTTCAACCGGCCAAACAACAACCGCTGGGCGCCACGCCCCTGTTGGTGACGGGCGTGCGCCTCAACCACGATGGCGACTCGGTGTCCTTGCGCTTGGATGTCGACACCGGTCAGTCGGTGACGGTCAAAATGGCGCCGCCCGTGTTGCAGGTCATGCTGGCCTTGCTTGACAAATTGCAAGCCACGGCCCAGTGGCAGGTCGGCTTGGTCGGTTCGGATGACGCGACACCCGCTGTGGCGACCTCCACGCCTTCGACGCTGATGCACTGAGTCCTCTCTCAGCGCTGACTCGCAGGCGTCACCGGACCCTGCACGGAAATTAATCTCGTTCTACACTTTGTTCAACGCACGCCACAGAACGGAGTCAGAGATGAACGCCCCCTTGCCCGAGCACATCCGTCGCGCACTCGAGACCGTCACCTTGGATGACAAATACAGCCTCGACGTGGGGCGTGCGTTCATGAGTGGCGTGCAAGCCTTGGTCAAGCTGCCCATGTTGCAGCGACAGCGCGATGCCTTGCAGGGCAAAAACACAGCGGGCTTCATCAGTGGTTACCGGGGCTCCCCCTTGGGCACGTACGACCAATCGTTGTGGAAAGCCAAGCCTTATCTGCAAGCGCAAAACATCGTGTTCCAACCCGGCGTCAACGAAGAGTTGGCGGCCACGGCGTTGTGGGGCACCCAACAGCTCGGCTTTGCGCCACCGGGCAGCAACAAGTTCGATGGCGTGTTTGGCATTTGGTACGGAAAAGGCCCGGGCGTCGACCGTTGCTCGGATGTGTTCAAACACGCCAACATGGCGGGCACCACGCCGTGGGGTGGCGTGTTAGCGGTAGCGGGTGACGACCACGTGGCCAAAAGCTCAACCGCGGCACACCAAAGCGATCACATCTTCAAAGCCTGTGGCACGCCCGTGTTCTTCCCAAGCAATGTGCAAGAAATTTTGGATTTGGGTTTGCACGCCATCGCCATGAGCCGCTTCAGCGGCGTGTGGTCGGGCATGAAGACGATTCAAGAAATTGTGGAGTCGAGCTCCACCGCGGTGATCGACCCGCACCGCGTGAACATCGTCATCCCCGAATTCGAAATGCCTCCAGGCGGCCTGCACATCCGCTGGCCCGACACCGCGCTCGAGCAAGAGGCGCGTTTGTTTGATTACAAGTGGTACGCCGCCCTCGCCTATGTGCGTGCCAACCGTTTGAACCACAACGTCATTGAAGGCCCGAACGATCGACTGGGTTTGATTGCCAGCGGCAAGGCCTACAACGACACACGCCAAGCTTTGTTGGACTTGGGTCTGGACGATGCCACATGCCGTCGCCTTGGCATTCGCTTGCACAAGGTGGCCGTGGTGTGGCCGCTGGACGCGCAACTCGCGGTGCGCGAAGCCAAAAACAACGCCATGCAAGTGCTGGAAGTCAAAGCCGACAGACAGCCTTGGTTTTGCTCGGGCTGCCCGCACAACACTTCCACCAAAGTGCCAGAAGGCTCGCGTGCCATGGCCGGCATTGG
>JACCDL010675176.1_pt1 | contig 16029 bp, 12 predicted proteins | sample 7441931 | NCBI WGS metagenome assembly JACCDL01 (sample SAMN15323437, study PRJNA562643) | freshwater metagenome | isolation source: river surface water | place: USA:Blue River Watershed | collected 2017-08-16 | reverse complement strand
GATGCGGAACATCCATATGTTCAAGACAAACCATTTGATTGGATACGTGGCTACCAAGTAGGTGGTAAGTCCTTACTTTGGGCGCGCCAAACACAGCGCTGGTCTCAGATGGATTTTGATGGCCCAGCTCGGGATGGTTTTGCTACGCCATGGCCTATCAATTACAAGGATATCGATCCTTGGTATTCCTATGTAGAGTATTTTGCGGGTATTTCAGGGAATAAAGATGGATTAGATTCATTGCCTGATGGGGATTTTTTACCCCCTTACGAATTGACTTGTGTAGAAAAGCACTTTCAAAAAGAAGTTAAGCGGATGTACCAAGACCGCCATGTTATTGTGGCACGTTGTGCACATTTGTCGGAGCCACGTGAAATACATTACCAGCAAGGGCGTGGACGCTGTATGAGTCGTAATCTATGTCAGCGAGGTTGTCCATATGGTGGCTATTTTAGTTCAAATGCGTCTACATTACCCTGGGCTGCAAAGACAGGAAATATGACCTTGCGTCCTGACTCGATCGTGGAGTCAGTCATTTATGATGAGAAAAAGGGAAAGGCGATAGGCGTACGAGTGATCGATGCGCATACAAATGAGATGGTGGAATACTATGCTAAAGTTATTTTTGTCACCGCGGCTGCATTGAATACCAATGCGATTTTATTGAATTCGAAGTCGGCACGTTTCCCAGACGGTTTGGGCAATGATAGTGGGGTATTGGGTAAATATGTGGCATTTCACAATTATAGAGCTTCTTTATCGGCTGAGTTTGAAGGCTATTTAGATACGAAAACAGAGGGGTCGCGCCCAACCTCTGGGTATATTCCTCGTTTCAGAAATTTATATAAGCAAGAGACAAATTTCTTGCGTGGGTATGCGGCGGGTATGAGTGCGGGTCGCGGATCGCATTCCGATCGGGAATCTGTCGGAGAAAGTTTAAAGAATTCGTTGTTGAATCCAAAGTTAAATACAAACTGGTATGCAGGTTCGCACATGATGGGTGAGACGATTCCGAAGGAGACAAATAAAATTACGCTTGATCCAACAAAGAAAGATGCGCATGGACTCCCATTAATGCACATGGATGTGTCTTATGATGATAATGATGACAAAATGGTCAAGGATTTTATCGAGCAATTTACGGAGATGTATACGAAGGCTGGATTTACCAACATTCCTACACGTGATTCAAAACAAGCTCCAGGTTTAGATATTCATGAGATGGGTGGTGTGCGTATGGGTGCAGATTCGAAGACATCTATGCTCAATAAGTGGAATCAAATGCATGCGGTTAAAAATGTGTTCGTTACAGATGGCGCTTGTATGACTTCCACTTCTACACAAAACCCATCATTGACCTACATGGCGCTTACGGCGCGTGCCGTCGATTATGCGGTCAAAGAAATGAAAAAAGGGAATTTGTAGGTTAATGAAGACATTTTTAAGGAAGACAGCTGAGCATTTGTGGGCAGAACATGGGATCGAAGCGCTTCAAGATATTGCGGTGGTTATGCCATCCCAGCGTGGTGTTTTATACCTTAAAAAAGAATTAGCCTATTTGAGTGACCGGCCGTTTCTGGCTCCTCATTTTTATACTATTGAGGAATTTGCGTTACAAATGACGCAATCTCAAGTAGTGGATCCAGTTCAATTGCTATTGGAGGCCTATGCGTGTTTTAAGGAAGTAGATGCACAGGTTGATTTTGATCGCTTTATTTCCTGGGGTCAATTGATGTTGAAGGATTTCGATTCCATCGATATGTATTTGGTAGATCCCCGCCAAATGTTTGCTTTCTTATCCGAAGTGAAAACCTTAGAACGGTGGGGGGAAACCTATGGGGAAAAGGATACACAGAAGTACATTACGAAGCATACGCAGGCCTATTTTAAATTATATGATCATTTGCTAGAGGTGTATGGCCGGCTGCAAACCCGATTGACTGATCTTGGTGTAGCGTACCGCGGTATGGCTTACCGTGATTTGGTAAATTGTCTTGTGGAGGGTAAGCCATTGGCTAAATCCTTTAAAAAAATCTATTTTGTTGGCTTTAATGCATTATCTAAGGCCGAGGAGGAAATTATTCGTTTATTAATTCGTCAAAATTTAGCTGAGACAATTTGGGACGCGGATGCCTATTATGTGGACAATAGGTACCACCGTGCGGGCAATTGGTTACGTGATTATGCCAAACCAAGTTCTCCCAAATTTTTGTCACGCGGTCCATTTAAATGGATGGGACGAGATTTATTGGAGATGCCTAAGCATGTAGAACTTATGGGCACAGCAAATCCTAGTGCACAGGTTTTTATTGCGTTAGAAACGATTCGGACATGGCAGGAGCAGTATGGTGCAGATGAGCAAGTTGCTTTGGTTTTGGCTGATGAAGGATTATTGGATCAGGTTTTATTGTTTATCGGGGAGTTTAAGGATCGATTAAATATCACCATGGGGTATTCTCTGAAGAAAACGGCTATTTTTTCATGGATGACTCTTTGGTTTAAGGTAAAGAAAATGATAGGGGAAGGTCGGATCTCAATGGCCATATTCCGATCGTTTATGTCGCATTCCCTAAGTGTTTACTTACAGTCAAGTGGACTTAAGAAGGACTTGGAAAACTTTACAGGAAAACAGAAATTATATGCGACTAGTCAAGATTTGGCCAACTTATTTGCAGCAGAACCTATCTGGAAACGTATTTTTCAAGACGGTGATTTTGCGGGTTTGCTGGTTGATTTTCAACTTATTGCCGACAGTATGTTACGTGCCATTCCGTCCAAAGAATGGGATGAAGATACGCAAGCGATTAATCAGGTCATTTCGGTATTGGAAACGACTCAAAAATCAATGCTGGGCCATGCAGCCATATCGATTAAAAGTGGTTCGTTGCTTTTGACACAATTGATTCAACAGCAGAAGTTAACTTTTGAAGGGGCCGAAAATCGCAGTTTACATGTGATGGGCTTGTTGGAAACACGTACGTTAGATTTTGATCGCGTGATAATCATGTCCTTGAATGAGGGAAGTTTGACTGGGACGCGTAAGCGTGAAAGTTTGATCCCGCTTGATATCGCATCGATGTCTACATTTGATTTACCTACGTTTACGCAGGCTGATGCGGTAGCATCCTACCACTTTCACAGACTGCTTCAGCGGCCGCGTGAGGTGAAGTTATTGTATGTGATTCCTTCAGAAAAATCCAGTGTAAAGGAGATGAGTAGGTTTGTCAAGCAATTGCAGTTTGATTGGAAATCTAAAAATCCTGCGTTAGAATGGCAAGAACCGATGATCCGATTTGAGGATTCGCTTGGAAGTGAGACTCCAGGAGAAGTCCGGATTGATAAGTCTAAAGATATTCTTTCTCAGGTGAAAGAAAATTTTAAAAACAGAGGCTTATCTCCTTCAGGTGTGGCCATGTTTGCTACGTGTTCGTTGAAGTATTATTACAGTCAAGTATTGAATTTGCGCAAGGACAAGGAGGCTGAAGATGAGATGGGTGCGGATGTATTTGGTACGTGGATACATAAGGTTTTGGAGATGGTGGATGAGGAGATTTTGCGGGATGAACAAGGCTGGTACGATCAAGCGAATGTGCATGAGCGAATTGAAAGATTGGATACGTATTTAGATGATGCGATGGCTAGTATTCAGGCGCGTGAAGGGGTATATGAGTTAGAAAAGGGCTTTAATTTTATTTTAAAGGAGGTTGCTAAAACAATTTTAGGAAATTACTATTTGTCGGAGCGCAGCTGGTCTACTTCCCGCGTTCAAGTTGTGGCCACCGAGAAAAAGTTAGAAACGCACGTTACGGTTGAATGGCGGGATGAGCCAATTGAGGTTAAATTGACAGGTCGCGTAGATCGATTGGATCGTGTAGCTAATTCGTATCGCATTATTGATTACAAGACGGGGAAGGTAGAAAAGAAAGATTTGAAGTTGAATGATGGAGGTTTAATGGATACGTTGATTTCAACTGATTTTAAATCTAAGTTGTTCCAACTTTGGTTTTATAAGTTTTTGTTTGTTTCAGAAATGAGCCAACCGTCTGAAAATAACAAGGAATTTTTTGCTTCTATTTCTCAGGATAATGTGGAGATACTTCCGGGGATCATTTCTTTTCGCAATTTGGATGCGCGTGTACTGCACGAGGAACAAGGGTTGTGGTTTACTGAAGGTCAATCCTTGGCTGCGTTTACATCAGATTCCATTTCCTTAATTCGAACCTGGGTGCATCGGATCTTGGATGACACCATTCCGTTTGAAAAGACTAAGGATATTGCAAGTTGTCAATTTTGCGACTTTAAGGTAATTTGTCATCGGGAAATTTAAGTGTTAGTTTTGTGTTTTAAACGAACAAAAACATGACATTTCAAGAAATCAACGAGCGTATTACTGCTTTAGCTACTCAAAAGGGTGGACAAGGCGTATCTTTTAAATTTGCATTTCCATCAGGCATTATCGTCGTAAATTCGGACGGTTCGGTGACGAATGAGAATGTAGATGCGGATTGCACCATTGCGACGACGGAAGATAACTTTGCGAGCTTATTAACTGGTGATTTGAATCCAATGATGGCAGTGATGACAGGTAAAGTGAAAATCTCCGGCGATATGTCGGTAGCGATGAAGCTTCAAAACCTACTTTAATGTTATTTAACGACACGATTGTGGCATTGGCTACACCTGCAGGGGTGGGGGCGATTGGGGTTATCCGTTTATCTGGACCTGATTCGATTCCTTTGGTTAATGCTGTGTTTAAACCCAAAGACTTAACGAAACAAGCATCGCATACGATTCATTATGGTCGGATTGAGGATGCTGGTCGGGTGTATGACGAGGTGGTGGTGAGTTTATACATTGCCCCCAAGAGTTATACCAAAGAGGATGTGGTCGAGATATCGTGTCATGGATCTCCGTTTATTCAGGAGAGTATTATTCAATTATTTGTGGAAAAGGGTGCGCGTTTAGCGCGTGCCGGAGAGTTTACACAGCGTGCATTTATGCATGGAGCCTTTGATTTAGCACAAGCTGAAGCTGTAGCTGATGTGATTGCCGCCGATTCAGCGGCAGCACAAGCGGCCGCATTGCACCAATTGCGCGGAGGATTTTCAAATGAATTGGCAGCGTTACGTGAGCAATTGATTCATTTTGCCTCCTTGATTGAATTGGAATTGGATTTCGGCGAGGAGGATGTAGAATTTGCGGATCGGAAGGATTTAGAGGATTTGGTGAATCAGTTATTGCATGCAATCCGACCGTTAGTGGACAGTTTCCGAGCTGGAAATGCGATCAAAAATGGGGTTGCGACAGTGATTGTTGGCAAACCTAATGCCGGTAAATCTACCCTTTTAAATGCCTTGCTGAACGAAGAGCGTGCGATCGTTTCTGATATCGCTGGTACGACGCGGGATAGTTTGGAAGATTCGTGGGTTTTGGGTGGAATAAAGTTCCGTTTGATCGATACAGCTGGATTACGTGAGACGGAGGATGTGATAGAGGCGATGGGCGTGGAGCGAACACAAGCATGGGTGAAGAAGGCGCAGGTGGTGATTTACATGGCGGATGCGACGACGGAAACGTCTGCATCTATTGGTGCTGGCGTAGAGGCATTAGGGGATTTAACTATTCCTGTTATACAGATATTAAATAAGAAGGATCAAGTTTCAACAGATGTATTAAATTCGATTGTACGCGAATTACCTTCATTAATTTGCCTCTCTGCCAAAAATAAGGATGGCTTAGCAGATTTAGAGAAAGCTTTGTTGGATGTGGTAGGTTTGGATCAAGTAAGTACGGGAGGGACGTTGGTGACTAATTTGCGTCATTACCAACATCTCCTACAAACGCAAGAGACCTTAGAATCTGTTCTTCGTGGCTTACAAACGGGTTTAACGGGCGATTTAATTGCGCAAGACCTTCGCTATGCCCTACATGATTTAGGGGAGATTACGGGTCAAATATCGAATGATGATTTATTGAAGAACATCTTTGGAAAGTTTTGTATCGGAAAGTAGTCTTGGCTTCAACAATAAAACCCACCTGAAGTTCAAGTGGGTTTTATTCTTTCATTAAACTAAAGTGTAATCTTTATTTTTTTGTTGTAATCTCAACTACACCGTTAGCGCCTTTTTCGGCATATTTTGCTTGCGCTTTGGTTCCCTTTAGTACATTGATGGATTCAATTGTATTGGGGTTTATTTTGTTTAAATCTAGATCTTTCATGATGGTACCATCCACAACAACGAGTGGTTTTACTTTATCTGTTGGGACGGAAACGAATGCGACACTGTCTACTTTAATTTGCGTAGGTTTTCCGTTTGGTCCAGTTCCGTTTGCAACTCTGATTGCCCTAAATGTAGCTCCATTTTTCTTGTTTTTAAATTCAAAGGTATTGGAGTCTAATTCAATAGCATCTCCGAAAACCGCCATGTGTTGAATGACTTTAGGTGGTGTAGGAGGCGTAGGTGGCGTTGGACCCATTGCTGGCGCTGGTGGAGGTGGCATATCTTTGGTGGCTACGGAAAATACTTTTTTACCTGATTTTGGGTCGGAAAAAGTGGTCGAATCCGTTCCCATGGTTACCATATAGGTGGCTCCTTTTTGCTTCTTTGCCTTTTTTACTTGAGCGCGCACTTGGATGGAAAATATGGCCATGATTATAGCCAGGATTGGTAATACGGATACTTTTCTGATGTATACGTAAGTTGGGTTTTTTGAAGTTGTCAGTAACATAATTCTACGTTTTAGAGATGAATAATAAAATGAATGACTCGGGTTTAAAAATTCGTTTCCGTAATGTGCTTGCAGCAACATTTGGGCAAAAGATTCGACATCGCCTGTGATGATAGTGGCGCGGTCTGCAATAAATTCATGAATGTTTTGTAGCTCTTTTTGGATAAGCCAGTGAAAAGGGTTAAACCACGTTAGCGCTGTGATGAATTGGCAAAAAAGACGATCAATCGAGTGCTTTTGTTTGATGTGTGTCAGTTCATGCTGAAACATTTTTTCTCCATTTTCGCTACGTAGGTTGATGGATTTTTTCCAAAATAATAAGTTTAAGAAAGAGAACGGTGCATTGTCTAGATCTGTTTCGATAAACTCAATGCCATCCATTTTTTGTGATGTGTGATTTCGTTTGATTTGGTAAATTCGAAAGATACCGAAGGCCCAATAGGCAAGTAAAAGCATAGAAATTGACATTGAGAGGCCTAAGGCGAGGTTTGTCCAATCAAACGTTTGTTCTACGGGTGTGAAATTCGAAGTATGTAAATACAGGATAGTTTGACTTAGGTTGGCTACTTGTTCTTCATCTACAAGCAAGTTGTCTAGCTTAATGGCTGGTGCCAATAGACTTATAAATAGCGTCGCTAATAAATAAAATCGGTTGTATTGATGCAGTAAGGTATTTTTTAAGAATAGTGTGTAATAGCCGAAGCAAATACCTGATAGTCCAATAGACTTACCTACATAGATGAAAATTTCTGAGCTAGTCATTTTGCTTAGATTTTAGTTGTTGGATCAATGTTTCCAGGTCTTCGATCGACATTTGGTTTTTGTCTACCAAGAAAGAAACGACGTTTGCATAGGAACCTTCGAAAAAGGAGTCTTTTAAACCGGCCATGCGAAGGCCTGAGTATTCGGACTTACTAATTTTGGCGGAGTATAAATTGTTTCGATTGGGATTAGTGATTTGAACAAAATCCTTTTCGACTAATATTTTTAGTAAGGTGGCGATGGTGTTTCCATGCGCCTTTGGTTCCGGTAGCATTTCAATGATGTCTTTTAGAAATCCACCATCAGGTAGGTTCCAAATTGCCTGCATGATTTGCTCTTCTGCTTGGGTAAGTTTTTTCATTTTTTCTTGTTTGCTTGGGTCAAATGTATAACTAATTTTTTAGTTACAAAATATTTTAAACTAATTTTTTAGTTAAAATTTATAAGTGAACTTGACTTCATATTTCCCTGTCGCTTTTTTTGCTATTTGCCTTGTTTTTGAACCTAAATAGAGATTTAGTACATATTGACATTGTATAGGCTGAGTTTAATTGCACCTGCATTCTATTTTTGTTTAGTAATCTTTTCATTTTTATCATTTATACGTTCATGAAACAGCTAAACCAATTATTACTTTTTTTCTTTGTATCAAGTATTTTCATGAGTTGTACAGAGCAGTTCTCTGAGCTCAACTCCAACTCAAATGTTGATGTTAATCTTGTCAAATCGAATTTTAGTGCCACAGCATCAGCTAAGGTCCAAGATTCTTATATCGTAGTTTTTAAAGACAATACTTCTGATAAAGAAATTGATGATGAAGTGGATGAGTTAGATAAAAAGGAGAAGATTCGGGCTGAAAATGTCTATAAAGGAGCATTTAAAGGTTATTCAGCTAATCTAACTCCGTCTGCCTTGGCAAAACTTAAATCAAATCCCAAAGTTGCATTTATAGAAAAAGATCAGGTGATTGGAATTGATGCTGTCACCTTGTCAAATGCAACCTGGGGCCTAGATAGAATTGATCAGATTAGTTTACCACTTTCTACCTCTTTTACCTATACTTCGACAGGTACTGGTGTAGATGCCTATATAATTGATACTGGAATTTTATTGAACCATGTTGATTTTGGTGGTCGCGCGAGAGGTGGTTATTCATCTGTAGGCAGTTCTACTTCCGATTGGGGCGATCAAAATGGACATGGAACACACGTTGCAGGAACTGTAGGAGGTACAACCTATGGCGTAGCAAAGAATGTGAAATTAGTGGCTGTTCGTGTTTTCGATGCTTCTGGATCTGGTTCTATTTCTGGTGTAATTGCGGGTGTTAATTGGATGATAACAAATCATACGACGAATCCTGCTGTAGCGAATATGTCGTTGGGAGGATCAGCTTCATCCGCTTTGGATTTGGCTGTGTCCAATGCCGTTAAGGATGGAATTATAGTTTGCGTCGCTGCGGGAAATAGTTCTTCAGATGCAAGTAGGTTTTCTCCGGCTCGTGTAAGCACTGCAATTACCGTGGGCGCTACTGGTGCATCACCTACATTAGGTTTAAATTATGACGTATTTGCATCATATTCAAATTATGGGTCAGTAGTAGATATTTTAGCTCCGGGATCTTCCATACTATCTACGTTTATCCCTACTACTACATCGACTAAAATTTTAAGTGGTACATCCATGGCAACTCCACATGTTGCGGGTGTGGTAGCTACGTATTTGGCTAAGAATACTGCCGCGCTGCCTTCCCAAGTGGAAACGTATGTAAAGAGTATCGCTACGAAAGGTAAGATCACGGGTTTGAGAGGCAAGACAGTAAATTCATTGTTGTTTACAAATAATTAGGGAATAGTTGGTTTGAAAAATTGTTAACTTGCTTTCCATGCAAGGCCATTTTATAACCATTCGCTTTTTATCATTTAAAGGTTTTCAGTCCAAACGCTATGCGTTTGCTGAAATGGGTCGTTCGCTTGTTTCAGGCTGGAAGGCGCCGGGAATGGTATTTTCAAAGCATTTGGGAACTGGAGCAGGGAATGGATTTTCTATTATGCCCAATTTTGGATTGTATGCGTGGCTGGGTGTTTGGGAATCTGCTGAGCACGCTGAACGCTTTTTTGCACAGGATAGTCGTTGGCTAGAATTCAGTCAAAAATCAAATGAAGTTTCTGGGTGGGACGCGGTTCCCATGAAGGGGAAGGGTACTTGGAATGGCTTGCAGCCATTTGATTTTTCAGCGGATGATGAGGTTTGGGATGGACCTGTAGCAGTAATTACACGGGCTAGTATTCGCTGGTCTAAATCGCTTTTGTTTTGGTGGAATGTTCCTTCAGCAAGTAAGCATTTGGAAGGGAAACAAGGTTTAAAATATGCCAAAGGAGTGGGTGAATTGCCCTTATTCGAACAGGCAACCTTCTCCCTGTGGGAATCAGCTCGTAATTTGGATCAGTTTGCTTATCAAAGCAAGGAACATGCTCCGATGATCAAGAAGACAAGAAAATATGATTGGTATAAAGAGGAGATGTTTGTTAGGATGCGGGTGGTTAAAGAGGTTAGAAGTGAGAGATAAGAAGTAAGAGGTAATGTAAAATAATATTCATTTTAAATTAAATCTGGCTAGCATCTACATCTTATAAATATAAATCCTAGCCAGCATAAAATATTTCCTCTCAGCTTCTACTTCTTACTTCTTACTTCTTACTTCTTACTTCTACCTGATCGCCTCAACTCCCCGCGTCTTAGTTCGTATCCGAATTGCATCTTGCACATCGTAGATAAAGATTTTGCCATCACCTACATTTCCTTCCGAGGCATTATCTAAGATCACATCGATACACTTCTCCAAGTTCTCATCGCTCACCACGCATATAATCATTACCTTGGGCAACAAAATCATCGACTTTTCAGTACCTCGGTAAATTTCAGAGTAACCTTGTTGGAGCCCTGCTCCACGAACCGGAACCACCGTCATACATGGAATATTTGCGTCAATTAAACCCTTCTGGATGGCTTTTAACTTGGACGGCTTAACAATTGCTTCTATCTTTTTCATCGTTCTTATTCAAATGTTGTATACGATTCTACGCCAAATTCTACTGCATCTATGCCCGCTGACTCCTCTTTGTGACTTAAACGAATACCCATCGTCTTTTTCAAGATCATAAATAGGGCATAGGTCGTGCCAAATGAAAATAGTGAGATCACAGACACCCCAATCAATTGAGTCATAAACTGCGCTGTTTCTCCCGTAGTAAATAAGCCATTTTTTGTTGAAAATAATCCTACCGCAATAGTGCCAAAAAATCCATTGACACCATGTACAGCCACGGCACCTACTGGATCGTCAACTTTCATTTTGTCAACTAACACCACCGCAATATCGACTATTGTACCAGCAATAAAACCTATAATCAATGCCGAATCAGGACTTACCACATTACAACCTGCCGTAATAGCTACTAAACCTGCCAATACACCATTGATAACCATGGTAATGTCTACCTTTTTATAACGCATAAATGTATACAACATCGTAGCCACCCCGCCAGCAGCAGAGGCTAAAAATGTATTGGTTGCAACGGATCCAATCAAATCCCATTTACCCACAGCACCTAAGGTAGATCCAGGATTAAATCCAAACCAACCAAACCACAAGATAAATGCACCTACAGCAGATAATGTCAAATTATGACCGGGAATGGCATTAGGAGTTCCATCCTCATTGTATTTACCCAAACGAGGTCCCAAGACAATCGCTCCGGCCAAAGCCGCAAAACCTCCCATCGAATGAATCGCAGCAGATCCAGCAAAATCATTAAATCCGCGTAGGGCCAACCAACCATTTGGATTCCAAACCCAATTAGCAGCCAATGGATATAGAAAAGCACTAAAAATGGTAACATAAACAGCATAGGACCACATTTTCATGCGCTCTGCTACACCGCCTGATACGATGGAAATAGCTGCCACAGCAAATCCCATTTGAATAAACCAGAATAAGGAATTTGAAATGGTAAGACCAAGTCCTAAATCACCTGACATGATTCCCGTATCGAAGGCCCAATACCCATTTGATTTTCCGTAGGCAATTCCAAATCCTACTAAATAAAAGGCAATACCTCCAAACATAATGTCAATAATTACTTTGGCGATTATACTGACAGCGTTTTTAGAACGGACAAATCCTGCCTCTAATAAGGCAAATCCTCCCTCCATTTGAAAAATTAAAGCCGCACATAAGGCAACCCAAACGGTATCAATGGCATGTGTTAATTCCGCTTGCTGAGCAGCAAGGGTAGCAGATTCATTCATGGTTTTGTTATTAGTATATAATGCTTAATCATTGCAAAAATAAAAAACGATTTGGAATTTATAGCAATAAACTTGAACTTTAAAGAGTATAAAAACCTATTTAACATGCGTAAATTAATTACTTTTTTGGGCTTAACTTGTTTACTGTCAAGTAGTTTGATGGCCCAAAATCCTGCCATTATTCCTGTCCCTTCGAAGGCTGTTTATCCCAAAGGATTTTATGCCTTTTCGAATTCAATCGTTATTGCTGGCCCTAAAAATGAAGCATTAACGACCTCTTATGGCAATCTGACGGATAAATTGACGCGTGTTGCAGGTAAAAAGGTACAATGGCTTTATGATCAATCCGCGGCAGCATCCCTGGCCGCGATTCGATTTAAATTAAATGCTAAGTCCGATCCAGAAATAGGCAATGAAGGTTATAAACTAATTTCTGATGTCAAAGGCATACAGATTACAGCGAATAATCCAGTCGGTTTGTTTTATGGTATTCAAACTTTGATTCAACTCCTGCCTAAGGAAATTGAATCTTCAAAATCCGTAACCGGTGTTGCATGGCGAGTGCCTTATGCTAATATCACCGATTCCCCGCGATTTGCTTGGCGTGGAATAATGCTAGACGTTTCCCGTCATTTCTTTACCAAAGAAGAAGTTAAGCGTTTTATTGATGAAATGGTTTCGTATAAATACAATGTGTTGCATTGGCATTTGACCGACGATGAAGGCTGGCGTGTTGAAATCAAATCGTATCCTAACTTAACCGTAAAGGGAGCCTATAATGTGAAAAAAGTAGGTCATTTTACCGACTTTTCGAAACCACTTCCGAATGAACCTCGTACCTATGGCGGGTTTTATACCCAAGAAGATATCAAAGAAATTGTGAAGTATGGCCAAGCGCGTTTTGTAAACATCATGCCAGAAATTGATGTTCCAGGCCATTCGATGGCTGCGGTGGCCTCATACCCTGAGTTATCTTGCACACCAGAAGCAGTAAATTATCAAGTAATTTCAGGTGAACCATTTATTGATTGGTCTACAGATCATCCAATCGCATTGCAAGACAATACGTTGTGTCCTGCGAACGAAAAGGTGTATACGTTTTTAGATAAAGTGATGGGGGAGGTTGCGACTTTATTCCCATTTGAATATATCCATATGGGTGGAGATGAATGTCCTAAAAATTACTGGGATAAAAATCCACAAATCTTAGCCATGCGGAAAGAATTGGGATTAAAAAATTCCCAAGAAGTTCAGGCGCATTTCGTTCGAAAACTAGAAAAAATCATCACATCCAAAGGTAAACGCATGATGGGCTGGGATGAAATTTTGGAAGGGGGTGGATTGCCAAAAAGTACCGCTGTAATGTCATGGCGTGGTATGGACGGTGGAATTCAAGCGGCCAAAGAAGGGCATGAAGTTGTTATGACACCGAGTAATCATGTCTATATTGATTTAATGCAAGGTGATAAGGCTATCGAGCCACCCGTATACAAAACGGTACGTTTGCGTGATTCCTATGCCTTTGAACCAGTTCCTGCTGGAGTGGATGCCAAATTAGTGAAAGGTGGCCAGGCAAATCTTTGGTCAGAACAACTGTTTAATTACCGTCACCTGCAATACATGACTTACCCGCGTTCATTTGCTATAGCTGAGGTTTTATGGTCTGAGCCTGCGAATCGTAATTGGGATAACTTTGTTGGTCGCGTGGAGTCGCACATGGCTCGCTTTGATGTAGCCCAAAAGAAATACGCTCCTAGTATGTTCGAGCCGATTATTCAAGTAAGCCGCAATGCGTTAGGTGAATTAACCGTGTTGCCAACGACCGAGATTAGTGGCTTAACCATTCATTATAGTTTCGATCATTCCTATCCTGATCAATTTTATCCTACAGCGAATGGTCCTGTGGTCGTTCCCAAAGATGCGACTGTGATGAAAATTGTCACATACCGGGGAGATAAAGCCATGGGAAGGACAATGGATTTAACTATTGAAGATATCGTCAAGCGCGCCAAGAAATGATCAAATACGTATTCCTATTTATTGCTTTTACGTTTGTAGCAAACGGGCAATTTGAGAAAAAGAGTTTTGTGGTTGCAGATGGTAAGGTTTTACCCTATCAAATCTTGTATCCTAAAGACTATAAACCAAGTAAAAAATATCCTTTGTTGGTGGTTTTACACGGTGCCGGAGAACGTGGCGATGATAATGAGGCACAAATGAAATATGGCAAAAATGTATTTTTAGATTCATTAAATCGAATCAATTATCCAGCCATTGTTATTTTTCCTCAATGTCCGAAGGATTCGTATTGGTCTTCTGTGAAGATAGACCGGTCAACGGTTCCTACAACATTTGTTTTTGATTACTCAGTACCCATTAATTGGCCATTACAGGCCGTTGTTGATTTGGTGAATTCGTTGAAACATGACAAAAAGCGTACCTATATTATGGGGCTATCCATGGGAGGCATGGGTACGATGGAAGCAATTTCACGCAATCCTAAGATGTTTGCCGCTGCCGTTCCGATCTGTGGAGGGGCCGATTTAAGTTATGTAGCTAAATATGCTAAAAAAGTTCCTTTGTGGGTCCATCACGGAGATATAGATATTGTCGTTCCTGTGCGTCACTCTCGGGAATTGGTACAAGCGGTTAAAGATCAGGGTGTCGATGTCCGGTATACGGAATATCCTAAAGTGAATCATAATTCATGGGATAATGCCTTTAGACAGCCAGATTTAGTCTCATGGATTTTTAGTCATCGTAAATGATTTTAAATCTTTTATTTTTTGTTTTATCCTATTTGCCAACTGGTGTCCCCAATATTTCCGGGGCATCGACGGCATCTACCACTAATTATTTAGCTGTCAAAAAAGGCTATGTCATGTCATATAATGGGGTAGAGGGACGGGCCAACTGGGTTGGTTGGACACTTCGATCCTCAGATGTAGGACCCGTGGATCGATCGAATCGCTTTCGAGAAGATACCAATTTGCCCCGACAGTTTAAACGGGTCGATGATGATGACTACCGTGAGTCTGGGTATGACCGAGGACATTTATGTAATTCAGAGGATCGCACATCTTCAGCTTTGTTAAATGAAGAGACTTTTCTGATGTCGAATATGCTTCCTCAGACACCCGAATTAAACCGTGGACCCTTTAAGTTTCTTGAAGCATATTGCCGCAAACTAGTCTTAAAAAAAGGTCAATCTTTATTGATTTATGCCGGCGGTATCGGAGCAAAAGGCAGGCTGGCATCTGGTGTTCCCATTCCACAGTATTGCTGGAAAGCAATTTACACACCCACAGAAGAGATTTATGTGCTGTTTCCGAACGAGCATACCCTAGAGAAGAATTGGAACAAGTATCGCGTCTCAAAGGACCGACTGGAAAAAATGACCGGTTATCAATTTCCGTAAGATAGACTTCTTGCTTGAGCTTTGGCAAAGCTTATAGCTTTGCCAAAGCTAAGGGGGAGTCATGGAATTTAAATCAGCAAAACTGATAAAACAAAAGGCCCGGATGAACCGGGCTTTTGTTTTACTTAAGCATGAATTCAGCCAGTTTTTTTGCGGCCAAGAAATTTTCATATTCAAGCGGCGTACGCCGGTTATTTGTATACTCATTATACAGCCATGGATCACCCAGTGCGAATACTTTCCCTTTGCCTACATTAGCCACAGCCATAACCGGATAGCCTTGAAGCGTTGCTATCGACTTGGCGGTTCCTGATAATTTCAACGTAGTAATTTCTTTGATATACACCTTTTTGATAGGATCAAAAACGGGATTACCTGGTTCGATTAATACCGTTCCTTGTTCCCAATTACGCCCTTGCACAAAGTTTAAATTGGGTGCCACGAACTCAATTCCAAAACGATGTGCCAAAATATTAAATTGAGGAATCTCACAATTGGTTGTATCGTTAGCTAATAAGATCAAATTTCCACCCGCTTTCACCCATGCCTCAATTTCATCCGCCGCTTTCGCATTCATGTAATTCGGTTTTGCCGTTTCCTTGGGAGAATCTGGATCCACAATGATATATACCGATGCACCTTTCAAGTTTTCACGCGTTGGCGATACCCCTAACGTATCCAATGTAGCGCCCAACTGCTCAAATTGAATTCCCCATAAATAAAAACCTGAATCTTTTCGATCTTCCCACGTATAATGAAAGCGCTGGCCATTTTTGGTTTCATGATTAAAGAAGTAATCCAAAACAACTTTT
>JACCDL010190389.1_pt1 | contig 16030 bp, 31 predicted proteins | sample 7441931 | NCBI WGS metagenome assembly JACCDL01 (sample SAMN15323437, study PRJNA562643) | freshwater metagenome | isolation source: river surface water | place: USA:Blue River Watershed | collected 2017-08-16 | reverse complement strand
CTCACTAAATGTGGATGAAGATAAAGAACCTGAAACAGAATTGGATTATAATCCAAATGTCACTAAAGGTCAACATCCAACTAAGAAGACGCCACCAATTAAGGCGGTAAAGAAACCAAAACCAAAAGCAAAAAAACCAAAAAACAATGTCAAAGTTTAACAGATACAGTGAAAGATATGACCGTTATGGTAATCGCAGAACGGAGGAAGAATTAAACAGATTAGAAGAAGAATTTAATCAAGAACAATCAATTAAAATAAAAAAAATGGTAAGAAAAATTATTTTCGGAGTGGTAGGTTTCTTCCTACTAATGGTATTATTCTTCTCTTGTGAGAGAATTGATGCAGGACACGTTGGTGTCAAAGTAAACCTTTATGGTGACAATAAAGGAGTGGACAATGTTACTGAAGTAACCGGTATGGTATTCTACAATCCATTTACTCACAGTATCTATGAGTTCCCAACCTTTGTTCAACACAAAGAATACGTCGGTGATAATTCATTTATTGTCAATTCTAAGGACGGTAGTGAGTTCCATGTGAGTCCTATCATTAACTACTCAGTACAACGTGAGAAAGTTCCTTCAATCTTCTCTAAGTACCGTAGAGAGTTAAGTAGTATCGAAGAAGGGTTCCTTAAAACTGCCGTGTTCGATGCATTCCGTTTGGCAACAAACAAATACACCGCCGATGAGTTGATTGGTAACCGACAGCAATATGAGATTGAGGTTAGACGAATTTTGGAATCCCAATTACTGAAGGAAGGTTTCACTATTGCTCAGTTTACTTCTAACTTGGTTTACCCTGAAACATTTAAGAAAGCTATTGAAGCTAAGAACAACGCGGTTCAAGCGGCACTTCGAGCTGAAAATGAGGTAAAAACTGCAGAAGCACAAGCCAAGATTAAAATCGCAACCGCTGAGGGTAACGCTAAAGCAATGTTGACATCGGCTAAGGCGGAAGCGGAAGCTAACTCTTTGAAACAGAAAACCCTTACTCAGATGTTGTTACAACAACAATGGATTGATAAGTGGAACGGAAAACTACCCGAAACCATGTTAGGGAATGGACAAAACATAATGTTAGGTATTAAGTAATATAAACCCCCTCTTCGGAGGGGTTTTTTATTGTCTAATGATATTTATATATAAAAATATAGTATGGCTAAGGTTATTAAATTAAAACTCTCTGATATTGAAAATATCGTTAAGAAAACGATTAGCGAAGCTCAATTCGATGATTTCGACACAAAAATCCAGCCTGAGGAATTACCGGGTTATGAAGATTACGAAGCTGAGAAAGAATTAGAGAAAGAAATGGGTAATGAGGAACAACCTGAAGACACCAGTGGTGTTATTATCGGTAAAGACAAAGAAGGTAACATTGTGGTTGCTGATACCAAATCAGGTAATATTCTTGGTCAGAAGTAATTAATTACCACTTTTGGACTTGATGTCCTTTTTAATATTTGATTTGATTTTGGATAACCCCTCAAGCATCATTTGATTTGTTTGGGGGGTTTCTATTTTAATAGGTTTTGGTTCAGGTGCAGGAGACATTGCCACCCTTGGGTATTCACCATCATATTTCTCCATTCTATTCACAAAAATCTCTTCTTCTTTTACTAAAGCGTTTTGATTCTTCATCTCATTCTTAATCCTACGTTCAAGTTCGGCAATCTCCATCAAAATCTCCGCTTCCCTAACCACAATTGAATTGGTACACTCTCTTTGATTGTCGATAATCTGAGTAGTTAATTCATTTACCCTTTTATTTAATTGAATAATTTGAGTGTTCTGTGATTGTACTCTCAATTCCAATTCTTCACTACTTGAAGTGAACGATTCCACGATTTTTGGACCCACAGATATTAATGTTATTGAAAACAATAACAATAAAAGAGCCATAATTCTTTGACTCTGAGTGAATTTTGATAATATTTCAGATATATATTTGAACATTCTAGTAATAAATATCACTAACAATTGATATGGGAAAATCTAAAAAAGGTTTAAACAACAAAGTCGTTACCGTTTACAACCCAAACGGGGATGATGAATTTGATGTGTACGTTACGTATACATTCTTTAATGAAGAAGAAGATATGGATGATTCATTCGGTGATTCACCATACATAAGTCGAGAAGACGTTGATATCAAACATTTCGAATCCAATGACGATGAAGATTTACCTGAATGGGTAAATGAAGATTTGATTTACGATGCACTTATTGAAGAATTAGAAGAAGATGCGTTATGGGAGGACGAAGATGATGATTACGAAGACGAGGATGACGACTTTGACGATGACCAAGATGAAAATTGGTAAAAAACATTTCTAATATTTTTTTATTTTAAAGATTTATTTGTATATTTGTAAAAACCTTTTTAGATAATGGGGGATTACAAGATATACTGTGATATGGATGGGGTTCTAACGAACTTCAATAAGGCATACTTTGACCTTACTGGTGTTGACATTACCGGACAACACTTCAACGATAAGAATTTTTGGGACCCCATTAATGATGCGGGATATGACTTTTGGGTAAACATGGAATGGATGCCCGACGGAAATGATTTGTGGAAAGTCATATCAAAATACAGTCCAATACTCTTATCTGCACCATCAAGAAATAACGATTCACGAGTTGGTAAATTTGATTGGGTTCAAAGAGAATTACCGGGTGTTGAATTGATTCTAAGAAGTGCGTCTCGCAAAAGAGAATTTGCGTCACCCAATCATATCCTTATTGATGACCGACCAGATAATATCCAAGGTTGGATTGAAGATGGTGGTGAAGGAATCCTTCATGTATCTGCTACAGATACGATTAGAACATTAAGAGAGAAATATAATATAGTTTAATATGGCGAACAACAACTCAAGTTCATCAGGAGGAGTGGGATTCTTCGGTCTGATGTTTTTAATTTTTATGACCTTAAAACTTACCAATTATATCGATTGGTCATGGTGGTGGGTAACTGCACCTTTGTGGGGTGGATTTGCTCTTATCTTTTTATTTGTTATGATTGTTGCATTTATTAAAATGTTTGATTAATGAAATATGTAAGTATCGATATTGAAACGTCAGGTTTGAATCCTGATATGAACAATATCTTATCTATCGGAGCTATCATTGAAGATACCGAAAAGAAATTACCATACGAGGAACTACCAAAGTTTAATGCCATAGTTCTACAACACACTATTCAAGGTTCACCAAGAGCAATTACAATGAATAAAGAAATCATTGGGATGATTGGTGATTACTTGGAAGGTGATGATGAAACTAAAGCAAACATGAACAATCACACTGATTACATTTTTTGTACTGAAGATGATGTTGTGCAAAAGTTTTATGACTTCTTGTGGGTTAATGGTTACATGATGCATGTTGAATCATTAAAGACCGTTAGAATTGTTGATGGTGTACCATTTCCAGTATTCGGTGGTAACACACCACCAATCACTATCAATGTTGCCGGTAAAAACTTTGGAACATTTGATAAACTATTCCTCGAAGACCTTCCTTGGTGGAAGAAACTTATTAGAACTCGACAAAGAGTTCTTGACCCGGCAATTTTATTTGTTGATTGGAAAGAAGATAAATCACTTCCATCACTAACAACTTGTAAAGAACGAGCAAACATCAATGGTATTGTTACACATAACGCACTTGAAGACGCTTGGGATGTAATTGAAATTTTAAGAACACAATACTAATTAAAAACCAAAATAACATGAATCTAAGAAATAATTCCGAAAACGTTATCAACGTTACTGAACTTTTAAAAATCTTTGTACCTGAGGGTAAACCAAAGTATGTTGAAACACTTCTTCGAATAATGAAGAAGACCCGTAATTCCGATAGTTACATTAGAGATATAAAAAGAGAACTCACAAATACTTTTGACATTTCACCGAATAAATTAGATGAGATATCTGACTTCCAAATGATATTCTTTTATCGTTTGATTGACACAATGTTCAACCAAGCAGATATCAAAGCATTTCAAAAATTCTGTGAGTACAATGAGAGAGGTTTGATTGCCGACAATGACCTTTCAAAGTATACCAATTTCGAAATGGTAATGAGTGCCAATAGTTTGGCGGAAATCAAAACCATGGAGAAAGATTTGGAAAAACAGGTTATCAAATTACACAATGACAATGAGTGGGTAGTATTGAGACCGTTAACATTCTTGGCATCTCGCAAATATGGTTCATCAACAAAATGGTGTACAGCATCTGAGAACAATCCTGAATACTTCCTTCGTTATTCAAAGAAAGGTATTTTGGTATATGTGATTAATAAATTGACCGGATTAAAAGTGGCGGCATTTAAATCATTGTTAAAAGATGACCCCGAACTTTCATTTTGGAATCAAACCGATAGTCGAGTTGATTCGATGGAAACAACCTTACCAACATTCATTTTGGAAATTATCAGAAAGGAATTTCAAAATGCTCTTGCAGTACCAAACATGCAATTCTTGAGCGAAGAAGATAGAAAAATCGAAGAGAATTTTGCTCGAATTTATGAGAAGTCACGTATGATTGAACCTGAACCCGCGGATATGGAGATGACAGTTCAAGAAGAACCAATGATGGAAATGAGTGAAGCACCAATGGAGGAAAGAGCGGTGGTAAACGAAGCTCGACCAATTGGTGAGATTATGTCAGAAGCAATGCCAATGGTCGAAGCGAATCTCCGCAGAGGATAAAACAAAAATAGATTTATATAAAAATATTTGAAATATTTTTTGGAATATTCAAATGTTGTTAATATCTTTGTGGTATGAAAACATTAATTATACATCCCGAAGACAAATCAACGTCTTTCTTGGATATCGTCTACAACCCAATTCCTAACAAGACAGTTGTTACTGGTGGGGTTAGTAAAGAAGACATAAAAAAGTTAATAAGAGAACACGACCGCGTTATGATGATGGGTCACGGTTCACCCGGTGGATTATTCAGTATCGGAAGATTCGGAGGTGCCGGTGGTTACATCATTGACCAAACCATGGTTCCTTTATTGATGGAAAAAGACAACTCAGTTTTTATTTGGTGTAACGCCGATAGGTTTGTGGACCTTCATGGACTTAAAGGGTTCTACTCCGGGATGTTCATCTCTGAGGTTGGGGAGGCATACTACTGTGGATTACCCGGCACAAAACAAGATGTTGTTGACGAATCTAACTTTGGATTCTGTAATATTTTATCTGAGGTTATTAATGAACCACAAGAGAAAGCTTACGAGCACGTAATGGACAAGTATGGTTTGATTGCCGATTCTAATCCCGTTGCTTTGTACAATCATAACCGACTTTATTTATCAGTTTAAAAAATGGCAAGATACATTATTGTAAAGAAAATGGTTACGGACAAACTTCATGCAGATGGAGAACCTCATTATGTCCACGTAATCATGAATGACTCACAAGGAGAAGTTGAGGAATTCGAAAATGAAGATGAGGTAAACAAAATGGTAGAAATACTAAACGCAAACACCGATTCAGGACACTCTTATTTTGTACGTAAAATAGTAAATTAATGAAAACTTTCAAGGATTTAGTTTTTGAAGACAGACCTCATAACATGGGAGTGGCATCTCGAATTCAATTTGATAATGGATACGGAGCATCTGTAGTTAAAGGACCATACACTTATGGTGGTAAGGATGGTTTATACGAGATGGCGATATTAGATTCTAATGGTAACTTAACTTACGATACCCCAATCACAAATGATGTTATTGGTTATCTGAGTGAAGATGAGGTTACTGATTATTTAAAACAAATTCAAGAATTGGCGAATGAGCAATAAAATAAGTCCCTACATATATCCCGGTCTTAAAATTGAAATGTTGGATGTGAGTGAACATCCATATTTGTTAAACTTAAAAGACAGGATGAGTGAAGACCAAATAATAAAAATCGTTCTTGAGAAATTTAAAATTCCTCATGAAAGAATGGTCTCAAAAGAACGTAAAAGAGAATTGGTTGATGTTCGGCTTATCATCTCGTACATTTTAAGAAAAAAATGTAGGTCTACTTTTGTTCACATAGGACATAAGATTGGTAACAGAGACCACACCACGGCAATTCACAACGTGAGGAAGTTCGAAGATGTATATGAAACCGATGCATCGTTTCGAAAAATAACAAATTTAGTATTTGACAAAGTAGGTTTAGAACCATTAATAAAATGAAAAAGTTAGTTATAGTTTTATTGGTATTAGTACTGACAAACACTCAGGTACTATCACAACTCAATCCGGGACTTGGCTCTCGTTTGTTTAACCATTCATTGGCTTATGGACCAAGAAACTATAACACGTTCTATTCCGTTGGTTACGGATTCAATTCTAAAAATTCAATATCATCAATTGAATTAGGACATAGACCTATTTCAATTGGGATGTATATTGTTCAGAATGAACCATTCGTGTTGAATAGTCAGCCGGCGAACTTTTATTATTTAATAAACTATGTTTATCAGAACAAAAAGGTAAAAAGATTGTTTATAAGTGGTGGGATTGGTCCCTCCATCTTTAAAACGTACAATGGAATGGTTGGTAAGGTAGGTGTAGATTTTAGAATCGTAAATCCATTATATCTATCTTTGCACACCTTCCAAGAAATGTATCGAGATGGGAAGACCAATTTCACATTGGGAGCAAAAATTTATTTGTTTTGAAAACTAAACACATGAAAAACTGGATTGACAAAACTCTTGAGGAATCTTTTAAGGAATTCGAAAAGAGAAAGGAAGTTGAAAATGATGTTGTAATGTTTAACGTGATTAAAAAGAATGATTCATTTAAATCATTCAAATTAAAATCAATTTACGATATCCTTATTAAACGTTTTAATTTAGGTAATCTATAATTTTGAAGAAATTGAATTTAATTAACATGCACCCCATTAAGAAATCCGATTTAGGGTTTCATGGGAATCTCTTCGGGGGAAAACTCATGGCGTGGATTGATGCATCCGCAGCTGCTTACGCGATGGAAGTTTGTCACAACAGACGAATGGTGACAATTTGTATTGATAAGTGCGTGTTTAAGAAACCAGCTAAAGAAGGGTCACTTCTTAAAATCTATGGTGAGGTTGCCAAGATTGGTAGCACGTCCATAACTCTCTATTTAGAAGCACGTTCTTTCAATGTGTACACACATGAAGAGGATGTTCTTCTATCAACTAACATCACGTTTGTTCGCATTGATGAGGATGGTAACTCAATCCCCATCAGCGATAAGGTACGTGAGAGATTAACCCAAGAACTGAACTCAAGACCGTGAAAAAAATCACACTCCTAATTGTCGCAACCTTTATTGTTATGGGTTGTGCATCTAACCCCCTGCGTAACATTTCTACCGATAAATTTAGTTTCCAAGGTACTGACATCTATTATGATGGGAAACTAATGGCGGTGATGGCAAACATTGAAATTGCTTATGATGATGGTAAGATTGTCAAAGAAGTCACTTATCGTATGATAAACGACGAACACAACGAACATGTGTTGGGTTTGATTAAGTATTTCAGATTACGTCATCCAAGTTGGGAAATCGAAGTTGACGTTCCCTACAAAAGTTTTTAAAATTTTTTAGAATATTTTTTTGGATATTCCAAAAATATGTTTTATGTTTGTTATGAAATTAATTCTAACAAACTATGAATTTAGAACGCCCCGAATTAACAAAAGAAAAAGGATGGGTAATTGTAACCGATAAATCGGTATACTTTTTTGAAACCTTCCAAGAGGCACTTTCGTTTAGTAAAGTGACAAGAGGTCATTTAATGACCAAGACTTATTACGAGTCACATTATTCGACAAACTAAATTTTGGCTTATTTTTTGTTTAACCTTAAAAATTAATGTTATGTTTTACAGATTTGATGAACAGTCGTTACGTTGGAAAAAGGACACGAAAAAAACAAAATGGTTTTTCTCTTCAATAATCATTTTAATGATTGGTTCTTTTTTACTTGGGAGATTCCAAAGATTCGCTTCTCTCGACCATTACGAAAAAGAATTGATGGTCATTAGTTTAGAAGCCGAGAAGAATAAATTCAGTAAAGAAAAGATGGTGGAGGAACTAAAACGATTAAACGTTAGGTTCCCACATATTGTGATGGCGCAATCCATTATTGAAACAGGAAACTTCAATAGTAGGATATTCAAAGAGAACCATAATCTCTTTGGAATGAAACAAGCAACAGTAAGAATAAACACTGCGGTGGGCACTCAACATGGGCACGCTTACTATGAAAACTGGTATGAATCTCTTTACGATTATGCTTTTTATCAGTGTAGATATCTTTCTGATATCAGAAACGAACAGGAGTATTATCAGTATCTTTCAAAAGTTTATGCTGAAGCCGGTGACGGATATGTTCGAGCAGTGAAAGGTGCAATTGAAAAAGAAAATCTTAAATCATTATTCTAGTTATGAAAATCAAAAAGTTTTTTGTACATTTAAGAAGGTTTTATCATTTCCTTGCATTCGTTGAAGAAAAACGAATGGAATGTATGGTGAAATCGGGAAGAGGATTAATTTAAATCAAAACAAAATGTCTGATAGAAAATATATCATTCAAGACCTTTACCACAGTAAAGAAACAATCCAATTCATTAATGAAGACACCAATGATTTGGAGAACATTTGGACCACGATGTGGCCAAAGAAAAAAGAAAAGGATGGAGATTACCGACCGAAGTTGTTTGATGATATAAAGGAAGCTAAACGATACCTAACTGAAATCAAACGACAAGCAAAAGCAGATTGGTCTGAGAATTCACACATTCATAGAATGTATGGTTTTAACAAACCCGAGTGGGACATATACGAACACCGTGGATGAGGATTATATTGATTACGTAGATTTTTACGATAATGATTGATAACATAGAACTAATAAAAGGATTGTTAAACTTCGATGACGAAGGTGACTTCTACATGCTCTATGTATTCAAGAGAAAGAAAGACCAACCTGAAGACGAAAGAGACAATCATCAATCTGTAAGGACTATTAAAACTTACTGTATTGAAAGTATTGACCATCTTGAGCGTAGGTATGATGAGATTAAACAACTTTGTGAGATGTTTAAGGCACGTGCTTACATTCACGTCCAAAAACAAAACCATTTTAATGTTTCATTGAGTATGATGGTTGACTTAGCACAACGTATTCAAAACGGACAACACAATCAGAAAGGGTTGTTTGATTCTGTTGTTGGTCAAATCAAAACACAAGAGAAACGTTGGATTGTCGATGTGGATATAAAGGATATAGGATTTACCGAAGAAGTTGCTAAATTTATTAATTCACTTAGACCTGAAGGTCCTAAAATTGAAACTGCAATTCCAACAAAAAATGGTTACCATTTAATTACCAAACGATTTGATGTTATGGAGTTTGCTAAAAAATATCCTGATATTGATATCCAAAAGAAGAACCCAACATTATTGTATCTACCAAATTCTTTATCATAGATTTTTTTAATTCGGATTTTTTTATTATCTTTTAGATATGGGATGCGATATACATGTTTATTTAGAAAAGTACACCTCGGTAAACGGTGAAAACAAATGGGTCAATGTCGACCATTGGCAATTAAACCCAAACTTCGGTTCAGATGAGAATGAACGCGAATACGAATTAATTGCATTTTATTGGGGAAGGAACTATGACTTGTTCAGTATTCTTGCTGAGGTTAGAGGTTCTTACGACCCAATTGATGACCCTCGGGGATTACCGGAAGATGTAACAGATGCCACACGAAAAGAGTTTGAAAGATGGGGTCAAGATGCTCACACACCATCTCACTACACATTAAAAGAACTCAAAGATTATCTCTATAACAATTCGGAAGACGATGAACTGACGGAAACTCTAAAAAGATTTGTTGAACCGATGGAAAATAGATTTAGAGAAGAGTTTTGGATTACTAATGACGATGAAAAAAGATATACCGTAAAGGAGAATGCTTTCAGAGTTGTTTTTTGGTTTGATAATTAATACTTTATGATAATAAAATCATTTTCTCCCGAGTGGAAACTATGGATTTGGACCAATGTTGTTAATGGGTTTGATAAAGAATCCATCTTTAACATCTTACTGAACCACGGTTTTGATTATGCTCTAATTAAAAGAGAACTGGAAATTGAACCAGTTAAAGCCATGATATGGCAAAGACAATATTCACAATCGGAACTAATGAAGTCCGCTGAGATTAGTTTGTTGCCGTTGAATAAGAATCTATGTGATAATCCTAATGTTTATCGTGTAGAAACAAATCTACTTGAGATGTATCGAGTACCTGATTTTCTAACCTACGCCGAGTGTGATAGTGTTATTGAAATGAACAATGAGTACCTCGATATAATCGAAAAGAGAATTGATAGTTTAACCGGAATCCCTCCGAAAGATAATGATGTGATTGAGATTCAAAAACATCCAAAGGAAGGTGACATGGTATCCGTTACACCGGGTGATTGGACCGTTGTTGTGTTCTTAAATAACATTATCGAAGGTGGTGAGATTGACTTCCCCAAACTTGAAATGAAAATCAAATCAGTAAAGGGTGAGGCAGTTATTTGGAACAACAGATATCATGACGGTGAACTAAATCAAAATAGTGAGTACTATCACTTACCATCTAATGAAGATGAAAAAATAACAATAATAAAAACATATTCAACAAAGGAAAAGGAAGTTCAGGAGATTACTCTTGATGATTACGATGATTTTGTTGAAGTAAAATAAAAAAAGATTAAACAAAATGGAATTTCACACAATAGCAATGATTATTGGTTTCTTCGCACTTGTAGGTTCTTGGACCATACCTAAACTTATTAAAGACAATGAACGAGTACATGCGTACATCTCAGGTACACTGAATGGCTTCGGACTTGCATGTTTTATTTTAGCAACAATCTTTCAATTTTTCTATTAATGATTGGGTTATTACTCGTTGTCATCATAATCGTACTTTTATCGATTGACAAAAAACTATCTAATAAGAAATGATTTCATATTCAGACGTTATCGTCGACCTCCAAGCCGGTGACACCGGTAAGGGTAAAGTTGCACACGCACTTGCTAAAGAACCCAATAGATACACACACGTTGTTCGATACAACGGTGGTGGTAATGCGGGACATACTGTTTACCATAACGATAAGAAGTTTGTAACCCATTTAGTTCCGGTTGGAGTATTCTATGGAATCAAATCAATCATTGGATTAGGTTGTGTTATTAATATCGATAAGTTAGTTAAGGAGATAAATGAACTTCAAGACAACGGGGTAAACGTAAAGGATTATCTTTTCATTGATAAACGTGCACACATTATTACCAATTCACATATTGAAGAGGATTCAAAGGATACTCAGATTGGTACCACTAAGACAGGTAATGGTCCTTGTTATCGAGATAAGTACTATCGTAAAGGTATTAGAGCAGTGGATGCTCCGTTCCTTAATTCTATGGTAATTGATGTTTATGAAGAGTTTCACGGAAAAGAATGGTGTACTATTCTATTTGAAGGGGCTCAAGGATTTGAACTCGATATCGATTGGGGCGATTATCCATACGTAACATCATCACATTGTACGGTTGGTAGTGCGGTACTTAACGGAGTGCCACCACAGAGTATTCGAAATGTATATGGTATTGCCAAAGCATATAGAACATATGTCGGAGCAAAGGATTTCGAAGGTGATGACCCCGTGTTTGAAACCATCAGAGAATTAGGTGAAGAGTACGGTGCAACCACCGGTAGAAAACGACAAGTAGATTGGTTGAATGTCAATGATTTAATTAAGGCGTGTAACATAAACGGTGTTACCGAATTAATCATTAATAAATTAGATATTCTTGAGGATGCAGGAGCATTAAAATTCTATTACGATGGTGTTCTTAAAGATGCTATGGACATCAAATACTTCCAAGATTTGGTTGAGATGTACATACTTCAGAACTGTCCTTCCGTAATGGGTGTAAAGTTTAGTGTGACCCCTTACGCAATATAAGTCGGATAGTATTTGATACTCCGATAAAGATAGAGATATAAACCCCCCACATTGGTAGATTGTGGAGTTCATGAACCATCCAAAAGACATTCATGAATACCCATGACATCATGGTGATGTTTGTGTCTCTATTTTCTTTTTCAGTAATAAGGATATAGAGGGTTAGGAACAACGTTGGTATTATCATGAAGGTGGCAAACCACGTCCATTTTAAACACCAAAAGATGTCCTTAAATAACCAAGACGTGATGTGGAGTGTTTGAATCCTATTTGGGTTTAACTTTCCCATGTACCTGTTTCGGTAATCTGTGGGAATTCGTTCCTGTCAATCATTACCCATTCGGCTTTCACAAGTCCCCATGGTTTAAAACATTCCATAACCTGCTCCAAAGTGAAACATTTACAACTGTAGATGTCAAATTGAGCCATCGGTAACTCATAGTGGTCCCAAATGTGGATTGATGAGTGGGATGTTGCTAAGGTAACAGTACCAGTTAATCCTTCGTTCCCCGGATAATCAACGTAAACACTTGTAGGTCCCGCAACAACCTCCATTCCAACGGTGTGAACCAAGTCAATGAACCATTCATTTAGGACACTTGCGTCCTTGGGTGGATTCTCAACCCAAACCTTCATCAATAGATGTTGATGGTACGGTTTAAATTCTTCTCTTAATTCCAATGTAGTAAATTTTACATTTCATATATATCTCATTTTGAGAAATAATTTGATTTATAGGGAAATTATTCTTATACTTAGTACATGAATAAAAGCGAAGAGGTTAAATCGATTCTGAAGGGTATTGTTACTGAGATAGAAAACGATTGGAATAGTAAGGAAAGAGAAACCCACACCATGGAGAAGTTCTTGGAGTTACCATGGTTAAATGACGGTTCCTTCTATATTGAAAACAAGAAGAATAAGGATGAATTAAAAGGGATATACTTCAGATGTGAACACAGTGATTTTACCTCAGAGAGATTAGGTGGAGGTTACTTTGTTATCCATGAACCATTCGGTTCTAAGTGTTCACCTGATTATCTTTTCATTACACCAAACGGAATCTTTGGTGTTGAAGATAAATCAAATAATCAAGAGAAGATTGAATGGAACACCGGTTCTCCCGGTGAAGATAAAATCATAACCTTCTTCCACAAAACAGAGAAGAAGATTTATCTTTTCACAAGTTTGGAGTACGGATGGACAAAGGAGATTGGAGATGAATACTATAGATTCAAAGAGAGAATTAAGGAGATGGCTTCTGAAGAATTTAAAAAACATTTCCATAAGTACGGTGAGGCGTTTCAGAAACTAACTTATTATGCTCGACCTCACATCATTGATGGGAATAATATTGCCAATTCAATATATGACCCGACAGAAAACAACGTGAATATAATATTAGAGAGATACTTGGATGGTAATGTTACCGCGGTACCAACCATTATCAATAAGAAAAAAGAATACGTACAAGGAAAATTATTTTAATATGGGAAATAAAGTATTAGAAATAGAACTAAGTGACACACAACAAGCTAAGTTTGATGAGTGGTGTGGTCATATCAAAGCACTTCGTGGCGAGATTGGATTACTAACTTGGAAGATAACCCCAATCGGAATTGGTCCATGTATTAAAGTTTATAGTGAAGACCTTAAATTAGAATTAGATTTAACTGACATAGATTCTTGGTAATATGGAAAAGATTATACACCCAACATTTTTTGATGAAAGAGGTTCTTACACACCAGTGGGGTTAAGAGCCATGGATATGGATTGGACACAATGTTCCATTAGTGTCAACGATAAACCTTTTACCTTTCGTGGTTTACATTATCAAACTGACCCACCACAGAGAAAGTACATCAAAGTAATCCAAGGTGAGATTATAGATTTCGCCGTGGATTTGAACACCGGTGAAGTCGACCATGAACATGTCACTTCAGGTTATGCGGTTTACATTCCCGATGATAAAGCTCACGGATTTCTAACTTTGAAACCAAATACAATTGTTGTATATTTGGTATATGGAGAATACAGTCCTGAAAGTGAACATAGTTTGGTTTGGACCAAAAACCAAGAGGTGTTTAGAATTGTTCGGGAGTACGCTCACAATCACCCAATAACTATATCTGAAAAAGATTCCCAAGGAAAATGACAAACGAAGCAGCAACTATTTTATCCGTTATGTCGGTTTGTGTCGCAGGAGGTTTTTTATTGGCCATTCCACTACTAAAAAGTCGTCATCGGAGCTATTTAGAGAAGGAGGAAAAGATGTCATCCGAACAACAAAATATGAAATGGGAGATAATATCCCTAACATCGAAAGTTGACAAATTAAAACATAAAATAAAAAAGAGTAAGAAAAATAGTAAATGAAAAAAGTAGAGGCGTTATTTATTTCTGACGTTCATCTTGGGGCTAGAGGAGTTAACGCAGATAAATTAATTGAGGTACTTAAAGAGTACGAACCCGAATACCTTTTCTTGGTGGGGGATATAATTGATGGGTGGTTATTAAAGAAGAGATTCTATTGGACCCAATCATATAGTAATGTGATTAGAAAAATCCTGTCGTATTCTAAAAATAATATCAAGGTGATTTATATTACCGGTAACCACGATGAATTTTTAAGAGAGTTTGGTAATGTAAATCTCGGGAACATAGAAGTATATGATGAGTACATCTATAAAAATATCTATATCTCCCATGGGGATTTATATGATGGTGTTGTCAAATTAAAGTGGTTAGGTGTACTTGGTTCAATCGGTTACGATATGGCAATCTACATCGACAGAAAATTAAAAAAACTTGGTTATAAAAGAAGTTTATCTAAGTTCTTAAAGGACAAAGTTAAAGAAGCAATTAAGTTTATAACTTCATTTGAGGACCAATTGGTTTACCAAGCAAAGAAGAGAAATTGTGATGTTGTTATTTGTGGACACATTCATCATCCTATTGATAAAGTAATTGACGGTGTTAATTATTTAAATTGTGGGGATTGGATTGAAAATAATTCTTACATCACATATGAAAATGGAAAATTCAAAGTACAGTATAAAAAATAATCTTACGATTGTTATCCCCACATACAATGAGGGTAAGTACATCAATAGTACGTTAACATCCATTTACAGACAATTCGGTATATATGGTACTCGAGTGATTATTGCGGACAATCATAGCACCGACGACACGAGAGCAATTGTCAAAAATTTATCAAATCTTTATTCTGATAAATTAAAAATAGAACTAATCGATGGTGGTCGGGTTGGTGTTGCCAGAAATAATGGTGCCAAGTTAGTTCAAACAAAATATGTTCTCTTTATTGATGGAGATGTTTACATCAGAGACCTAAATGTTATTCAGGATACCTTGAATACAATCATCTCAAGAGATTTAGATTTGGTTACATGTCAAATAGAATGTCATCGTGGAGATTGGAAAGCAAAATTTTCATTTAAACTATTCAACGCAGTAAACAAAATTATAAGTTTAAAAACACCATTTGCTATCGGTACATTCTTCCTTACTGATATAAGACCATTTTTAATGAATGGAATGTTTGATGAAACATTAAACCATTCAGAAGATTACTGTTTAAGTAAGAAATACGACCCAAAGAAATTTAAAATCCATTCTCACCACATTGGACAAGATGATAGACGATTCAAAAAGATGGGATATCTCGGAATGGTTAAACTACTCATCAAGGGTTTCAAAAACAGAGATAACATCGAATTCTTTAAATCGGATGTTGGTTATTGGAATTAGTTTGGATATCTAAAATATATTTGATATTTTTGAAACTCAAAACAAAATATCAATGAGACTGACTTGCCAAATTTGTAAAAAGGAGATGACCGGTTATTCTAATAAGAAAACCTGCGGTCCCACATGTAAGAAGAAGTTAGTGATAATCAACAATAAAAGAAAAATGAATGAGCAAATCTGTTCTTTGATTGGTTGATATTTTGAAT
>JACCDL011100041.1_pt1 | contig 16043 bp, 12 predicted proteins | sample 7441931 | NCBI WGS metagenome assembly JACCDL01 (sample SAMN15323437, study PRJNA562643) | freshwater metagenome | isolation source: river surface water | place: USA:Blue River Watershed | collected 2017-08-16 | reverse complement strand
TGACTGAGTGTTGGACGGGGGGGGCAGGCCGCCACAGGCGGAAGGGGGGGGTGTGGGGGGGGATTGGGGGGTTTATTGAGACTTCGGCATCCCATTTGGGTGTGAGCGAGACTGCCAAGATAAGTACTGCCGCACCAAATGGGAAAGGCGGTGAATGGTTGTTAGATCCTGCGAATGTCGAAATCACTTCCACTGATTTGGATGCAACCTACAACGCTGGCACCTATGCGCCCAATTCAAATGTCTCAAGCTCTACTACGGTCATGGCTTCCACCATTGTTGGGGCGCTCAATCTGGGCACCAGCGTGACTGTGACTACCACCAACGCAGGTGCGGCAGGATCGGGTGCGGGCAACATCACCGTCAGCTCGCCGATTGCAAAAACATCCATCACACCTGCGTTGTTAACCCTGACGGCTGACAGTAACATCATTGTCAATGCCGCGATCAGTTCGTCCTCGAGCGTACTGAACGTCACACTGAATGCCAACGGGGGCAATATCAGCGGTAACGCCTCAGGCGCGATCAGCACAAATGGTGGCTTGCTGACGCTCAATACGGCTTCAGGAAGCGGAATCCTTGCAGGCGTCATCAGCGGTGGTTCCAGTAGCGCAGTTTCTGGCTCAGGGGGTCTGACCAAAACAGGTGCAGGTACCGTTGTTTTGTCGGCTTCCAATACCTACAGCGGACCTACACAGGTGACAAAAGGAACGCTCACGGCAGGCAACATTTCAGCGTTCGGAAGTAACTCGGCTGTGACAATGGCCGATGACGCTACTGCTGCATTGAGCCTAGGGGGTTATCGCGTTGCGATTGGTTCTTTGGCTGGCGGAGGATCTGCAGGTGGCAATGTTGTGCTCGGCGCTTCGGGATTTTTAACTGCTGGTAGTAACAACTCAACGACAACTTATGCCGGTGTCATTTCTGGTGGAGCGCCGTTGGCGCTGACCGATTCCAGCGCTTCAACGACCAATTTAAGGACGGCAACTGCAATTGGCAGCAACGCAATCTCTGGTATCGATAAGGTAGGAACTGGTAATTGGACTTTGTCAGGATTAAATACTTACCAAGGCTTGACAAGAGTAACTGGAGGCACGCTCACTGCAGGAGTCGGCTCAAATGGCGCGTTAACAGCGAGTGCATTGGGAAATGCCTCAAACGTCGTTGTTTGGAACAGCGCCGTTCTCAACCTTAATAATTTCAGCACAGAAATTGGATTGTTGAGGATGGAGACGGGTACGTCGTCATTGACTCTAGGAACCGCAACGCTCACTGTGAATACCTTTGCAACAAATGAAGAAGGTGACACACGTAGCACGCGATTCAATGGAAAAATTTCTGGGACTGGTGGTAATCTGGTTGTCAAAGGTTCAGGCACTCTCTTTTTCATCAGTGTTGGAAATGGCGCTTCTGCCTATACGGGTACGACGACTATCGAAAAAAATGCCAGGGTCCAAATTGGAAGCAGTAGCGCTAACGCTAACGAAGCTTTCAAAGGATCTGGAGAATTTATAAACAATGGGTTAATCACTTATATAGAGACTGGTTACAGCAGAGTCTTCGCAAATAAGATATCCGGCGAAGGCAAGGTTGCGATTAATTTCTCAGGCAACATCACTGCCACCTTGTCAGGCGCCAATACCTATACCGGTGGCACTACGGTCAGCGGCGCTACGCTGAAAGCCGGATCAAGCTCAGCTTTCGGCGCCAATGCACCCATGACTGTGAGCGCTGGCGCCACCCTTGACCTTGGAGGTAATTCAAACAGCATTGGTTCACTGGATGGCGGCGGCATCATTACCAACACTGGCGCTTCAGCCACGCTGACGGTCACATCTTCAACAAACACAACTTTCTCAGGCGTTATCAAAGACGGAAGTGCTAGCAATCTGCTTTCGCTGACCAAAGCTGGAGCCGGCACCCTGACTCTGTCGGGAACAAACACCTTCACAGGCGTCACCACCCTTACTGCGGGGACGCTAAGTGTTGCGACGATCAACGCAGGCGGGGTAGCTGGGAATCTTGGACAGGCTTCAGCTGACGCCGGCAACTTGGTTTTAAATGGTGGTACCTTGCAGTACACAGCCACGGGGACCACAGCATCGACTAACAGGGCTTTCACGCTGATGCCAGGCACCATGTCAACAATAGAGGTGACAAGTGCGTCTTCCGTGCTCACCATGAGTGGAGCCAGTGCCTCAACAACGGGCAGTCTCACCAAATCGGGGAGTGGCACGCTGATGTTGAGTGGCGCCAACAGTTTCAGCGGAACGACCAACATCACCGGGGGCTCGCTGATCTTGGCCAATCCCCTGGCTTTGCAATACAGCACGCTGAATTTGACCAACAGTGGTTTTTCATTTGGAGGGTTGACGGAAGCGACACTGGGCGGATTGTCTGGAAGCAGCGCGCTTTCGCTGACCAACAGTGCAACCCCCTCTGCTGGGGTTGTTTTGAGGGTTGGCAATAACGACTCAAATACCCATTACGCAGGAATTTTGAGTGGCGTAGCCGGTTCGCTGATGAAGGTGGGCGCAGGGACCTTCATGCTCAGTGGTGACAATACATACGGTGGGGGTACCACCATCAGTGGCGGAACTTTACAAGTAGGAAGCGGTGGTTCGACCGGAGCTTTAGGTTCTGGGTGGGTCACCAATCACTCAAGTCTGATTTTCAACCGAACGGCAAACACCACCATTGCGAATGTTGTCAGCGGATCGGGTTCGGTGCTGGCGACCATCACTGGCAACTTGACGCTCAGTGCCGGCGCCTCTGTGAGCAGTACAGCAAACGATATTGTTTTATCGGCTAGCGGAAATTTCATTAACAACGCTGGAAACACTGCATTAAGTGCAACTGGAAACGGAAAGCGGTGGGTTATTTACAGCGCAGACCCTTCGTCAAATACATTTAATGGCCTGATCAGTGGTTCTAAAGCACTTTGGGGGAGTACTTATTTAAGCCTGCCACCCATCAGTGTTAGCGCGGGTAACCGATACGTGTTCAGTGTCAGCGGCGGAACTGTGACAGCTTCAACTACGGCTGCCAGTAAAACTTATGGTGATCCTGCCATTAGCCTGTCGGGTCAAATTTCATACAGCTTGACTGGACCTGCCTTTGGTAGCGGAAATAGCTATGGGGTTTATGCAAGCAATGAATCCAATGATTCAATGAGTACCATACCGAGCATAGCCTCATCGGGGAACACACTGGCCGCGGGTGTTGGAACTTATGCCTATACATTTGCCACGTTAGGCGTTGCCAGCGGAGGATTTAGCTATACGTCGCTGAATAACGGGAGTTTTACAGTAGCGCCCAAGACGGTGACCTATGTTGGCAGCACAACCAACGTCACGTACAACGCGAGCCCACAGAGTGCGAACAACACTTACCATTTGACGGGTGTGATTTCGAGTGACTTAAGCAACGTGAGTCTGAGCGCCTTCACCGCAGCTCGCGGCACGAACGCGGGAACTTATCTAGATACGGTGAGCAACTTGAGCGGCACGGCATCTGGGAACTACCAATTGGCCAGCAGTGGAAACACCCTCGGTAGCCTGGTGATAGCGGCAAAGCCGCTGACCTACATTGGTAGTACAACGAATGTGGTCTACAACGCGAGTCCGCAGAGTGCGAACAACACTTACCAGTTGACGGGGGTCATCGCGAGCGATGTTGGCAATGTGAGTCTGAGCGCCTCTACCGCAGCTAGTGGTACGGACGCGGGAACTTACCTAGATACGGTGACCAACTTGAGTGGCACCGCCTCGGGCAATTACCAACTGGCAAGTGGCGGAAATAAGCTGGGTAGCCTGGTGATAGCGGCAAAGCCGCTGACCTACATTGGTAGTACAACGAATGTGACCTATAACGCAAGCCCGCAGAGTGCGAACAACACTTACCAGTTGACAGGGGTCATCGCGAGCGATGTTGGCAATGTGATTTTGAGTGCATCTACATCTGCAAGCGGCACGAACGTTGGAACTTACCTAGATACGGTGACCAACTTGAGCGGCACCGCCTCAGGAAACTACCAACTGGCCAGCAACGGAAATACGCTGGGCAGCTTGGTGATAGCAGCAAAGCCGCTGACTTACATCGGGAGTACGGCGAATGTGACCTACAACGCGAGCCCGCAGAGTGCGAACAACACGTACCAGTTGACGGGGGTAATCGCAAGCGATGTCGGTAACGTGAGCCTAAGTGCATCTACTTCTGCAAGTGGTACGAATACCGGGACTTATCAAGATACTGTGACCAACTTGAGTGGCACGGCCTCAGGAAACTACCAACTGGCCAGCAGCGGAAACACGCTAGGCAGCCTGGTGATAGCGGCAAAGCCGCTAACCTACATTGGTAGTACAACGAATGTGACCTATAACGCAAGCCCGCAGAGTGCGAACAACACCTACCAGTTGACAGGGGTCATCGCGAGCGATGTTGGTAATGTGAGTCTGAGCGCCTTCACCGCAGCTAGCGGTACGAATGCAGGGACATACTACGACACAGTGAGCAACCTGAGTGGCACAGCCTCAGGAAATTACCAATTGGCCAGCAACGGAAATACACCTGGGAGCTTGGCGATAGCGGCCAAACCGCTGAATTACATTGGCAGCACAACCAACGTCACGTACAACGCGAGCCCGCAGAGCGCAAACAACACGTACCAGCTGACGGGGGTAATCGCAAGCGATATTGGTAACGTGAGTCTAAGTGCAGCTACTCCTGCCATTGGTACGAATGCAGGCACTTATCTAGATGCGGTGACCAACTTGAGAGGCACGGCCTCAGGGAACTACCAACTGGCAAGCAGCGGAAACACCCTCGGCAGCCTGGTGATAGGAGCAAAGCCGCTGACCTACATCGGTAGTACAACGAATGTGATCTACAACGCGAGCCCGCAGAGTGCGAACAACACGTACCAGTTGACGGGCGTGATTGCGAGTGACTTAAGCAACGTGAGTTTGACTGCATCTGCTTCTGCAAGCGGTACGAACGCGGGAACTTACCTAGATACTGTGACCAGCTTGAGCGGCACAGCCTCAAGGAACTACCAATTGGCAATTAGCGGAAACACGCTAGGCAGCCTGGTGATCGCGGCCAAGCCGCTGAATTACATTGGTAACACAACCAACGTCACGTACAACGCGAGCCCACAGAGCGCGAACAACACGTACCAGCTAGCAGGGGTAATCGCAAGCGATATCGGTAACGTGAGCCTAAGTGCATCTACTTCTGCAAGTGGTACGAATGCCGGGACTTATCAAGATGCTGTGACCAGCTTGAGTGGCACGGCCTCAGGAAACTACCAGCTGGCCAGCAGCGGAAACACGCTAGGCAGCCTGGTGATTGCGGCCAAGTCGCTAAATTACATTGGCAGCACAACCAACGTCACGTACAACGCGAGCCCACAGAGTGCGAACAACACTTACACCTTAAAAGGCGTGATCGCAAGCGATATAGGCAACGTAAGCCTGAGTGCAGCAACTCCTGCCAGCGGCACGAATGCCGGAACTTACCTAGATACGTTGAACAGCCTAAGCGGAGCAGCTTCAGGAAACTACCAACTGGTCAGCGGCGGAAGCACAATGGGTAGCCTGGTGATAGCAGCCAAGACGCTGACATTGAGCAGCTTGACCGCCAACAACAAGGTGTACGACGCCACCACGACCGCAACCATCACCAGCTATGGCACTTTAATAGGCGATGCACGTTCAAGCAACGACAACAGATATTACGCTGGAGATACCGTCGAGCTGGTGAAATCAAACGCCACTGCCAACTTCTCAGATCCGAACGTAGGCACCGGTAAAACTGTCACAGTGACAGGCTTGGCATTGAGCAACAGCAATTACACCCTTGTCAATCCAACCACGACTGCAAACATCACGGCCCAAGCACTCAACTTGCTGGCCATCACAGGATCACGCCGCTACAACGGTACAACCCTTTTCACCTACCAAGACTTTAACGTGACCGGCGCATTGAATAATGAAGTGGTGAGTTTGACTGCCGGCTCGGCCAACACGCCATCGCCCAATGTGGGGGTCTATGGCAATCGACCTCTGAGCGGATTGGCTATCTCCGTGACCAATGGCAGCGCTGACAACTACACCTTGCCAACAACGGCTAATTTGACCATCACCAAAGCACCTTTGACGATCAGCGCCACAACGGACAGTCGGGCCTACAACGGAACCCCTGTTTCTAATGCATTGCCAAACTACAGCAAGCTGTTTGAAAACGACACACTGACTGGTTTGAGCCAATCGTTTGCCAGCAAAGATGCAAAAGGGACGGGTGCAAGCACATTGAACGTCAACAGCGGGTTTGTGCTGAACGACGGCAATGATGGTGGCAACTATGAAGTCACACGGGTGCCAGCAACGGGCACCATCACGCCGGCCAAGTTAACCGTTGCAGGTGTGACAGCAGCCAGCAAAGTCTACGATGGCACGCGCTTTGCGCTGCTCAGCGGTGGGGGCATCGAGGTGTTGGGCCGTGACAGCGTGACGCTGGTGAAAACAGATGCCGTCGGAAGCTTTGATTCAAAAGACGTGGGCACGGCCAAGCCTGTGACCGCAACAGGTTATGCCTTGAGCGGCGCAGATGCTGGCAATTACAGCCTGATTCAACCCGCAGGCTTGCTGGCAGACATCACCCCCAAGGCTTTGCGCATCGTTGCAAACAATGACACACGGACCTATGACGGCATGGCTTACAACGGTGGCAATGGCGTGACCTACATTGGTTTTGTGGCGGGTGAGTCGCAAGCAATGCTGGCTGGGATTTTGTCTTACGGTGGAACCAGCCAAGGGGCCGTGAATGTTGGCACCTACACCCTTCAACCCAAGGGTTTGGCGGCAAGAAACTACAGTCTGAGCTTGGAGTCTGGGCAATTGAGCATTTTGGCTGCGCCGCCCGTTGTGCCGTTGATTGCGCAATGGGCACAAGCGTATGTGCCTCTGGAACCCAAGCCAAATGCAGTCCCTGTGCTTGCATCTGCCCCAAGCATCGTCACGCAAGGGCGATTGACCATCATTGCGCCACCTCAAGCAAACACCGTGGGTGTGGCCACGCTGGCGGTCAACCAAACTTTGCCAGCAGCAGGGCAATCCATTCAAATTCCAATGCCTCGTGAACTGTTGGGCCTGAACAGGGCCACGGTGAATGTCTCCGGATTGCCGTCTTGGCTGAGTTTTGACCCGTTAGATCAAGTGTTCATTGTCCGTGCCGTGCCTTTCGGTGTGGAAACCATCCAAATCACCGTGCAGGTCGATGGAAAAATTTGGAACTTGACGCTCGACTTTAGAAGCAACTGAGGAAGGAATCGAAATGAGGGTTCATCAAAAGGTATGGCAGTGGTGGGTTTGTTCAGCAGGGGTGGCGGTTTGCCTGGGGGCAAGCGCGCAATCCAATGTGGGAATCGTCAATGGTGTGCCGGTTCCAGCGGCCTTGCTGGAGCAAGTCGTGAAGAACAACACGCGACAAGACATTCAAGACACTGTCGAGTTGCGACAAGCGATTCGAAATGAATTGTTGATTCGCGAGGTGTTGGCGCAAGAGGCTGTCAAGCGCGGGTTGGATCGGTCTGAAGAAGCTAGAAATCAATTGTTGTTGCTGCGACAAAATTTTCTGGCCGAATTGCTTCTGGCAGATCACATGGAAAAGAATCCCATCAGCACAGATGATGTTCGCAAGGAGTATGAGCGCCAGGTCCGGCTGCTGGCGGGTGCTCAGCAGTACAAAATCAGTGACATTGTTTTGGCCACCGAGGCAGATGCCAAAGCGGCCATGGCACGCTTGAAGAAGGGGGAGCGCTTCGAAGGGGTTGCCCGTGACATGTCGCTGGACCCCAGTAAACAGCAAGGCGGTGACATGGGGTGGTTGTTGGCCGAACAAATCGTGCCATTGATTTCGAATGTGGTGGTCAATTTATCCAAAGGCGCAATTGCTGCGGCACCGATTCAGACGTCCAGCGGCTGGCATGTGATTCGACTGAACGACACGCGTCCTTATGCCGCGCCTAATTTCGAGGAAGCCAAAGAGCGTGTCAGGCAAGGCTTGATGCAACTGCAACGCGCAACCTTCATCAACAAATTGCAAAATGACGCCAAGATTGTGACATCCTCATGAAATCAATTCTGGCTTTGTCTGTTTTTTTAAAGCCAAGAAGTGGATTTGTCAGTCGCTGCTGGTTCAAGGGCATAGGCTTGCTGTAGCGCTTGCAATGTGGCCTGGATGGTGAGATCAAGTTCTGCCATGTCCTGAGCCTGCGGTAGGAGCGGCGGTGTTTGGCGCAGTCCTTCCTCCAAACTGTGCAGGGCAGAAAACAGCTTGTCGCAACCCAAGCTTCCCAGCGTGCCTTTGAGGCGATGCGCCAGACGGCGTGCCTCGTCCCATTTTTTTTCGGCGATGCACCCAAGCAAAGCAGGTGCTTGTTGGTGCAACTTTTGATGTGCTTCATCCATGAATCCAATGAATTCATCGGTATTCATGAACGTTTTCAATTCTCTGAGGACAGACGCATTCAGTGTTTCCATGGAGAAATTTTGACAGTTTCGCGCACGCAAGTACCGACTGTAAATTACTAAAAAAGTGAAATTTGAGACTATTCTCAAAATGATGTTGAGCATGGCCCTGAATTCATTTTGCATCTGACAGTCTTTGATAATCTTCGCTGGCTTCGTTGGGTGCATGCCAGTATTTTGGCAGTGGGCGCTGCGCTCTGCCTGGTCATGGCATGGCAGCAATCGTCTGGGGCATGGCTGACTGGGGCCGCACTCTGGATGGGGGTGCAGTTTGTGTCCTGGAGCCTGCAGCGCTGGCAGTGGCGTTGCCATGACCACGCACTGGCGGCAGAGATTCATCACAGAGTGACGGGCAAGCCCAGTGAGATGGCCAGGCCACTGTCCGTTGTGCAAGGCGATGTGGCTTTGCCGGCCCTGGCACAGGCACTGAATGGCTTGCTGCGCAAAATGGATGCGCGCGAGCGTGTCCTGGCCCATGCCTTTGACGAGTTGCGCCAGAACTTGACGGGCTTGACCAAGAGCTTCCCCGGCATTTTGTTTCGCCTGGAGTTGATGCGCGACAACCGCTACGGCTTCACCTACCTGACACCGTCGGCGACCCACTACCTGGGCTTGGACTTGTCGCACATGCCTTTGCCCGCAGAGGCATTTTTTGAGCGATTGCATCCAGAAGATCGGCAAGCCAAAGGGCAAGAAATTTGGCGCCAGGTGAAAGAGCAATCGATGCTGGATGTGGTGTTCCAGGTGCAAGGGGAGGATGGTGTGCAGCGTCACATGCGGGCCAACGGCCATGCGCGGCTGCAAGCCAACGGTCGCAAGACCTGGGAGGGCGTGGCGGTGGATGTGTCGGACTTGGTGCTGGCCAAGCAACAGGCCAAGATGGCCGACAAAGCCAAGTCGCAGTTTCTGGCCACCATGAGCCATGAAATCCGCACGCCCTTGAATGGCATTTTGGGCTTCACCCAAAACCTGTACGAAGAATTGACCGATGCAGGCCACAAGGCAGATGTGCGCAAGATCATGGAGACGGCGCAGACCCTTACGCGCATCTTGAACGATATTCTGGATTTTTCCAAAATCGAGGTGGGCAAGATTCAGATCGAGGTGCGCCCCTTCAGCCTCGGTGAGTTGATCGAGTCCAGTGTCTCGCTCTACCATGTGGAGGCACGGCAGCGCGGGATCGATTTTCGGGTGGCGGTGGATGCCGATGAGGGCTTTCAAATTCTGGGCGACCCGACCCGCTTGCGACAGGTGTTGCATAACCTGTTGTCGAATGCCATGAAATTCGCGCCGCAAGGGGCGGTGGCTTTGTCGGTCAAGCTCAAGCGGCTTGAGGGCAATCAAGCCAGCTTGTGGGTCGAGGTCAAAGACAACGGGATTGGCATGTCAGCGCAAGCGCTTGGCAAACTTTTCCAGCGCTTTGAGCAATTGGACCCGGGGGTGTATCGGCGCTTTGGCGGCAGCGGGCTGGGTCTGGCCATCGTGAAAGGCTTGCTGGATGCGATGCACGGCCAGGTGCGTGTGGCCTCCACGCTGGGCGAAGGAACGCGCTTTGAAATCGATGTGAATTTCCCCCGTGTGGACTTGCCCTCAGGCACGGTCAGCCACGAGGTGGCCGCGTTTGTGCGGCCCCTGCGCTTGCTGGTGGTGGACGATGTGGACATGAACCGGCAAATGATTTTGCGTGCGTTGCACAAAGAGGGGCACCAGATGCAAGAAGCTGCCGATGGCCAGGCGGCTTTGCAGTTGGCTTTGGCACAGCCGTTTGACGTCATCTTGATGGATGTGGACATGCCGGTGATGTCCGGGCTGGAAGCCGCACAAGCCATTCGAGCGCAAGCGGGCCCCAGTCAACACGCCGTGATGATTGCCCTCAGTGGTTATGCCTTTGACAAAGACATTGAGGCAGCCATGCAAAGTGGCATGAACGATTACATGGCCAAACCGATTTCTTTTTCCAAACTTCGATCGTTGTTGTCCCAATGGTCGAAACCATCCGTTCAAGAGCACGCGAAGTGAAAACAAATTTTAATTTTTTAGCGGTGGACGACGACAGCACCGTGCTGAAAATTGCCGAGGTGGCCTGTCGGCCGTTCGATCTGCACATCAAGTTTTACCAAGCCGCCAGCGTTCACACGGCCATCGACCTGTCCAAGCGGGTGGCCTTTGACTTGATTTTGCTGGACCACGACATTGGTGGTGTTCAAGGTTGGGAGTTGCTGGATTATCTGCGCCCCAGCTTGTTGATCAAGCCCATTGTGTTGGTGTATTCGGGGCATGTGGATGACCTCTCGCGAGCGGCTTACAAAGAGCGTGCAGTCCACGATATTTTGCAAAAGCCGCTGAACATTTCTTCCTTGGGGTTTTCCATTCGCAGGGCTTTGCAAATCTGATGGCCAGGCTTTCAAGCCTTCGCTGGTGGCAAGCTTGGCGTCGCGCTGTGGGCCGCGCCAAGGATGAATCGCTGAACCTGAGTTTGCAGAAAGATTTTTTGACGGCGATTTCGCCACAGTTGAGAACGCCACTGAACGACATCATCGGCTACTCGGAATACATTTACCACAACGCCACGGAGCCCATGATTCGGTTTCCGTCACAAATCATTTTTGAGAGCGGCAACCAGTTGCTGGACTTGGTCAACGCCTGGCTGGACTGGAGCCAATTGGAGGCGGGGCAGGTGGTGCACATGCCCACACATTTTTCGCTCACGGAGTGGCTGTTGGACATGCTGGTGCAGCACCGCGCGCAAGCGGCGGCCCTGGATGTGCGTCTGGTGCCGCAACCCCATGCCAACCTGCCGCCATCGGTTTGGCTGGACCGCAATCACTTGAGCAAGGTGATGAAGCAGTTGCTGCACAACGCCATCAAGTTCAGTCGCGAGGGGGGAGTGGTGAAAGTGGCCATTGAATACCGCGCGCCTTTTCACAGCCTGGTTTTTTCTGTGCAGGATACGGGCGTGGGGATTCCTTTGGACAAGCACAGCTCCGTTTTCCAGCGTTTCTGGCAGAACGAGGATTACATTCGCACCCCCTATGCCGGCGCCGGCCTGGGCCTTGCGCTGGCCAAAAAATGGGTGGAATTCATGGGCGGCGAAATGGGCTTCAATTCATCGCCCAATGTGGGCAGCATTTTCTTTTTCAGCTTGCCCTTGCCTGGCCAGGGGGAGGGGGCAGCATGACACGCCATGTCTTGATTGTGGACGACGTGAGGACAAACCGCATGCTGCCAGGCATGATCCTGCGCGCCCTCGGCGATGTCATTCACGAATGCAGCAATGGCGAGGAAGCGATGGCGCTGATGGCCCAAGAGCCCATCACCCATGTGCTGCTGGACATTTCTTTGCCCAAGGTCAGCGGCGTGGACATCTGTCGCCAGATTCGCCAAACGCCCACATGGGCCCAAGTGCGCCTGATTGCCTACACTGCCCACGGTATGGAGCAACAAACCCACGAGTTTCTGGCGGCAGGCTTTGACGATGTGCTGGTCAAGCCGATTCGTCGCGATGATTTGCTGAAGGCGCTGGCCTGAGCCGAAGCGTGTAGTATTCAGGGCAAGGAGAAACCGCCATGTCCCTGATTGAAATCCGTAAACGCAGCCTGACCATCGAGACCACCTACCATGAGGGTGGGCCTGCGGTGGCCGAGCCCCTCAAAATGGCCGCAGCCTGCGCCGTCATTCGCAACCCTTACGCCGGACGTTACGAGCCGGACCTGCTGCCCTTCATGGCAGAGTTGCGTTCCTTAGGAACCACCTTGGCGCAAGAGCTGGTCGACACCCTGGGCCGTGACAACGTCGAGGTGTACAGCAAGGCCGCCATTGTGGGCGTGGACGGTGAAATGGAGCATGGTGCGGTGTGGCACGAAGCGGGTGGCTGGGCCATGCGATCGGTGCTGGGCGACCCCAAGGCCATTGTGCCGGCCGCCAAAGCCGTGGCGGGCACGGGTTACCGTTTGATGGTGCCTGTGCATTACATCCATGCCTGCTATGTGCGCAGCCATTTCAACAGCATCGAGGTGGGCATTCAGGATGCACCGCGTCCCAAAGAAATTTTGTTTGCCTTGGTCATGGGCACCGGCGGACGTGTGCACTCGCGCCTGGGTGGCTTGACCAAAGACAAGGTGTCGGTCCACGACGGCCAGCGCTGAGCATGATGCCATCGGAGCCTGTGGCGCCGGTTACCTTTCGCGAGGCGCTGGCGTTCTGGTTCAAGCTGGGCTTCATCAGCTTTGGGGGGCCTGCGGGTCAAATCGCCCTGCTGCATCAAGAACTGGTCGAGCGGCGCCGCTGGATTTCAGAAAAACGCTTCCTGCATGCGCTGAACTATTGCATGGTGTTGCCAGGGCCGGAGGCACAGCAACTGGTGACCTACATCGGTTGGTTGATGCACCGCAGCTGGGGCGGGGTGGTGGCGGGTAGCCTGTTTGTCTTGCCATCGCTGGCGATGCTCATCGGTTTGTCGTGGGTCTATGTGGTGTGGGGCAACCTGCCTTGGGTTGCGGGGCTGTTTGCTGGCATCAAGCCTGCCGTGGCCGCCATCGTGTTGCAGGCGGCATATCGCATCGGCAGTCGCACTTTGCGCAACCCGGCCTTGATGCTGGTGGCCTTGTTGTCGTTTCTGGCAACCTCGGTGGCGGAAATTCCATTTCCATGGGTGGTGCTTGGCGCCGCATTGACGGGTTGGGGCTTGGCCTGGTGGCGCCCTCAGGATGTGCGCGGTTCTGCACCCCAAGCAAGCGCCCAAACCCAAGCACACGCGCCGGCTTGGGTTGACGACCACACCCCACCACCTTTGCATGCGCGCTTTTCCTGGCAGGGCTTGGTGCGCGTGCTGGGATGGGGTGCATTGCTGTGGTTGCTGCCCATGGCAGGGTTGGCCATGTCTTGGGGTTGGGAGCACACGCTCACTCAGATGGGCTGGTTTTTCACCAAGGCCGCCTGGTTGACCTTTGGCGGAGCCTATGCGGTGCTGCCTTATGTGGTTCAGGGGGCAGTGGACCAGTATGCATGGCTGACGGCGCCGCAAATGATGGACGGTTTGGCCCTGGGCGAAAGCACGCCGGGGCCACTCATCATGGTGGTTGCCTTTGTCGGTTTTTTAGGCGGTGTTTCGAAAGAGGTTCTGGGCCCAGACACGCTGGTGGCCTCGGGAGCCTTGGCGGCTTGCGTGGTGACCTGGTTTACTTTTTTGCCGTCCTTCATTCTGATTTTGGCGGGCGGTCCCTGGATTGAAAGCACGCAGGGTCAATTGAAATTCACCGCGCCGCTCACCGCCATCACGGCGGCGGTGGTCGGGGTGGTGTTGAACTTGGCTTTGTTTTTTCTAAGCCATGTGGGCTGGCCAGAGGGCTTTGCAGGGCGTTTGGATGTGCCATCCCTGGTGCTGTTTGCTGCGGCGACAGTGGCCTTGTTGTATTTCAAGCGGGGCGTGCTGGAAGTGATGGCGATCTCTGCGGCGTTGGGATGGGCATGGACTTGGCTGGGCTAAAGCACGCCCGCCAGTGTTTACCCTGATGTACCGAGACTCACACTAATTGATATAAATGCGGCATAGTCATTTTTACCAATTACGGAAGAATGCTCGCCAAACACAGCGACACGCCGCACGCCCTGTTCGCCAAGCGACTGCTTTCCACTCTGGTGAGTGCGGGTTTGTCGACCAGCCCCAAAATCATCCGACATGAGTTGCTGCGCGCCAACCCGAACTTGCGCATCACAGAGGCCTCGGTCAGCCATTGGTTGACTGGGCGGTCGATGCCTCGATCGCACAACATTCAAGCCTTGGCTGCCTGGTTGAATGTTCCGCCATCGTTTTTGGTTTTTGGAGAAAACGACCCCAAGCTCAGCGGCGTCGCATGGGGTGAGTCCGATTTGACCTTGGAGGCGTCTCGTTTGCTGGCGGCCTACATGGCCTTGCGTCCTCAGCATCGTCATTCGGTGCTGGAAGTGATCAAGGCATTGGTATACCTGCAGCAGGCCGAGCAGCTCAGAGACACGCCGCCGTCCTGAGCCCTCCAAAATCCCGTCATCGCGAGTCAAGCATGGCGATCTGCCAGCGACAAAAGATTGCCGCGGCCCCTGCGGGGCCTCGCAATGACGGTGTGGATCAGTATTGTTTGTAGGGCAGAAATTTGCCAGACAAGACCACGTTGACGCGATCGCCTTTGGGGTCGGGTTGGCGCACGATGTCCATGGAGAAGTCAATCGCGCTCATGATGCCGTCACCGAACTCTTCGTGGATCAGTTCCTTGATGGTGGTGCCATACACGCTGACGATTTCGTACCAGCGGTAAATCAGCGGATCGGTCGGCACAGCGGTGGGCAGGGAGCCTTTGTAGGGCACCACTTGCAGCCACTTTTGCTCTTCTGCATTGAGGCCAAAAATCTTGCCGATGATTTTGGCTTGCTTAGCGTCCAGTGTCATTTGACCCAGGCAAGCGGCCGTGGTCCATTCTTTGGAAAGGCCGACCTTCTGGGCGACTTCTTCCCATTTGATGCCCTTGGACACCTTGGTGCTGATGATTTTTTCGGTGACGTCCATGCGGTTCATGTGTGCTCCTGTGAGTTTGGTTGAGGTTGTGAAAAAGGGGTTCAATGCGCTGTTGCCCGCGTGACCAGGAAGTCCACGATGTGGTTGCGCAAGGGGTAGTAGTCGTCCAGGTGGTGCAGGCCTGAGCGCGTGCGGTTGCGCGGCAAAGGGTTGTTGACCACTTCGGCAATGCCACCGGGCTTGTAGCCATCAGGCGTATCGGCACCGTTGTTCATCAGCAGGATGCGGTCGGCCAGCAAAATGGCTTCGTCCACATCGTGGGTGATCATGAAGACGGTCTGCTGCGTGTCGCGCACGATGTGCATCAGTTCGTCTTGAATGGTGCCGCGGGTCAAAGCATCGAGTGCGCCAAAGGGCTCGTCGAGCAGCAGCATCTTGGGCTGGATGGAGAAGGCGCGGGCAATGCCCACGCGCTGCTTCATGCCACCCGACAACTGGCTGGGTTTTTTGTCGATGGCGTGGCTCAGGCCCACCATGCCCACGAACTTCTCCACATGCGCGTTGACCTTGGGGGTGGGCATGTCGGGCCAACGCGATTTGACCGCGAAGGCAATGTTTTGACGCACGGTCAGCCAGGGCATCAGGGCGTGGCCCTGAAACACCACGCCGCGCTCCAGGCTCGGCCCGGACACTTCCCGGCCGTCCATGAACACATGACCCGACGTGGCTTCGTCCAGACCCGCCAGCACATTCAGGATGGTGGTCTTGCCACAACCCGAATGGCCAATGATGCAGACAAATTCACCGCGCTCCAGGGTGAAAGAAACGTCTGAAAACACAGGGCGGCTTGCGCTGTAAGCCTTGCTGAGTTTTTCAATCTTGAGAAAGCCTGTCATGGCGCGAGACTCCTGCTTTGATGCAACGATGTCAGATTGCAAACGGCTGTCATTCCACATAAGTCACCACGCGTTGAAGTTGGCCAAACATCAGGTCAAGCAGCATGCCGACCACGCCAATGACCAAGA
>JACCDL010100592.1_pt1 | contig 16046 bp, 16 predicted proteins | sample 7441931 | NCBI WGS metagenome assembly JACCDL01 (sample SAMN15323437, study PRJNA562643) | freshwater metagenome | isolation source: river surface water | place: USA:Blue River Watershed | collected 2017-08-16 | reverse complement strand
CAGTAAGTTAAATCAATTCAATAAATCCAAAATTTTTTCAGGTGGTCTGCACAGGGCACCTTGATTGCCATTGATGGCAATAGGGCGGTTCATCAAAATTGGATGCTGCAAGATAAAACCAATCAACTCTTCATCACTCCACTTCGGATTACCAAGATCTAATTCATCAAAGGGTGTTCCCTTTTGGCGCAAGATATCTCTGACTGATCCACCAGTGACTTTGATGATATGACGTAATTCAGCTTCTGATGGAGGGTTGCTTATGTACAAAACCACTTTGTGAGCCTCACCAGAGTTTTCGAGGATTTCTAGAGCATGACGCGAAGTGTTGCATTTGGTGTGGTGGTAGAGGGTAATCATGGCCCAATCTCTTAAAGTTCAATCAATGCAAGCCATTATCGTATATGAGCAAGGTCTATTAGACCTCCGCTATAATCTAATCCTGATCAAAGACTGCCCATAGCTCAGCTGGATAGAGCACCGCCCTTCTAAGGCGTAGGTCGCACGTTCGAATCGTGCTGGGCAGGCCAAACACTAATTAATAGTACATCAGCGAAAACCTTGAGCCTGATGTCAAATTTCTCTTGTGAATTTATCAAGCATTAAAAAGCATTGGCTGAAAGATCTTCCACTGCCTGAACGTTAGTTCTTTTAAATAAGACTGGAAATTAGGAGGGTCTAATTTGAACTTAACTTCAGAGTCACCCATCACATTGCGTGGAATCAAATCATATTTATTACATAGCTGCTGTATGGCCAAGTTTTTTTTGATGCAATGCATGTATAAAAACTTAAAGTGTCTATTTCTTGACCAATTTAAGGACTCATCAAGCATCAGGCTGGCGATACCTTGTTGACGGTTTTCCTTAAGAACAATCAAACCAAATTCAACTTCTTCAAAATTTGTTGCGATATGAGTTGCGCCAAGCCATTGACCATTTTTAACGGCGATCAAAACATGATGATGTTCCTTTGCTTGACTCATCTTTTTAATTTGAAGGTCAATCACTTCATCTTGAGTGATCAAGCCAAAGTAGTCAAAAAGTGTTTCTGAGTCAAGTTTCTTTAGCCATAAACCATACTCAGTCCAACGTGATGATGGCAGAAAGAAAGTGGAGATCATTTTAGTGGGTATGGACATGCGTTTGATGGTGCTTGAGGAAAGATCTTCTACCCTCAATCCAGGACCAATAAACTTTACCAATAACTCTTATGAACTTTTTCATATTAAATACCTTGTGGTGAAGGTTAATAAAAAGTGATTCTTGTGAAACCACCGTAGCACTCACATTAAGAGATGTATATTTCAGGAAAATTAAAATAAAAAAATAATTGAAAACTGTTCACTGGTGGATCTTTGAATTGATATAAATATCAATGAATACATCAATAAAGAAAAAGCCCCCTCGAAAGGGGGCAAAGTTACTAGAGGAGAGTAATTATTCTTTGTGTAGATTACCTAATGATTATTAACGTTTGATGAATTCATTTCGTCTAAGACACGCATATTTCATAAATGGATGATTGTTTATGGCATTATCTGTTCAAGACATCTTTCATTAAATTATATGAGCACTGCTTATATCAGCCATAGCGACTCTTTAAAACATCACATGGGTGATAAGCACCCAGAATCTCCTGACCGCATCAGGGCCATCGAAGATCAACTCATATTAAGCCGTGTAGAACCCTATTTGACCTATTTAGAGTCCCCACTTGCTTCAGAAGATCAATTAAATCTTATTCACACATGGCAGCATATCGATAGAATCAAAGAGCAAATGGGTGACTGCGAAATTCGTGTGATTGATGCTGACACAAGCATGAACCCAAGTAGTTACCAAGCAGCACTGAGATCTGTTGGTGCAGCAATCTTAGGCGTAGATGCAGTGATGTCTCACCAAGTTAAGAATGCTTTCGCATGCACTCGCCCTCCTGGTCATCATGCTGAACCAGACAGGGCCATGGGTTTTTGTTTTTTCAATAACATCGCAATTGCAGCAAAGTATGCTCTCGAAAATTATTCGCTAAAACGAGTGGCCATCATTGATTTTGATGTTCATCATGGTAATGGTACAGAGATGGCTTTTATGAATGATCCACGCGTCGTGATGTGTTCATTTTTTCAGTATCCATATTACCCATATTCTGAAGCGGTCCGAAACAAAGAAAATTTACTTAACATTCCAGTGCCAGCCTATTCAGATGGTAAGGCTGTCAGAGAGTTGATTGAGACTCACTGGTTACCAAAGCTCCATCAATTCAAACCAGAGTTTATTTTTATTTCTGCAGGATTCGATGCGCACCGTGAGGATGAAATGGGTCAACTTGGTCTGGTGGAAGCGGATTACGCTTGGATGACTAAAGAGTTGATGAAAATTGCCGATGAATACTCTTCAGGTCGTATTGTTAGTTGTTTAGAGGGAGGGTATCACCTTTCCTCATTAGCAAGGAGCGTGGTTGTCCATTTAAAAGAGCTGGCAGAAATTAGCTGAAAAATGACAAATTATCATGAACGAATTTGAACTTAAATTAATCTTTCCTGAGGGGCGATTAGCAGACATTGAAAAGTTGCTGGTGTCCAAGGGTGGTTTGCGCCGTCAAAAACTCCAAGCTTATTACTTTGATACACATCAATTTTCATTGGCTAAATCTGGTATTTCCTTAAGAATCCGCAAAGAGGGAAGGGCCTGGATTCAAACTCTCAAGGTAAGTGGTGCATCACAATTTGAGAGACTTGAGCACAATGCTGTGATTAATCACACAGGTGCCACTCCGCCACGATTGAATATCAAGCTCCATGACGAACACCCAGCTCACAAGGCATTACTGAAGTCGCTGCGCAATGATAAGCAAAACATCGATCAATTAACCATCAGATATCAGACGGATATTTGGAGAAGGGTCGCATTGGTTCGTGCGCGAGGTGCCATGCTGGAATATGCTCTAGATGTTGGGTCAATCAAGGCATTTCAAGCTGAAGGTAAAGAGCAGGAAATACCAGTATGTGAACTAGAAATTGAGCTCAAAGCAGGCGATAAGTTAGCAGTGACTAGCCATGTTAAATCAATGATCAATAAATTTGGTGCTTGCATTGATACCCGGAGTAAGGCTCAACGTGGCTTTAATGCGGCAAATAGCTTGGCACACAGTCCTCCTTGCAGAGCTAAATCAATAGCTCTTAAGAGTCATGATGATGGAGTTATTGCCAGTGCATTATTGAATTCTTGCCTCAATCAAATATTACCCAATGTGAGTGAGATCAATGCCAACCTTGTGACCTTTGATGAACACATACATCAATTAAGAGTTGGATTACGTCGACTGAAGTCAGCCATGAAAGTGCTTGGGTTGATTCAGATTTATTTCCGTGAAATAGACGTGAACCAGCTATCTTATGTTTTCGGAAAGCTTGGTCAGTACCGAGACCTGCACTTTTTCGATGATAAATTAAAGCCGGCATTTGCAGCAGTTGATGCACCACAGATGAACTTATCATCAGTTAATGACTTACCAGATCCTAAGACTATTTTGGGATCTAAAAACTTTCAACTATTCTGTCTTTCAATCATTGAACTTGCTCTTACTCAAGAAAAAGTACCACAAGAAACAAAGCGATTAAAACCTCTCTTGATTCAAGAGTTGGATAAATTACATAAAGACACTAAAAAGATTGCCCCTATTTTTATGGAGATTAGTGACGAACGTCGCCACAAACTTCGTAAACGATTGAAACATTTGAGATATACCTTGGAATTTTTTGTCGATTTTTGTGATCAGAGCAAATACAAGGGTTATTTAAGAAGCTTGGCCAAGCTCTTGGATGCTCTTGGGAACTATAACGATATTTGCGTTGCAATTGAAAAATCACAAGACCGTTTATCAATAGATAAAAACATACTATTTGCAATGGGTTGGTTAAAGTCTGAAAAAACTCGTTCTTGTCTTGATTGTGCAAATGCTGTTAAAACTTTCAGCCTTGTTAAGAAAATTTGGTAATTATGAAGAAAAATCATCTTAATCAGGTATTCTTCGTGAAATTATTGGGAGATAGTCATGTCTAAAACATTTGTAAACCGCATTACCTTGAGTGGTAACCAATCTGTTGAGTCTTTAAATCTAGAAATTAACAATCGTTTTATCGCTGATGAGAGAGAGAACGGCCCTGGTGATAATTTTTCTGTGTACAGGGTTTTCTATGGTTTATCAACCACAGAAGCAAAAAAAGTAAATCGTGAAGACAGTATCAAAGAGGTGTGGTACTCGGATGACTCAGAATGGGAGCACCCATCTACTGGATTTACAATCTTCAGTTCACCTGAGAAGTTAGATGATCTACAAAATCATATTTTGACTTTTGCGTCATCCTTGGATGAAAAAGTAATTGTTTGTAATCAAGCTTATAACCTACCTATCAGTAAATGTTCTGTCAGATACATTGTTTTGGATGGTAAAAAAATTGTTGAATTTAAAGCATCAGCAAAAATTGATTTGCCCAAAAATCACACTGAAGAAACTGATCGAATGATTGATTTTGTTCGCGAAGAGGTCAAGCAAGAAGCGTTCAAAAAAATGATGAAAGATGTTTCTTGGCTCAAAAAATCAATGTACAAGTGATACATGAACTTATCTAGTCTTCCAACCAGTGGCTTAATTTTTGGATGGCTATTTAACTCTGACGGTGAGGGGCGTGAGATCACATCGCAAGATGATGGGCAATTACACCTATCATCGAATGACCATGTATGGTTGCACTTGAACTATGCCAACACCCAAGTTCAAACTTGGTTAAAGTCACCTGAGCAACTGCCGGAAAACATTGTTGAAGAGCTGCAAGAATACGTCAGCAGAGTTCGACAAAAAATGTTTTGTAGGGCTGAAGAAACCCATCTGATTTTTTTCAATGATTTTCAAAAAGAATTTAATCAAAAAAATTCTGATGAAATTGTCACTATTTGGATTATTTGCATTGGTAATGTATTAATCTCTTTAAGGCCGCACCCGGTCGAGGCACCTGATATTCTGAAGCATTCAGTGTCTTTGGGAAAAATTAAGCCTAAAAATATTGGTGATTTGTATCATCATTTATTAGAAATCAGAGAAAACACCCTGAATGAGCAAGTGAATAAGCTCATGGATCGAATGGATCAGCTAGAAGAGATCATTATTCGTGGCGATACACTTCCTGAACATGAGACCTTGGGCCGCATCAGAATCCAGTGCAATCGGATGCGAAGATCCTTTTCTCCTGAGGGTGTTGCTATTGGTCACATGAACCGCAATAGACCTCCTTGGATGACAGATGATAATTTTCAGGAGGTTTCTGAGCATTCTGAAAAATTATCAGTATTAATTCAAGAGCTTGATCACTTGTATGAGCGAGCAAAGGTGTTGCAAGACGAGCAATCTGCTCATGTTGCTCAATTCAACGCCAACAATTTACAAATGCTGTCCACCATGACTGTGATTTTTTTGCCGATGACTTTGATCACTGGCATCATGGGGATGAACATGGGGGACTTGCTCGGCTTAGAATCCTCGTTTTATGAAGTCATATTCTTGATGATTTTGGCGGGTATTTTCATGTTTAGTTATTTGAAAATTAAGAGAATTATGTAGAGAAGCTGTTTTTTTCATCATAGAAGGGCTATTTCATTCAAATGAAATAATTTTCATGAATCATAGATACCACTTATTGTCATGAAGGGGTGTTGCGATGAATGAATTTGATGATTTGGTGGTTAATCCAACTGGTAAAAAGTCTTTGACTGAGTTGGCGAGCCCTCAGCGAAGAAACATTCTTATTTCTTCAGCAATTACGGCATTGTTTTCACAAAATACCCTTGCTGCCACAGAAAAGACGCATTCAAAACTATTTTCTTTTGATTCTGTTTCTTACAGCAGAGCCAATGATGACATTCAGTTGCCCAATGGTTATCAATGGTCTGTTGTTGCCGCCTGGGGTGATTCGATTAACGGAAGCACCAAGAGTATTTCTCCTGACGTATCTGACTCAGCCAAAGATCAGGAAAATCAATTTGGTATGCACCACGATGGGTGTACCTTTTTCCCAATCAAAGTCAGTGGACTTGATTCAGTTAAAGGTATTTGGGTAACAAATCATGAATACACCGATGATGGCCTTCTACACTCCGATGGCATGGCAACATGGACTGCGGATAAAGTCAGAAAATCACAAGCTGCTCACGGCGTGACTGTCTCAGTAATTGAAAAATCCAAGAGTGGTGAATGGCGTGTCGTAGACGATAAGCGTGCCAAAAGAATCACTGCCAATACACCTTGTCAAATTAGTGGCCCAGCAGCTGGTAGTGCCTATATGAAAACGGCAGCAGATCCAAAGGGTCGTGAGGTGCTGGGTACTCTTAATAATTGTGCCAACGGTGCAACACCATGGGGCACTTATTTGACCTGTGAGGAAAACTTCAATGGTTATTTTGTTAAAACTGACAAACCTAATCTTGCAGAATCAAGGGTCGGTGTTAATAACAAGGGTTTTGGCTATAGATGGCATGAATTTGATGAAAGATTTAATCTTGATAAGCATCCAAATGAAATCAATCGCTTTGGTTGGGTTGTCGAAATTGATCCCAATAATCCTGATGCAAAACCAATTAAAAGAACAGCACTGGGACGTTTCAAGCACGAAGGTGCGATGGTCACTGTCGCAAAAAACAGAAAAATTGTTGTGTATATGGGCGATGATCAAAAAAGTGAATATGTGTATAAATTTGTTTCCAAAAGAACTTTCAATCCAGCCACTCCAAAAGATAACTTAAATTTATTGGACGAGGGCACCTTATTTGTTGCTCGATATGATGCAGATGGACTCGGACGTTGGATAGCTCTTGAACACAATCGCAATGGCTTAACTCCTGCAAATGGCTTCCCAGACCAAGCTTATATTGTCATTAATCCAAGATTGGCTGCTGACTTTGTCGGTGCAACACCTATGGATCGTCCGGAGTGGATCGCTGTTCATCCGCAAACCAAAGATGTTTATGTGACCCTGACAAACAATACAGATCGAGGTACCAAGGTCAATTTGAATGCCGCCAATCCTCGGGTATCGAATTCCATGGGACACATTGTCCGTTGGACTGAAGCTAATGGCGATAGTTCTGGGACCGTGTTTAAGTGGGAGATTTATACCCTTGCAGGTGATGCAAATAGCAACAAGCCACACTTAAGAGGCAATGTGATTGGGGACACTCTTGGTTCGCCAGATGGACTATGGTTTGATAAGAGGGGCATCTTGTGGACTCAAACTGATATTTCAACATCCACTTTGGGTAAAGGTGATTATGCACAAATACCTAACAATGCCATGTATGCCTCTGATCCTAGCACCAAAGAATTTAGAAGATTTTTAATTGGCCCTAAAGGTTGTGAAATCACCGGTGTTGATATGACACCTGATTTGAAGACCATGTTCATTAATATTCAGCATCCAGGAGAATCACCCTCGGAGAGATCGGATCCCAAGAACCCTAAGGCTATTTCAAGTTGGCCTGATAAAGATCAATTTACCAGACCAAGATCAGCCACCATTGCTATTTGGCGATCAGATGGTAAGAGGGTAGGTGAATAAGTTCTGAAAATCACAAAGGGCTCTATTTTTTAAATTTAAATAGATTTGTAACATTAAATTGAGATATTCTCGCCATGATTTCAAAAATTGCACCAGTGATTGATCTTTATGAACTAAAGGGTCAGCTTCAGTACCATGGCGAAGCAGTGACACAAATAGAGCATGCCTGGCAATGTGGTCAACTTGCAAAAAGTCATGGTGTATCTCCAGAACTTCAATTGGCAGCATGGTTACATGACATTGGCCATTTACTTTCTAAGTTAGATGGGTCTCCGACTCTTTTTGGTAAAGACGACAGACACGAAATTATTGGTAGTAGGTATCTCAGTTCTATATTTTCTGAGGATGTGTCAAAACCCATTGAGCTTCATGTTGAAGCTAAAAGATTTTTGGTATCAACTGAGCCTGGATATAGAAATCAATTATCGGTTGATTCAATGAGAAGTCTTGAGTTGCAGGGTGGAATCATGACTATCGATGAATGCCATCATTTTCTCTCAAAACCCTACGCATCTGAATCAATTCAGCTTAGACGCTGGGATGATTTGGGTAAAGAGTCAGATTGCAAAATGCCTGTGCTTGACGAAGTGATATACGAATTAGAAGACTTGGCATTGGCCTGCATATGACTGAAAAAATATTATCAATAGCAGATGCTAGAAAAACATTTGTGTCCAAAAGCAAAAGGACAGTTGCCCTAAATGGGGTCTCATTTGAAGTTAAAGCTGGTGAGCGCGTAGCTCTTTTAGGTGCATCAGGGTCAGGTAAGTCAACTCTCATTCGAGCAATTTCCGGATTGGAAATGCTTGATGCAAACAGTGGTGCAATCACCGTTTGTGGTTCAGAAATTCAGGCCAATGGAAAAATAAACCCCGATGTGAGGAAAATTCGCTCCTCAATTGGTGTGATTTTTCAGCAATTTAATCTCGTGAATCAGTTAGATGTCATAACAAACGTATTGATTGGTATTGGCTCGCAAAAAAACATATTTCAATTGGTATTTAAAAAATTCACTATGGAAGAAAAAGCTCTGGCCATGGATGTTCTGGAAAATGTGGGCATGGCTGATTTTGCCTATCAAAGAGCTTCTACTCTTTCTGGTGGACAGCAACAACGTGTGGCTGTTGCAAGAGCCTTGATAAAAGGCTCAAAAATTTTATTGGCTGATGAACCAGTTGCCTCATTAGATCCTGAATCTGCAAGAAAAGTCATGGACCTGATTGTTTCTGTGAGTGATCAGTATGGCTTAACGCTCATAACAAGTCTGCATCAAATTCACATCGCCAAAAAATGCTGTGACCGAACAATTGCCTTGAACAAAGGTCGATTGGTATTTGATGGCCCAACAAATCAGCTTGATAAAAATGCATTAGCGAAACTCTATGGCTCAAATTTAGGCGATCTTCAGATGGAAGACGAATTGAGTTCAAGCAATAACTCAACAGAGCGTCCTCAATTAGTTTTAGTTCATTAACCAACTCATAAAAGGAAATATGATGTTAAAGAAAATAATCGTGGCAGGTATGTTGGCAATCAGTGTATTGCCTGCTATTGCTAAAGAAATTAGTTTTGGCATTATCGCAACCGATTCTGCCTCTGCTCAAAGAGAGCGTTGGGAGCCATTTTTCAAAGACATGGAAAAGGCAACAGGTTTGACTGTAAAGTCTTTCTATGCACCAGACTACGCAGGCGTTATTGAAGCAATGCGTTTTAACAAGGTTCAAGTTGCTTGGTACGGCAATAAAGCAGCGATGGAAGCAGTTGACCGTGCGAATGGTGAGGTGTTTGCTCAGGTTGGTTATGCCGATGGCACTTGGGGTTACCATGCGCTATTGATTACTCACAAAGATTCACCTTACAAGAACGTTGATGACGTGATCAAGAATGGTAAGAATATTAATTTTGGTATTGGTGATCCAAATTCAACCTCTGGTTTTTTAGTGCCAACTTATTACATCTTTGCTCAGAAGAAAATTGAAGCACGCGATACATTTAAGACAGTAAGAAACGCGAGCCACGGCGCTAATATTCAGGCTGTTTTAGCTAAGCAAGTTGATGTTGCAACAAACAACACAGAAGATTTTGGTAGATTGGAGGCCACAAAACCTGAGCTTGCAAGCCAAATTCGAGTTATTTGGAAGAGCCCTTTGATTCCAAGTGATCCGTTTGTGTGGAGAAAAGATCTTGATAAAGAAACGAAAGACAAGATCAGAAAATTTGTTTTGGAATATGCAAAAAATAACCCAGCAGAAAAAGAAGTTCTTAAGAATATCTACAACTATGCTGGATTCAGAGCTTCTACAGATGCTCAGTTAAATCCTATCAGACAGTTAGAGCTTTTTAAAGATCGTCAAAAAGTAGTGTCTGATGCTTCTTTAACAGATGCTGACAAAAAGAAGAAATTAGCTGATATCGATGCAGCTCTTGCAAAAGTAAAATAATTAATGTTAAACAATCCCAGCGCCCACTCTTTAGAGTCTGTTCATGCCAGAGCTTTGGCTGAGAGACAAGGAATAAGCTATTACTTTGGATGGGCACTGGTTTTTGTGGTTCTAGCATGGGCATGGAATGGGGCTGAAATACGCCCCCTTGGCCTCATCTACGATTCACAAAACATGGCAACTTATGCCAAAGATTTTTTCCCTCCAGACTTCAAAGACTGGAAGTTATACGTCAAAGAGATGTTGGTGACGATACAAATCGCCATTTGGGGCACTTTGCTGGCAATTGTTTTTGCCGTCCCTTTTGGTTTGTTGAGCTCATCAAATATTGTTAAGCCATGGGTGTATCAGCCCGTTAGAAGACTCATGGATGCACTTCGAGCAATCAATGAGATGGTTTTTGCCCTGTTATTCATTGTTGCCGTGGGTCTTGGGCCTTTTGCCGGAGTATTAGCCTTATTTGTTCATACAACAGGTTCGCTGGCGAAATTATTCTCTGAAGCAGTTGAGGCAGTTGACAGTAGACCGGTTGAGGGGATTCGTGTCACTGGAAGCCATCCAATCGCTGAGATCATTTTTGGCATTATTCCTCAGGTTCTGCCATTGTGGGTTTCTTACATACTGTATCGATTTGAATCAAATGTCAGGTCTGCATCAGTTGTTGGAATGGTCGGCGCTGGCGGTATTGGTGTTGTTTTGTTTGAAGTCATTCGTGGATTTGAATATCAGCAAACTTGTGCAGTGTTGATTATTCTTGTGGTTGCCGTCTCAATCATTGATATCATTTCGTCATATTTGAGGCGTTTTGTAAGTTAGACATGAAGCCTTCTATTTCATTGGGTGTAAATTCAATTGCTGAGCTGAACAATTTATACCCCCATAAAAAATTCTGTATTTGGCACATACCTGAGATTGATAAAGAAATACTTTTGAAAATCAAAAGTCAATTGGGTCGTCGAATTGTTTCTCAGCATATATATGAAATGGGAATGCCTGATTTAGAGGCCGTTTCCGCAGCTCAATACGAGTACTCACGTAACAATCAAGCCAATGACTCTGTCATCTTAGGGATTGGCGGCGGAAGTTTGATGGACTTTGTGAAAGTATTAAGATTTTCCTCTTTGAACCCAAACTGGTTAAACGAAAATTTGAATACTGCTTTAGAAAAAGTTACCGAAGACTGTAAACGTCAGCCTTTGATTTTGATGCCAACAACAGCTGGCACTGGCAGTGAAATTACTGGAACAGCCACCATTTGGGATTTCAAGCACAAAACCAAGCATTCCTTATTCGGAAATCAAGTGTATGCAGATTTTGCAATCGTAGATCCTCAGCTTTGTTATGGTGCCCCCTGGATTTTGACACGTGACTCCGCCTTAGACGCACTCTCGCATGCGCTTGAATCAATATGGAATATCCATGCAAATGACGACACTCGGCGTTTAGCAATGGATGCATGTCAAAAGATCTGCTCCCAGCTTCCATTGATAAAAAATAATTTAAATAACCAAGCCGCCCGTCTTGCCCTAAGCGAGGGTGCGTTATTGGCTGGAATGGCGATGTCTCAGACCCAGACAGCTCTGGCTCATAGTCTTTCTTATGAGGACACCCTTAGCAATCAAGTGTCACATGGTTATGCTTGTGCGAGTTGGCTGCCAGTAGTCTGGCAGCTTGTGTTAGAAACTCCGAATAATCATGTGGTTTGTGATTTCATTCACCAGGCAATTGGAGATTTTTTTGAATCGCCGATGGATTTGGTCAGATGGTTAGATAATCTTGGTATTCAGTCTTATGATCCATCAAATATGACGCCTGAAATTAATCAAAGAATTAGCATGGCTAAATCTTCACCACGAGGTAAAAATTTTGTAGGTTTTATGCAATCACATGAAAACATATGATTTATTAGTTGTTGGAGCGGGTATTGTTGGATTGGCTCATGCATACGAAGCCTCTAGACGCGGCTTAAAAGTTGCAGTTATTGAGAAAAATGCTCGTTGTGTGGGCGCATCTATAAGAAATTTTGGTTTTATTACAGTATCTGGACAGTCAAGTCGAGACACATGGCGGCGCGCCATGCATTCTCGGAATGTTTGGCATGAGATTACTCAAAAAGCAGGTATTCCAATTATCCATCATGGCTCTTGGGTGGTTTGTAAGAGGCCCGAAGCATTTGATGTGGCGCATGCATTTTTAGCGACTGAGATGGGAGAGGGGTGCGAGCTTTTTAGCTCAGATGACTTTTCGGCAATACCCAAACTGGGCTTTAAAAATATTGATTCTTTAAGGCTTGAACAAGCCGCAGGACTTTTTTATAGTCCGCATGAGTTTCGAGTCGAATCTAAAGAGGCTATACCAATGCTCAGTAGTTGGCTTGAATCAATCATGAATGTCGATTTCTACTGGGGTCTTGATGTCTTAGATTGTGACGTGCCGCACGTAAAAACCTCCATGGGGGAGTTTTACGCAAATAGAGTAGTGATCTGTACTGGCGCTGAACTTAATGGACTTGCAAAGCCATACCTGACTCAATATGAGATCAAGCTTTGTACATTGCAAATGTTAAGAGTTAAGCTTGATTCTGATTTCAGATTGCCTGGATCTGTCATGACTGATCTTAGTCTGGCCAGGTATTTGGGTTGGTCAGAATTGCCTGAAGCGACACCTCTAAAAAATAGAGTTAGTTTGGAAATGCCAGACTACATCAAAGAAGGGATCCATTTAATTGCCGTTCAAAGTGCAGACGGATCTCTGGTTGTTGGTGATTCGCATCGCTATGGGCAAGCGGATGAAGTTTTTGCAGATGAAAAAATTGATGACTTGATTTTATCCTTGCTGGAAGAGACGCTTGTATTCAAAAATTTGAAGGTAATAGAGCGCTGGACTGGAGTCTACCCATCGTCACCACTTCAAGATGCATTGATAGAAAAAGTGAATGACCGCTTGCGCATAGCTATTGTCACCAGTGGAACTGGCGCAAGCACAGCCTTTGGCTTAGCAAAAGATAATTTTGATGATTGGATTGGTAATGATTAAAGCTGTGATTTTTGATTGGGCAGGGACGACCGTTGACTATGGAAGTAGAGCTCCTATGGCTGCGTTTGTTGAACTCTTCAGAAGACATCAAGTGAGAATAAGCGTTGAGGAAGCCAGAATTCCAATGGGCCTCAATAAGTGGAACCATATTGATGCACTATTAAATATGCCTCAAATCCAAGAGCAGTGGTTTAACTTAACAGGTCGTCATCACATCGGTGAAGATGTAGATCGATTGATTGATGAATTTATTCCCTTAAATAAAAAAAGCATTGTTGATTGTGCTTCTCTTATTCCTGGCGTGGTTCAGCTTGCACAAACGCTTCAACAAAGATGTATTCGCATTGGATCAACAACTGGTTACACAAGAGAATTGATGGAAATCTTGATTCCTTTGGCGTCCAATCAGGGATATTCACCTGAAATCACTGTTTGTGCCGGAGAAACTCCTCATGGTCGACCCATGCCGGATATGATGGTCAAATGCGCTGAATTCTTTAAGATCACTGAACCATCATCAATGATCAAGGTTGACGATACTTCACCGGGCATTGAAGAGGGTAAAAATTTTGGCTCTTGGACTGTCGGTGTTGCACTGAGCGGAAATGCTCTTGGGCTTTCTAAAGAAGAATTTGAGTCTTGCACCTCAGTTGAACAAAAGCAACTCACCCAAAAAGCTCGTGATGAAATGTCTGCAATGAAGCCTGATTATGTGATTGATACAGTGGCTGATTTAATGCCAATCATTGATGTCATTAATGAGCGAATTTCAAGAGGTGAATTTCCAAAAAATAAAAGTTAGACTTGAGCACAACAATTTTTCTAGTTGTTCTATTTGGTGCTTTATTGCATGCATTTTGGAATACGCTGATTAAATTATCTCCAGATAAGCCATTAGAGACATCTCTAATGAATTTAACTGGAAGTGTTTTGGCTTTACCAATCTTATTAATTGTTGGTATTCCTGATTTATCTGTATGGCCATACATAGCCGTCTCCTTAGCCTTACACATCATTTATTATCACTCCCTCGCTAAAGCATACCAATGGGGCGAGATGTCCCTCACTTATCCAATCATGCGAGGAGTTGCCCCCCTAATTTTGTTAGGATTGTCGGTTCTTCTAAATGCAGATAGCTTTACCCTACAGCAAACTATCGCGATTTTCTCCATCGGGTTTGGTTTGATTTTTTTAAGTCTTGCTCCTCAAAAAAATCAAAACTTAATGAAGGCAATATCTTTTGCGCTCCTAAATGCCTTCATCATAGCGCTTTACACGATGGTTGATGGTCTTGGGGTGCGAGCTTCAGAAAACACTTTTTCATACATTGCCATGCTGTTATTTATAGACGGATTTTTATATTCAGTCATTATTTTTAATCAGCGCTCATGGCCAATAAAAGCGATTGGACAGTATTCAATCGAACGCTGGCCTTTCTTCTTAAGTGGTGCGATTGCAACTATCAGTTCATATGGTATAGCGTTGTGGGCAATGACTATTGCTCCTATTGGAGTTGTTTCTGCTTTAAGAGAGGTTTCAGTCGTATTTGCACTTTTTATTGCCTTATTTTTTCTCAAAGAACGGTTAGGAAAATATAGGTGGATTGGCGTTTTATTAATATTTGCAGGAGTAATTTTGATCAGGCTGAATGGCTAATCAGGTGCGCCTTCTTTTCTTCCAGGTGTAGGGGTCTCCATTAGAGAACTTGCCATCTGAAATGCCATCTGCACCGAACTTCCCAACAATTTCCAAACCATTGGCATGAATCGTGACAAATTCATCCAATGCTTTTGCCCACTCCATGGCCTGATTGAGACTCTCAAACTCAAATACTTCCTCTTTGTGTTTAATGAATATCAAATCAGCTAACTCTCATGAAATTAATCATACAAATGACCAAGCATTATTGTTTTTGGAGTGTGTTACGAATAAATTGTTTTTCGTAATGTCTGTTGCGACGACTCTTTTTTGCATGTGATCGCTTACCCAATCGCTTGTCAACCACGACCTCATCCAAAGAGCTCAACTCATCAAGACTCTTGATTGAATTCGGTGAATTGCGTCGTGACATGGTTTTTGCAGATAGGATCTATAAAGTTATTAAGTAAAACTTTAACGCAGCTTTGAACTTTGCGCTTTTAAGCCAATTTTTCATGGGAAAGAATGATTTCTGAATAAGCGTTATATTGGTGGTCATACTTCAATGACCCAAAATAAACAAAGTAAAAAAAGTAAACCAGCAAAACCAATGAATATTTTTAAATCAATCATTCAAATACCAAGAAAAATTCAACGGTTTTTCGATGACGTTCTTAGCTTGATCAAAGCTAATCTTCGATAGTTGATTGAGGTGGATGACTCATGAGCTATGAATTAGTTTGGTTCAAGCGTGATCTGCGCATTCAGGATCATGCAGTTCTGGTTGAAGCAGCCCGACGAGGTCCAGTGCGCTGCATTTATATAGTTGAGCCCAAACTATGGGAGCAGCCAGATAGCTCTTTACAGCACTTTGAGTTCATTCAAGAATCTCTCAAAGACTTGGATGATGACTTGCAGTCTCTTGATGGTGGGATTGAAATACACCAAGGTGAGGTGACAGAGGTCTTAAGTCAGATTTATCAAGAGGCTCCATTTGCACGTCTTTACTCACATGAGGAAACGGGCAATGACTTTACCTATCAGCGTGATAAGAGAGTTGCTCAATGGTGCCGTCATCACGGTATCTCATGGTTTGAATACCCACAATTTGGAGTGGTGAGGGGCCTTAAAAAAAGAAATGATTGGCAGCAGGCTTGGGAGCGTCACATGTCCGCGCCTATTCAGAATATTGGCACCATTCACTTTTGGAATAAACCAAAGGCATTTCTCAAGGCGCAAGCCCCCCTCAATATTCTTCAGCACAATCCGCCTTTACGACAGCGTGGGGGTAGAGCTTTGGCTCTATCAACTTTGCACAGTTT
>JACCDL010628215.1_pt1 | contig 16072 bp, 11 predicted proteins | sample 7441931 | NCBI WGS metagenome assembly JACCDL01 (sample SAMN15323437, study PRJNA562643) | freshwater metagenome | isolation source: river surface water | place: USA:Blue River Watershed | collected 2017-08-16 | reverse complement strand
TTAATATTGTCGGAGGCGGAGGAGGCGATAATAATAAGCAGATTATTTCTATAAATCAAGCATCGGGATTCCAGCAGTTTGTGATATCTCTGGCATTACGTTTGTGTTTGTTTGGAAATAACAAGGCAATATGTAAGCAGCTATATATTGACGAGGGATTTGTAAGTTTTGACAAATATAATTTATCAATCGTTCCTAACTTCCTAAAATCGCTTTTGGCATATTTTGATACAATTGTTATTGTATCGCACATAGACTTAATTCAGGATAGTATAGATGATTGTGATTGTATTGCTGAAATAAATTATAACAACAAGACCTCGGTCTCAACACTTACTTATAAGACTCCTGTAGATATAGAATATTCCGTTGTGGGGAAAAGGAAGACCATAACAAGGCGAAAATAATATCCTATAATTAGTTATTAAGCCACAAGCAATATAGGTATTATGCTAAATTACATAAATTGCATTATATGCCATACAATTCACTACACACGACACACTATAAATTGTAATATAGCTTATAGCTTTGTAATTTTAGAATGCGATAATATATAAAATTATACAGCAACACACATATATATAATTATTTTTTATTATTTATATAATATAGTACAAATATGGTAAAAAAAACAAGCCGGAAGAAACAAGAGAAATTCCGTAGAATAATCGAAAAAAAAAATATTAAAACAAACTTTTTATTAGTAGATAGGTTAAATAATATTTTAGACTATTTGAAAAATGCTATTGAAGATATCAAAATTAAAAATCTTATTAAAGCTATGAATATGAAGAATGATTATACCTTTAAAGATGAAGATATTAATAATGAAATTAATAATAGTGAGGATTACAGTACTACAAATATTAATAATATTGAGAATATTATAAAATTTACATTATTATGTTTATTATACAATAACGATAATTATAGCCATCAATTATTACATAAAAATAATAAATCGTATGCTCCAGAATATAAAGGGCAGATATTAACAGATGATGTATTAAAAAAAATAAAGATAACAAATAAGAAATTAACATCATTTGCGGAAAAATATTATAAATTTTTTAAAGATGAGGTAAACAATTTATTAATATTTTACCTTTACTATAGCGAAGATAATGTTGATGAGCCTAATATTCCTAATGTTGATGAGCCTAATATTCCTAAAATTAGAAGCTATATATGTGATATTTATGATGGAATAGTCTTATTACGTCATAGTAGTGATAAATTAGAATTAATAGTTTATGATGAAAAATCTTTTACCAGTAGAGTATTAAAAACAAAACCTTTTACCAATAGAAAATTAACAAACAATGAAGATATTACAAATTTTTTTAAAAAATATAAAAATTATTTAATTATTAAAAAATATAAAGACAAAATCAAAAATTGTATATATGATTGTATGATACAAATTATTTATAAAATTGTGAATGTTTTGATATTGAATATCAAAAATTACAAAAAATATCTTGCCACTTTATCTACTGGTTCATAGGTCTCAGACGAGTCACCTGTTTCAAATTAGTTGTGTTTTTTTCTACTTCTAATTCTGCTGTTGGTGCTTTTGCGGCTACTTTGCTACTAATTTTTCTTTTGCTTCTTTTGCTGCTGGTGCTGCTGCTGTTGTTACTGCTGTTGTTACTGGTAGTGGTTTTAGTGGTATTGCTGCTAGTCTTTCTCCTACTCTTTGTCGTGCTGCTGCTGCTGCTGTTTTTGCTGCTGCTGCTGTTTCTAATTTTAATTTTGTTTTTCCTGCTTCTAATTTTTCTTTTGCTGTTTTTTCTCCTGATGCTGGTTGTGATGCTGGTGCTGCTTCTGCTGTTTTTGCTGGTTGTGGTGCTGGTGGTGATGCTGGTGCTGCTTTTTTTGCTGCTAATTTTTCTGCTGCTGCTCCTGATGCTGCTGGTGCTTCTGCTGTTGGTGCTTTTTTTGCTGCTAATTTTTCTGCTGCTCCTGATGCTGCTGCTCCTGCTTCTTCCTCACCCTCTGTCTCTGTCTCTCCTCCATCTTCCTCATCTTTGCCTTCGTTGCCTTCTCCTTTATTTGTTATAAAAGATTTATATTTAGATTCAAATTTTTCATACATAAATGAGAAATAATCTATATAATATAAATTTAAATATTCTTCAATAGATACTTCAATAGATACTTTTACTGCATCTTTTTCAATTTGATATACATCATTATGAGACATTATTAAAATTGTTTTAGTAATTGTAAAAGTATTATTATTTACTGTTCCTATAAATAGCATATGTGAAGCTACTATATCATCATTAGTCGTTGTCGTTATAAACTGATTTTGCATTATATCATATATTATTACATTTACAAATTTTTGTTTTAATTGTTCTATGTTTAATATTATATCAGTATCAAATTTTATAGAAAATGAGTATATATCTTTTGATTTATCTTTTGATTTATCTTTTGATTTATCTATTAATGTTAATACCGCATCACTAATTTTTGTATTTTCATTTAATTCTATTTCATCAAATCCCTCAAAGAATACACGTGTTCTATCTCCATTATTAATAAAATTTTTTTTTATAGAATCACTATACATAAATGTAATGTCTTTTATAGTAGGAGATTGTTCCATTATATATATATTATATCTACTTATATAATATAAATAAATTATTTTAATTTTTACACTTGTAAATGTCCAAATGTGTAAAATAGAAGAATTGAAAAATTATATACTATATTATATGGTATATGTAAAATAATATGATAATAAAACTTCAAGAACTAAAGCAAAAAATTTGAGTTTAATATTGTATATACTTGTAGGCTGATATTGCTATTTGAAGCAAATTATAATATTTAATAGTATCACAGCCAACAATATTATTAAAGGCTAAAATAAAAATCTTTTATTAGGAATGTTTATTATCTCTATATCTTCCTGTATGCGAAAGTGGTGCAAGATATGTACTCTAATTTATTTCATACAACTTATTAGATATACACGATATGATTCAAAATATATTAGTTATTCTGAATAGCTTCCATAATTACATCTACATTCCACTTAAACTTTACATTAGTACCATAAAATTTGTGTTTTTTAGCAACATTAAAATATTCTATTATTTCCTTTTTATTAGAAAAATTCTTACTGAAAAATTCGCTCAAAATCCCATTGAACTTGGAATATAGATTGCTTTCTTTTAAAATTTCATTATGTACTTTCATAAATTCATTAGAGGGATAAGAGAAATAATGTATTGAATAATCTATAGGATTATATATTATCCTATATGCTATATAATTTTGCTTATCTTCCCTCTCTTTTCCCATATCATATGACGTTGCAATATGTTCAAACTTTTTATTATTTATATTATTTGTTTTATTTATATTAGAATTATCAGTTATATTTTTTGCTAATATATCATATATGTTTTCATTTGTAATAGCTTTGCCATCAATTAAAAATTCTAATGTATTAAATGATTCATTATAATTATGTTTTATATCAATAGATTGATATAAATCTTGTAGCAAATATATTACAGGATTTCTATTAATAATTTTGACTATTATATCATTGTAGAATTTATATGTATCTGAATAAAATAGTCTAACTATCATATTATTTTGTTTCAATACCGGATTATCATTTAAAAAATTTATATAATTATAATTAATTTCATCTGTATTATACTGAATTTTTGTAGATTCACCTTCTAATCTTTTTTTATATTTTTCATCATTTTCACTATTACTCTTTAAATCTATGTGATTTGAAAGTTTGCTTTTAATTAAATCTTCATATTTACTATCTGTTATTAAATTTAAATACTTTTCACACAATAATAATGTATTACTAGATAATGTATTAATAGATACTATATGTTCTATTATATTTGTTAAAGCGAATTTTGTAGATGTTTCATCATTAATCTTTTTTATTTCTGGTTTTTTCTTTAATTCATTAATTAATATGTCTGTGAAAGAATCTTTTGGGGTAGGTGTAGTGTTGATGCTTTGTTGAAGATGGCGTGTATGCCACAACGGACTTTTAGAACTATCATATATAAATTTTTTATGCGTAACATCTGTATACGATAAGTTATTTTTATTTTCATTTAAATTAATTACAAATATTTTTATATCATTATCATTTACACTGATATGACTATCTAAATTATTCTTAGATAATCTAATAAGTATTTCATTTTTTCTTTCAGTCATTAATTTGAAAATAGTAGTTTTTTCATTATCATCATTTACATATTCGTCTTTTAATAAATTATTATCACTAAAAAAATCTTTAAAGGTTTTCTTATTAAAATTAAACTTCCAATTTAAAAAGAATTTTTTTAACCTATTAAAAATAGTAGTTTTAATAGGTTCAAAATATGTATTAACATAATATTTTTCATAGAATAAAAACCGGTCGTATGTAGCAAAACATCTGTATATTTGTTCTATGTATTCTGGTGCAATATTTATAAATTTGTATATTAAATCATCTATTTTTTTTTTTTCGGTGCTATTCTTAATTATTGTAATTATATTTAATAATGCCTGTAATGCTGGTACTGTACCGGCTTGTGTTTGTAAATAAGAAAATACGCCTATTAAATTAGTTTGAACAAGCTCTGTGATGTGCTCATTTTGTGCTTCTGCTGGTGCTGCTGGTGATGCTGGTGCTACATCTGCTTCTGCTTCTGTTTTTGCTGCTTCTGCTTCTGCTAATTTTTCTGCTGCTGCTGGTGCTGCTGGTGCTCCTGCTTCTCTTGCTGCTTCTATTCCTGTTTTTGCTGCTTCTGCTGGTGCTGCTGTTACTGCTGATGCTGCTTTTGCTGCTGGTGGTGCTGGTGCTGGTGCTAGTGCTGGTGCTGGTGCTGGTGCTGGTGCTGCTCCTGGTGCTGTTGGTGCTTCTGCTGTTGGTGCTGCTCCTGATGCTGCTGGTGCTTCTGTTTTTGCTGCTTCTGATGCTGCTGCTCCTGATGCTGCTGCTGGTGTTGGTGGTGGTGGTGATATAGGTGCTGCTGCTTTTTCTGCTGCTCCTGATGCTGCTGGTGCTGCTGCTCCTGATGCTGCTGGTGCTGGTGGTGGTGCTGGTGCTGGTGGTGGTGCTGGTGCTGCTGCTGGTGGTGATGCTGGTGCTGCTGCTGTTTTTGCTGTTGCTGCTGCTTTTGCTGGTGCTCCTGATGCTGCTAATTTTTTTGCTTCTTCATCTACTGCTTTTTTTTCTTCGTCTGCTGTTCTTGCTTTTTCCGATGATGTTTTTGCTCCCGTTAATAGTGTGCTTCCAATATCCCCAATTTTTTTTGGTGCTTTTCTGACTACATTTGCTGTTTTTTTTGCTGCTTTTACTATTTTAGTTCCCATATGGGCTAATATGCCTTTTTTTTTTTCTGTTTTATGTGGTTCTTTTTGTATTAGTTGTCTTCTTTCTACTTGCCCGGTTTTATATATTTCACTTTTAATAGATTCAAACTCTTCTATTGTACTATCTAATTTATTTTCTTCTTTTAATATTAGCTTATCAAAATTTGGTAAAATATTTTCAGAGTAAATTATTATTAAATTAATTTTATTATATGATTTATATTGATATAACCCTTCATTATCAATATCTTTTTGTTTAGAAATTATTATAATATGGTCTGAATTATCATATATTATTTTTAATATATGGTTTATATTATAATACCTTTGTATATAATATTTAATTATTAAATTACCTTTTATATGAATTACACAATTATAAGCGTTTAATAGCTCATTAATATCATATAAAGTTTTCTCACCGTCTTTTTTATATAATATAGTATATTTATTACTCTCATTTCCTGCGATTTTTTCTTGTACAAAGTTATATTTTTGAGTAGTATTTGTAGATATAGCTGGTATTTTTTGTTCTTTATCATCTTTATATAAAACTGAAAATACAGCATTTAAATTATTTTGAACATGATCTAATATGTTATTCTCTTGTTCTTTATCATCTTTATATAAAACTGAAAATACAGCATTTAAATTATTTTGAACATGATCTAATATGTTATTCTCTTGTTTTTTATCATCTTTATATAAAACTGAAAATACAGCATTTAAATTATTTTGAACATGATCTGATATGTTATTAGGTTCGCTACTCATTTTTTCGCGTCTTATTATATAATGCAAAGAATTAAATACCTTATTTAAATTATTTTGGATAGTAAATAATAACATCTTGCGAGCATCTCTTTCTGCTAATCTTTTTTGTTTTTTTGCTGCTGCTGTTTTTGCTGCTGCTGTTTTTGCTGCTGCTAATTTTTCTGCTTCTGCTGTTTTTGCTGTTGCTGCTGGTGGTGGTGCTGGTGTTGGTGCTACATCTGCTTCTGCTGTTTTTGCATCTGGTGCTGCTGTTACTGTTGCTGCTTCTGTTGCTTCTGTTGCTTCTGGTGCTGCTGTTACTGCTGCTGCTGCTGTTACTGCTGCTGCTGCTAATTTTGCTGATTCTATTAAATCTGCTTCTGCTAATTTTTCTGCTTCTGTTGCTTCTGTTGCTTCTGTTAAATCTGCTGCTTCTGTTGCTTCTGTTAAATCTGCTGCTAATTTTTCTGCTTCTGCTGTTTTTGCATCTGGTGCTGCTGTTACTGTTGCTGCTTCTTCTGTTTTTGCTGTTGCTGCTGCTGCTGGTGCTGGTGGTGGTGCTGGTGGTAGTGCTGGTGGTTGTGCTGCTGTTTTTGCATCTGGTGCTGCTGTTACTGTTGCTGCTTCTTCTGTTTTTGCTGTTGCTGCTGCTGCTGGTGCTGGTGCTGCTGCTGCTGTTTTTGCTGTTGCTGCTGCTGCTGGTGTTGGTGCTGGTGGTGGTATAGGTGCTGCTCCTGATGCTGCTGCTTTTTCTGCTGTTTTTGCTGCTTCTTCTGTCTCGTTTTCTGCTGCTGCTAATTTTGCTGCTGCTGCTGCTGCTAATTTTGCTGATTCTGCTATTTTTTTTGCTTCTTCATCTACTGCTTTTTTTTTTTCTTCTTCTGCTGTTTTTCTTGCTTTATCAGCTTTTTCTTGTGAATTATTTAAAGCTTCATCAATTTTAGAAAATTCTGTATTATTATAAACACAAATATTTTTATAAATTTTATATCTTAACATAGCTTCATTGTCTTCATTAGCATCGTTATGATTATCATTATTTTCATATTCATTAATATATTTTACTGTATCATTAGAAAATAAGGAAAAAAAATCATAGATTAAATTATTATCTTCTTTATGTGTAAGAATATTATTATTAAGTGTAGATTTTTCTTCAATATATTGATTTATATCTGATATTAATATATCATTATTTATATAATTTTTATTATAAGGATTTATTTTAAAAATAATAAATATATTTCTAATTAAATCCTTAAAAAATTCATCGCATAAATTAAAAATATTATTATCATTACTTATATCCTTATTAAAATATATGTTATAATTACTTATATTGTCTTGACTCCATAATTTAATCTTATCAATTATATTATTAACTTTTTTATTACTATATAATGTTTCAAGAGATTTATTAATAGATGTATCAATATTATATAAATTAGAACATATATTTATAAAATAATAAAATATTCTATATAATATATATAGATATATATATATCATTTTAGTTCTGATTGCATTATATAAATATATATTTAAAATACGATACATATTAAATTTCCAAATTAATAAAAATATATCATTATTACTATCCGGACTGACATCTTTTTTAGTTGTATTTCTTGGAATATGCACAAAATTATATATTTTGTTTTCTATTTCTTCAGCTTTATCATATGTTTCTGCCTTATTAATAATTGCAATAGATTTATTATCCATTAAATATTGAGCTATTTTATCCAAATTTATTTTATCAAAATTAGGATAAGTGTTTGATTTAAATAAGGGTTCTAATTTATCTTTAAATTTAGTATCACTATAACATAAGAAATTTATAATAATATATCTATTTTTTAATATTTCAAATTCAGGAATTTTATTTATTAAACCATCATTGGTTGCTAAAATTTTATCTAAAAATTTATCTATAATTCTTCTTATATTATGCATCTGTATTGATTTATTATCTGATTTTTGTGTTGAGTTATTAAAAATTTCATTTTTATAATATTCATATTGATTATTATTATTATCATAAAGTAATATATTTATAAAATTTTCTTTTATTTTATCAAAATCATATGTTGTATTATTTTTTTCCATTATTATAATATAATAATATAATATTATTGATATATCTTTTTCAATTTATCTAGGGTAGTATTGTATAATGAATTATATTCTTGATTATAAATATCAGGAATCACTTCGTAATTACTAATGTTTACCTTAACATCATAATCATAGTCATCTATTATAGAAAATATTACAAAAAATGTATCTTCGCCAGTAGCTTCTGAATCTTTATCAATTTTATTATTTCTTTTATATATAATATTATAAAATGACATATACAATTCTATCATAAATTTATCTTGTGTAGTATATTTTTTAAAATATACTTTAAATTTATTACTTGCTTTTTTAATAATTATAAAATGATTTATATTTATAATACCACTACTATAGTTTTTTTCAAGAACCAACTTTATTAATTTTGAATCTTTATTAAATATGTATATTTTATTATCTAATATAATACTCTTATATGTTTCATCGGAAGGATTTAAAACTATATTACTCAAATCTATAGTCGTGACAATTTCTGTTTCATCTGTGCCATCTGTGTCAATTGTGCCATCAGCTTTTTTAATATCATATACATGCAAAATTACATTTATACTTGCGCCCCCACATATTTTTTGTAGTATATAAGAACCCTTGTATTTTTTAACAGGATAATATTTATTTTTATCTCTAATATATTTTTTATTATTTTCATCTATATATATATATTTCCTATCACCAGAAACAGTATCTATATGAGAACGCACATACATATTATATAATCTATTATTATATAATATAATAAAATATAAAATAACATAATAACATAAGTTTGCCACATCATAAATGAAATTACTATTTATAATCCAAGTGGTCGAATCCATACGGGAACGCAAATATTGTCATTTTTGACACTGTGTGAAAAGAAACAATCGCATTTAAAATTACAATATTTACTGCGAATAGGCTTAGGATTTGTCATAGCATTTGTAATATTTGCGGTATTTGCCATAGCTAATAAACTACGTGTTTCTTTCTTAAAATAAGGGTTTAAGCCTCCTATATATATTGCGTTAATAAATGATATATATACTAATAACGTTATAATGTTCAACATTTTTATAAATTATTATATAATATTATTTTTATATACATATATACAAGGATATAGACGAAAATATATGGATATTGATGATAAAAAAACGTATTTTATAATGACAAACGAAAAAGGTGATTATGGCTGTATGACATTTACAGATTACGAAATGTATATAAACTCGCTCAATACATATAGAAGTCTTGGATGGATAGACTAAATATGTAAAAGAACTGTATAATATTTATTTTTTTATTCATTATAATAAGAATGGAAGGTATATCATCGGCGAAAGAAATGCGAATAAAAAAAAACAGAGCCAACATATTAAATGAAAAGCAGTGTAAGGCGTATATTAAAGATTGTAGAGATTATATTGAAGGCAAAATATCTCAAATAAAACATCCAAATACTCGTGTCCCTATTAAAGATGTAGCAACAGTAAAATATTTATATAATAAATGTTCTGAAAAGTATGAACTCGGCAACTCAATCGCTTCGTCAAGTATATCAAAGATTACTAAAATGATGAACGAGACAAAAACCAGTAATTCTACATCTCCAAAATCAAGGGAATTTGAAAGTTATGAGAATGACATATATATTAAAAGTAATGATGATATATTAGATATATTAAATTTTCCTATAAATACTTTCAAAAATAACAGGGTTATAATAAAAAGATTATTTGTAAATAATATAAGCGATAAAAAAGGGTTAGCGGTATTAAAGGAACATTTGAATGATCCTAATAATAATTCAGATTATGGAATGAGTTACCGTGAATATATAAAAGAAATAGCAAAATATATACCAATTTATAATCCTTTTATGGATAAACGCAATTTAACAAAATATATTTTAGAATATTACAATCCGGATAATGAATTGGGGCGAAATAGATTATTGTTTCTTACGGATTATTGCCAAAAAGTATATATATCAGCAATATTTCAGGATACGCGAAATATAAATATGGGACATATAATATATGACGAGAATTATAGAGCTGTATCAACGCCGAACGGATTTTTTGCGAGATTATCGCAAAATAGATATTTTTATTATGCTTTATATTATATACATGATATATTTATGAGTTACATTAATGATTATGAGCTAACACGCAATTTTATACTAATTAAAGGACTAATTAGAAAATTATTAGACAAGGATTTTGTTATTGAAGATAGAGCATTATCCGTATCGTTTAGTAAAAGCAGTAGCAGTTCAAAAAGCAGTGATATAAAAAAGAGAGGGTCTAATATGAACAATATATATCGCCAATTTGGTAAAAAAGAGTTTGTAAAATATATTATGAATAATGGTAATAATTCACGAACAGTAAATAATGAAGACCCTTATTTGGCACTTGAATGGGAAAAAATGTCTATTAATAAACTGCGAATGGTAGTAAAAATACCTACTACCATAAATGGACAAATATTCACCTATGCTTTTGATTCCAAAAGTTTATATAAAGACTGGAAGAATGCAATTAGAGATAGAAAGCCTTTTATCAATCCTTTTACGCGAATGCCATTTTCATTAGAAGATGAGAGGAAAATACTTGAAATATTAGAGAAGAAGTATCCAACAATAAAGAAACCTTCAATAAATCCGACAATGAGATTTGACATATATTACGAGGATGTACAAAATATTCGTGAAAACGGAGTATATTACTGGAGAATAAATATATGGTATAATTACGGTACGAGAGAAACACCGGCATATATTAAGATTTTGTGTATAAATATCATTTCGGAACTAGATATATATTATGACGATACACGAGTCGGATATAATCCTACCTATCTATTTGATAATATAAATAGATTGAAAATGGAAAACAAAATAATAAGCAAGCAGATGCCCTTTAAATTACATCCGGCTTTTATGAAATATTATAATTCGTATATAACAACCGAAGAGCAATATCTTGACTTTTTCAGACTAATAAACAGATAATAATCTGTATAATTTTCCTAATTATAAGTGTCATTACACGGAAAAAACCAACGATGCAAGATAATATAATTGAAGGTTTTGGATTAGGTGCGGGTTTGCTGTTGCCGATAACAATAATATGGTAGATATGTTTTTCTAAATTACTAAATGTAAATTATAAGGCGTTCTTAATTTTATTTGAGAAATCCATATATTTATCCATAGTATCAAGTATAGTATTATTATACTCTAATAATACATTTAATGGCTTGATAGGAATACTTTTTCCTAATATTTTTTTATTTCGCACAAGAAAATTGATGTTATCAAATAATATTTGCGGAATATGCGCGGCATCTATATCTTCATTAGGAAAACTGTAAGGTATTCTAATATGTATTAAAGGTACTAATATATTTGCTTGGTCGGGTATTTTAACTATATATTGGAATACGATTGCTATATACTGATATTCTCGTACAGTATGATATGAAATGTCGCGTCTTCCTTCGCCAAATGTCGGTCTTTCTAATCGCGGATACATAGATAACATAGCATTCATAATATTCTCTTTATCTTCCTCGGTAAATGGTGCTCTATTATAGGGATTAACAAATGGTCTCCTTTGATTTTCATTGCTTTTTACGCAATCTCTCCAATATTTATACAACGTTTTGACATAAAAAGCGTGTCTATATGTTCTGCCATTTATAACTGATGGTATTGAAATAACCTTTTTAAGCTTGGCGACAGACATATCTTTCCACTCGTCACCTGAGAGGTCGCTATTATTCATATTATTTTGTAAAATATCAGCGATCATTTCTTCCTTTGTTTTCTTATATCTTTCAATATTTGCTTTAGATTGGTAATGACTATGTCCGCTCGATGAGCTTCTTGGAGTTCCAGACCAATTAGGTGAGTTGCTCAAAGATATAGAATCATCATTATAAGTCAATGATATATTCCTTGTTATAAGCTGGTCTAATAACATTATGTTTTTATTTACGGAGTCAATAACAAAATTATTATTAATAATATTAGGGTTAATATTATCCCTCATAAGAACGTGAATAAATTGAACTGCCAAATATTTTTCTATATTATTATCTAATTTTCTAATAATATCTTCGCGATTCCTATTATGTTCAGAATACATAATGATATTAGTAAATAAGGTATATGGTGATAATTCTGTGGGAAGTATTCTTATCTCATTAGGATTTTTATAAATGGTATTTTTCCACATACTGTTTATTTTCTTGCCCGTATTTTTTATAGAATTAATTATATTAGGACGCATTGTTGAAGCGACTTTGTCAATTCTAAAAGGGTCGTAAGTATAACCAAGTTCCCAGCCATATTGTCTTGATAAAATATCTGCTGAAATGGTATTCTTAGTATATATATCTGTCATAATTCTGTTAATTTCTTCTAAAATTTTGTAGTAAGATGTTATATATTTATTTTGCGTAGTTGTGCGATTAATTTCAAGATATTCTTTCAGTTTATATAAGCCCGCTTCTAATGTTATTTGTTTAGGGAACAGCGACTCTATAAATTTTCTATTTTGAGAAGGTGTATTTATGGGCATATATATAATTTCTTGAACCTTGACATAAGAATCGAGAATCACATCATTATCACCTGATTCAGCTGAAGATGAAGACGAAAATAATTCTTCATAATCATAGTTTTTCTTGCATTTTTGATATATATATTCTATCCTATCTGTATCATTAAGCTGTTTATTAGTTTTCGGATTATTTATCTTTGATATCTTGCCTTTTTTATATTCATTATAATCTTTAATAAAAGCCTCACATTGCCTTTCTGTTAAATTGTTATTTTTATCATTTTTAAAAGCTGATATTTTAGAAGCTGAAGACATATTCTAATATAATTAGAATATTTTATTATTATAATTATAAAATGTTCTATATTTTATCAAAATTTTAAAAAAAATGACAGGAATTATTTATAGTATTTATACACATATGTCAACTATGTCCGTAGCCGCTGCTGTCACTGCTGCCGCTGCTTCTGCCGCCTCTGCTTCTGCTGCTTCTGCTGCTTCTGCTGCTTCTACTTCCTTGTTTCTGGTAATTTTCTTGAATGCCATCAGTATTGCCGAGACTCGCATTCATCATATGAGTACTCGGGGAAGCAAAAGATACTGTAATTATGATTGGGTTAAGAATATTGAGCGCGAGAGAGATGAGTTGAAGAATCGCCTTGAATTTATCAGCGATAGCAATTCATATATGGAAACTATGATTACTCGCAATAGTTGCAATCCAGGATATATGTTTAAGTATAATATTGACGATGATTATACTATTAAATGTATTGCTTGTCCTGAAAATCATTACAGAGCCAAGACTAATAATACTTGTTATCATTGCCCCGAAGGTTTCTATTCGGCACCTGGTTCTGCTGAATGTAAGAAGGCAATTTCTAATAGTAGCAATGTTCATACCTTATGTGATGAAGGGTATATTGTAGGCTCTAATAAGTTCGGCTATCACTTGGCAAGCTGTATTGAATGCCAGTCGTTGAACAAGAATAGTTATATGCCTTATAAGAATAATCACGATACTTGTATGACTTGTCCAGTAGGTAGCGTGGTTAATCTTGGTGGAACTCAATGCTCCGAATGTCCCGCTGGACACTTTGAAAAGGATAATAAGTGTATCAAGTGTAGTGCTGGAACTTATGCCGACAAAGAAGGTATGGTGAAGTGTAGTGATTGTAATAATAAGAATGCCCTCGCTTACTCTTCAATTGGTGGAACTAATTGTGACGATAGTATCTTTCATAGTTTTGCGAAGAAGATTAATGATAATGTTGTGAATATGGATATAATATTGAAGCCTATTGTATTCGGTGCTCACAGTAGCGCAGCATATATTATTAACAATCAACGTGAAATCACAACAATTACACCTATTATTATGAGTATAGCAGTTATATCTGGCATCTTCTTTAATGCCTAAGCACAATATTTAATCCTAAAAACATAAAAACCTAAAACCCAAAAATATATATTTTTATACTTTTTATACTTTTTATACTTTTTATACTTTTTATACTTTTTATATTTTTTGTTATATTACTATGATATCGGGAATTAATTTGATATAGTATTTTTACTATCTTTAAAAAATTGATTGATATATAACAATATATTATTATCTGTCTGAGATGCCTATGATGTATCAGAAAGCCTCTACAACCTCTATTGCCTATACAGTCATCATAGCTGTGTTTGCTAATGTTGGTTACACAGATGCTCGCATTCACAAAATGAATTTTGTTACAAAGTGTGGATGTGCCAACACAGTCTCTAAGGAAAGAGATATGGCTTATAAGAAGTTTAATGAAGCCGTCAGTATTTCAGAAAATATTATTACTGTCAATAATTGTCCGCCCGGACACGAGTTTAAGTTTGATAACTATGTAAGTGATAATAGTAATCCCGACACAAAATATAAGATTGAATGTACCATTTGTCCCGAGAATTATTATAGGACATCAAGTAATTCATCTTGTTTGAAGTGTCCAGTAGGATTCTACTCGCAAGAAGGAGATAGTGAGTGTATCAAGGCAAAGACTAATACGAGCAACGTTCATACCTTGTGTAATAAGGGACACGTTTCAGGTAATGATAAGTTTGCTGATTATGAGAACAGTTGTTATTTATGTAATCGGGATAAAAAAGAATATATGCCATATATGAGTAATCACGATAAGTGCTTTGTATGTCCTGCGGGAAGTGTAGTTGATGAAAAAGCTCGCGAGTGTACCGAATGCCCTATTGGGTATTATGAAAAAGAAAATAAGTGCGTCGAATGCCCTATTGGTACTTATGCTGATAAAAGCGGGGCTGATAAGTGTAATGTGTGTAATAATGAATTTGCCTTGGCGTATCATTCTGTTGGCGGATATACTTGCGATAATAGCATCTTCTATGATTTGACAGAAGGTATAAAAAATAATCTGGTTAATATGGATATGCTATTGAAACCTCTAGCATATAGTGCGAATATTGGAATTGCTATGATAACAAATAATCGTCGTATGGCAGAACTTGCTATTCCTTGTATGGCAATGGCATATGTCGCATTTACTATGTAAGTATGTATACGTATGTATACGTATGTATAAGTATGTATAAGTATGTATACGTATGTATACGTATGTATAAGTATGTATACGTATGTATAAGTATGTATACGTATGTATACGTATGTGTGTGTGTGTGTGTGTGTATCTATATTTTTTATATTATAGAGGATGACGATGATGATGATGTTTAATATAATAATTTTAATTCATTTTTGTATATTTTATAGCGACGGAAGATAATTTCTCTTAATACATTTTTAAGATTATTAGGATTATTCAGACAATATATATCTAATGTCATTTCTATATTTTTTAATTTTTTTTTCATATCTGAGATAGATTCTGAAGTACTGTTTAATAAATCCATATGTTCTGAGTTACTCATACATTCAACTATTATTTTACTATAGCTATTATTTTTGCTAGCAATATAAAAATCTGTACAATATTTAATATGTTCTTCTAAGAAAGATGTGTAATTATTAATAAGTTCAATTATATCTGGATATACCTTATTATTATTGTATTGTAATAATATGGCGGCAGAAATTTCATATGTACCATAGGGAAACTCATTGTATGAATAATAAACAGACATAATATCTATCTAATTATATGCAATTCTATTTTTTACTATTGGGCGGTTCCCCCAAGAAGAATTGTAAAATCTTCTATGTTTAATATTGTTATTCCGAGTTCACGAGC
>JACCDL010093146.1_pt1 | contig 16078 bp, 40 predicted proteins | sample 7441931 | NCBI WGS metagenome assembly JACCDL01 (sample SAMN15323437, study PRJNA562643) | freshwater metagenome | isolation source: river surface water | place: USA:Blue River Watershed | collected 2017-08-16 | reverse complement strand
CATGTGTCTACGCAGTCGTTCATCCTGGACTATACAGGATAGTTTGGGCTTTTTAACTCAGCGTTTACATGGTTGGTTCAGCATACGCAATGACTGTGTGGACTACTTTGTGCCCGAACCATCTGCTTACCTACTGTACTTGATAGATCCTCAACTAGAACGCTACAGTCATTTGGACTATATAGACTAGTGCATATACACAGCAGCGGGGTCTCATGCATATATGCTCAAAACTTTAGGTTCCGCCCATTACTGTGTAGTATAGTGTTGCTATTGTATATGTACTCTAGTCGCTCTTTTGGTAGCATATGGCAGCAGTGCATATATACAATTTTAGGATCTTGTTATGTTTAATGAGCCAGGTAGCCAATTGCAAGTTATGGTAGTTCTTGCTTTATTTGCTGTTGTCTATATTTTAACCCTATGATGTCATATACTGTATATAAGCTGTGTGAGCATGAACACAAGCAGCTGTTAGTTGTACAGCCCAGTGATTCTATATCGTTTCAGCTGTGTGTATATAATGAGCATACTGGTACTACACTCATGCGTTTGACTTCATGTACTGTACTAGAGTTTGAACGGGCTATTGCTTTATTAAAATCTAGCGACCAAAGCTAGTGGGATATTTGTTTGAGTTTGTTATGATGTTTAACTTGTGGTGCAGTCGACTGAATACTATGCTGTCCATGTGGTTTTTGCTCAGTACGACTTCTGCCAATATGCCCAGTGCCCAAGCCAAGTGTTCATTATGTGTGTAGTGGGGATTTACCCTATGGCTAACGTCTAGTACATCTTCTACTAGGCGTTGTTCTGGTGCCATAACTGTTTAACGAGTACGAGCGTGATTGTTTGGGTCAACTTGCTCGATTTGTCCTTGCCAATCACTGGTGCGTAGGAACTGTTGTTCGTTTAATCGTTGTGCAAAGCTGTCAGCCCAACGTTGTGCGTCCTGTGCTGACCGTGGGTGAGCACTCATAAGATTAAGTTCACGCTGGGTCATGTTTAATGTTCTGCTGTGGGCTTTGACTATGTATTCGGGTATTTGTTTCACGGCGGTATCCTCTTTTGTATATTTATCACCCAGAGTTTAGTCCGGGGCCGCTGTCTCTGGACTAAACGAATGGCCAGCGAAGCGACGAACAGCAGCGCATCAAAAATTTTCGCGCACCGCTACGCGGATTAGGAAATTTTCCGCGGAGCTTCGCTGGTGTTTTGGACTTGACGCTAGTCCAAAAGCCTGTTATAATAGCCATAAATTATCAGCAGAAAGGCTCACATGAAGCTCAAAGTTTATAACACACAGTATGACCACAAGGAAGTTTACTTCTTTACTGTAGATGAGTTCCATTACTATGAAGGGGTGGAAACTAGTGTAAAATGGGCCAAGCCGCATGAGCTGGCTATTCGTACTGAGGATAGTGTAGGCCTGCGTATTATACAGCGTAAGAACATTCGTGAAATTGATGGTAAACCCTATGAATACATTGAGGCAGGAGTTCAAAAGGCCATTGAACGCATTATTGCTGGTAGCCGGGGTGCCAAGTATCATGTGCGTGTGGGTAGTGAAGGTTCAAGTTGTACATGCCCAGGGTTTACTTTCCGGGGTAAATGTAAGCATGTGGACCTATTGGAACAGGAGTTGAATCATGCTTAATTTACGCGAACTTATGACTGAGCTGATCCTATTTGCGTTTGATGAAGATGAGCTCATGGCTCGGTTTTGTTTGACTGAGGCCGAGGTGTCTAATCTATCGGACGTGGACCTATTGGAGTTATATGACCAAACACTCATGTCAATCGGAGAGGCTTGATGCAATGCGCCTGCCCTGTGGGGGTACGGCATACTACGACCAGGAGTCGGGTATAGCCTATCGCTGTTGGGACTGCATGGCTGTGGTAGGGTCTATAGGCCAACCCCAAGCATGTAAGGATGCGGCTGAAAAATATAACAACTGGCAGGCCTTGGGTGGCCAGGGCTGGGATTACTTTAAGGAAGAGGATGAATATGAAAACAGTTAAGGGTGACTTGTTGCAAATGGGCAAGGACAATGAATTTGATATTATCATGCAAGGGTGTAATTGCTTTTGTATTATGGGCTCGGGTATTGCACTACAAATAGCCGAACAGTTTCCCGATGCCAAGCTGGCTGATGATGAAACAGTTAGGGGTGATCCTGGCAAGCTGGGTACCTATACTGTAGGCATGCATGGGCGCTTGGTTATCCTCAACTGCTATACACAGTTTAGAACAGCCACAGGCCCCAAGGATGACGTGTTTGAGTACACAGCATTCCAAAGGGTCCTAGATAAGATTGCCCTGCGTTTTGGTAAGTGGCGCATTGGCCTACCCTTGATTGGCATGGGCTTGGCTGGTGGAGACCCTGAGCGTATCCTACCCATGATTGAGCAGTTTGCCAATAAGGTTGAACGTTGCGGAGGTTCTGTTACACTAGTGGAATGGAGTGGCAAGTGACCAAGGAAATACCCGTTCACAAGGACAAGCTAGGCAGAACAATAGCCATAGGCGACTTTGTGGCCTTTCCACAGAGCAATGCACTTTACGTGGGCAAGATTACCAAGCTGAACCCTAAAATGGTCAAAGTCTTGAGCTTGCCCAAAGCCAGATCAGATTACAACAAATACCCAGATGATGTTGTAAGGCTTGAAGCAACTGATATGACGTGGTTTATGTTAAAGAATGGTTGATGTAGATAATTTTCTTAAAAAATACGAAGCACAAGCGGGCCTGAGCGAACGTAAGCAATATGCCCGCTATAAACCTATGAGTGTTCGTGACTACCACGAACACTACTCTGCTATGGATGTTTACGAATACCAATCGTTCGTGGAACGTGAGCCCTATGTAGAGATGTACATACCCAAGCACAGATTCCAAGAATTGGTGGAGCGTGACCGCTACTACACAGAAATGTCACGTCACCATGACTATGCAACCAGTGTAGTCAATCAACAGGTACAAGATGAAGTTGTACGCAAAAACAACCCAGCAGTAGAAACGGCATGGCGCAAATACCAAATGCTGTTAGAGCTGGCCAGGAGATAATATGGATATAGAACTAGATGTAGTCTTGGGCGGACTGTTTTTAATAGCCCTATTTGTAGCCCTAATGGTAAAATGCTTTAGGAGCGACAATGATTAAAGGTATCAACCCACAAGGCAAATATATGCAGGTGCAAGGTGGCAGTGTCTCAAACTATGTGAATAACTATTCAGGTGCTCAGGGTGTGGGAAATTTGCGTTTTAACACCAGCAATCAAAATATGGAAGTGTTTGACGGCAACAATTGGCAACAGTTACAAATGGGTTATGCCAGCGTAGGACTTAACTTTGAAGCCGAGTCATTGTTGGATTGGGCTAGACAAGAACGCGAACGCCAATTCAAACGCGAACAACTTATCAAGAACAACCCGGCACTACAAAAGGCCTGGGAAGCAATACAGCGAGCAGAAGCAAACTTTGATATCCTAGAGAAGTTTGTGGAAAACGACGATGCAGAATCCGAACAAGTACAAGCCAGCCCTTGAAGAAACTAGTATAAAACTGCCCGGCGAATCAGACCCAGACTTTGCCCGGGTGGTACAGGAGTATTTGGACAGATTCCATTGTGTAATACATTTAGGTAAAGGGCAGTTCAATTCAAAAGAACTGTACCAATGGTGTACAGACTACATGGGTGAAAAGTACAAAGATTGGTTTATCTACGAAGGTGGAAAATACGATAATGTATGGGCTATCCAAATTAAGAATCCAAAACACAGCACATTCTTTAGACTAAAGTGGAATGATGCTATCGTCAAAAGTTTTGACAAACACAACAAAATATAATATACTGTGACTATCTAATCCTATTAAGGTAGTCTGATGTTTACACTAGAAACATTCCAAGCCAAACACGAAATTAAAGAGATCCGTCAGGGTGATCCAAACTTCATGCTGAGTGACGGTTTAGTTATGTATCCTAGAGCAATGATACATATCCTACCCAATTGCCCAGCAGAAGTGCGTACTACAATCAATTGGGCTGTTCAAAACGGCTATGTCAAAACTGTAGCACATGTTCAAGGAAAGGAACTGACATGGGAAAGTCTTACAAAGTAACTGGCTTTAGAAACTGGTTACAGGAAATGTGGATGCAACACAAGGACGAGTATTCGGACTTACACATGCCTATTCCAGAATCGGATCTAACAGAATACTTTAGAAAATACAAATACTGGCTCAAACGAGAATACCTACACCAAAAAGGAAACAAATAATGGACTTTGCTTTTGTCATACTTGTCCTGCTATTCATCAAGCATTGGTACGTTGACTTTGTCAATCAAAGCAACGAAGAAGTAGCATGGAAAGGCACATACCTAGACTGGCGTGGAGTCAAGCACAGTCTTAAACACGGCGTCGCTACCTTTTTAATTTTGTTTATTGTAACAACTTTAGATTTTGAAATGAGTCTGTTGTTGGGTGCTATTGACTTTGTCATACACTACCACATTGATTGGGCTAAGATTAATATCAATAAACAAAACAATTATACTGTAGAGAATCCAAAGTTTTGGCAATGGCTAGGCGCTGATCAGTTGGCCCATAACCTAACTTATCTGTTTATTGTTTGGAGTGTTGTATGATTAGTTTTAGTTTTAATATTCGCAACCCTTACAGCCAACAGTTTAAGAACTTGTGGAACAAGATGTGGTATGTTTACACAAACAAATATGCTGAACTAGAAGTGTATCGAGACAGCTCGTTGTTGTCGTTTAACTTTAGTTGGACCATTAGGCAAAGTCATGCAGGCTTGGACATTGAGCTAGGCTTGCTTGGATATTGTCTACATTTTAATCTATATGACAACCGTCATTGGAATTACGAAGCAGGCCGTTATTACAAATACAGTGAAGAATTAGGAGAACACTAATGTTAGAATGTTTAATCTTAGGAGATAGCATTGCCGTAGGTGTAGCACAACAACGTCCTGAATGTGTAAGTTACAGCACAGGGGGCCTAAACACTTGGCAGTGGAATAAAAAGTACGATAGCAAAGTATTGGCTGCTCCAGCTGTCATTATTAGTCTCGGTACCAACGACCACAAAGGTGTACACACATTCAAAGAGCTGTCGCGTATGCGAGCTAACGTGACAGCACAGCGGGTCTATTGGATCTTGCCTCCTTGCAACGATAAGTTTTGCAAGCCCGATGTTAATGATGTTGTAAAGATTATTGCCAACAGCAGAGGCGATACTATCATTTCAACCAATAGGCTACAAAAGGATGCAATTCATCCTAGCTGGGCCGGATATAAAGAGTTAGCCAATGCGACCCGTGATACTGACCGTTGATCAGTGGAAGCGAATACGTAAACAATTACAGGAGGAACATCCTAAGACCGTATTCATGATTAGAGATAAAATGAAAAAGGTGTTAGGGTTTACTGTACGTGAACACAAACGTTGGATAGGTGAAGAGGAAATCAAAGGCGACGAATACACAGCTGGCTTTTATAGATTTGAAATACATTTAGATTTTTTTAGTCAGAACAAGCGTACAATGTTTTTGATGAAGTTTAGTGAAGTAATAGGAGGACACGATGGAAAATTGTGAAGTAGGACCGTTTCGATTGCCAGGAATTGCTTTTGACAAAGGCGAACTTCCTCCTGAGCTAAATGAAGAAATGATTGCATGGGCTCGAGCCGAAGGTGTTGGCATGAGCATGACCGAACGCCTGTGGAGTTTTAAAAAGGAAGCACATCGCGAATGGTTTGTTCTTCGTTGGAGTGACAGTATTCCTAAGAAGGAAGAATTAAAGCTGGAAGAAGATTTTAGTGACGAAGTTAAAACAATCTTTGGTAAACTAAACATTAAACCTTAATATGCTCAAAAAGAAACTACTTACAGATCGTTCTGGCCAACTGCACGAAGACTTAGAAAACGAATTAGCCAAAGTCTTGCAGGAAGAAATTGATGCCGCAATTATGCGTGATTTGCTAGTCGAGTCGGGATGGAATGAAGTTGTGCTCGACTGGGTAATGACACACGAAGTAAGTGCAGAAGTTGACTTGTGGATAATGAAGAATACAAAAGGCAAACACTGGACACGTGGGCTAGTATGGCTGTTTGAAAAAGAATTAGATGCCATGTGGTTTAAAATGAGGTGGTTAGGATGACAGATAAACTTTATCCTTGGCAAGAAGGCATCATGCACGGCCGTGAAATTAAACTAATGATGGCTAGTAGAAACACAGGCAAGTCATTAGTTACAGCACAAGCCATTGAACGACTAATGAGAGACATAAACAGTCGTCCTATTGAAGCTTTGATGTTGTCCGAAGGAAAAGTATATGGTGCTAGATATTATTGTGTGGAACCCATTGGCGGTAGTTGGATAGACATGGAAACATGGTGCGTTGAAACATTTGGTGAACGCGGCGACAACATGTGGGGCGAAAAGAAAGCACCTAAACCATCTAGTCGTTGGTATGGCAACAATCGTAAGTTTTGGTTTAGAGAGCAAAAGGATCGTGACTGGTTTGTCATTAAATGGAATTCATGATTATAGAAAAAGAACAATACTGGGATAAAGTTGTTGACCATTACTACGATAATATTCATTGGGAAGAAGGCGCTCCAAAGAACATATATGATTGGTTACAAAAAGAATATTCCATAACGTCGTTTACAGGAAACAACGGTTTAGAGTTTAAAGACGAAAAGAAGGCAACATTCTTCGTGATGAGGTTTGGATCATGATAACACAAGAACGCAAAAGCAAATACAAGCACAAGGTTACATTCAACCCACGATGGGCAGAGGTAGAACATCATGAAATTAAAGCATGGTGCGAACAGAACTTTGGTCCAGGCGGCCGCAGTCGCAAGTATCGTTGGAGATACGGTTGGACAGATACAGACAATGTCTATTATTTTAAAAGTGGCAAAGATGCTATGATGTTTACACTAAGGTGGAGTGATGCCTGATAAGTTTCGAGTTAATGTAGGCGGGCTATGGAACAACCCCTGGCCAGGATACTTTGACAAATTCTACTTGCATTGTAACCATATCGCGGCAGCTAATAACTGGCAAATTGATACTGTGGCAAACTATGAACTAAAGCCACACGGCAAGTTAATCAAAACAAAAACACAAGGCTGGTACTTACGATGGGACGATGAAAAGTATCATAATATGTTTGTATTGAGGTGGAGTTAATGGAATACTTTTGGAGTGACGGAGGCAACAACCGTCCAGACTTTGCATATCGATTTACTCTTAAAGAGATCAACTCAGATATCTGGGAATGGTGCGAGCGTTATCCAGAAACAGGATACTTTCAACGGTGGCATGTTATCCGTAACTTTGGATCTTCAACTGAAGATAGGAAAGAAGTTCCGCTTATACAGTTTGAGAGTAAGAAAGCCGCCAAAATGTTTAGGATAGCTTACAGTGAGTATATAATAGACAATAAAAGCCTTTACAGTTTAGATGAATAATGGGAATGGCATACGAATACAAGGCATGGAACATGCTAGACAAAGCAGAACGCGATAGGTACTTTGATGCCATTAGACGTATGCGACAAGAGTATACAGAAGCACACAAAGGAATCTATGACCTCACTGCCAGGCCAACTGTTCATTACTGGGCAGAAGAGAAGTATGGATTTGCTATGGCTATGGACGGTAGTGGAAACTATACAGCAGAATATACAGTGACAAATCCTAAAAAATTTATGCTGTTCAAAATAAAGTATTGGCAATGAGAGCACCTGCGCCACCTGGATACAAATGGGTAAAGATTAAAGATATGGAACCTACTGCAATTATTACTAACGGGTGTGATTGTTACCCATGGATGGAGACTTTTGCATGGTTACCAGTTAAAACCATAACTGGCAAGATGGTCTGGTGGAAAAAATTATATAAACGCAAAGTATGGATAGTATGGGGCACAGGGTTTCATATGGAGCCAGAAGTGCAATATGCTACAGCATTTGATTTAATAATGGAAACAAAATGAAAATTGTTTTGATCTTGAGGGATATTCAGAATAAAGTAGGTACACTAGATTTAAAATTTAAAGTGCTGGATCATGCGCTGGCGACACACTGGTTAGACTTGTTTAAAGAAAATATTCTATTGTCTAATCATCCAATTGAAAAGACTTACTGCTTGATGAAGTGGCAAACATCTTGGGATAGTGATTACAGTAGAAACCTTGTTTATCTATGCGATAGATTAAATCAAAGCATAAAAATCATTAATGAAAATATGAATCCTATTGGGTATCCAGAGATTACGTTAAAGTTTTCAGTAAAGGCTTTGAGAGAACATCATCAAACATTGTTAAACGATATTCATCATCATTTTGAAATCCTAATAGGACAACTATGGAATGAAAGCGATTGGTATAAGAAAACTCCTAATGAGCAGACTAGAACAGCAATAAGGATGTTAAACAATTATTGTCATGAGATCGAAGGAATACTAAGAACCATTGAAATGAATCCAATTGTTCATGCTAGTCAGCAAAAGTGCATAGACATGCATCATCCATTAAGCATCCATTTAAACCTAAATGGAATAGACAAAGACGGCAAATATTTTACTAATAAGAAACTTCACTATCTTACTGTAGACGAATTTAATTGCTTTCAAACAGAACAAGAGTGGGGCGATGTTCGAATTTATTATGCACAGTTGGGTAAAACGCACATGGAGGCCTTTCATGACAAAGATGAATTTATCGACAGACAAAACATTAGCAGTTATCAAACTTTAACAGGCGAAGCTGTTTTTTCTTTGGATTGTAAACAAGGGAGAATAAGTCCTGATTTTGTAAATTGGTGTTTGCAACACGATTTTGATTTGTCAGATAAAACATTAGGAATAGGTTATCCTATAGTTGCTAAGATAGAGAATCAGTTTTTAACTAGATCAAAGTTAGCAGAAGAACTCAGACTAAGGAACGACATAAGTTCTGTTCGTTTAGAAGATGACAACGGAAATGTAATCTTGTCTCGGTCCTTTGAATATTATACATGGCAAGAAGAAGAGAGATGGAAAGATGAAGATATATTTAGACATGGATGACGTTGTTGCCGATTGGCACGAAGCAGCACAAATCTTTTTAAAGAGGCGGTGGGATCAATACGGTGAACGAATTCCACAGGACGAATGGAATAAGTTAAAGAACTGGAGTAGGTTTTATTTGAATCTACCTTTAAAACCTGGTGCAATGGAACTAGTACACTACTGTCGAGAATTAGTTGCAGAAGGGAAAGCCGAAGATTTGTTCTTCCTCACAGCATTACCACACGACTATTCAATGCCGTATGCAGCAAATGATAAAGTTTGGTGGGCAAATGAATACTTTCCTAATATTCCTGTGTTCATCGGACCATTTAGTCATGACAAATGGAGACACTGCCAACCGGGCGATATCCTAATTGATGATAGACATAGTAACTGTAGTGAATGGCGTAGTGCTGGAGGACTGGCACACGAATATAGAAGCTGGGATAAATGTAAACCCTGGCTGGAGGAAATTTTTAATGTCGATAGCAAACATGGGCAAGGGATGGCCTAATTTAGATGAAGAGTTGCGTAAATTCGTTAGTAAACAGGTAGGCATGGACTCTGAAAAGAAAACTCAGAAGTACCAAGTATATGATGATCATGTGTACGAACGTAGGGTTGTCCACAAATTTGTTTTGGGCGATGTAGAAGATCCAGAGATATACATGGCCCACCCAATTTACGAATGGCAACAAACAGATCACGGAAAATGGGTAATGGCAAATGGACGCGACCCCCAATATCATATCAATGCCGATCCAATTTCGTATGGTTACCAAGTTATGATTACAGCACATATAACGCCCAAAAGATGGACAGAATATGTATTGAGAGGTTGGTACACTGGTTGACGTTCTTTTATTACGATGTTATAATACGCTATGACTAAAAAAATCTTCTACGAGAAAAAAGGACGCCGTTATGTTCCTATCGCGGAATATGATAACGAGTATTTGGATAGCTTTCCTGGTGGTGCTCATTTGGTTATTGTACGACCTGGGGTTTCAAGCCGTAAGTTCAATATTGATCCGAACTATGCGGCTCTTATAGCCGCAGGACATGTCGCTGAAGATGCGATTAGTAAACATATCATGGAAACCAGTAAGCTTCGTGTTCCAGAGCGTGATCGTAAACAGCTAACAGACGAACAGCGTTTGGCTTGGGAAAACTTTAGCAAGGCCATGGGCAAGGAAGTCTACGCTCTAGAGTATTGCTCATACAGAGAAGCCGCAGAAGCAGGTGTAAAGGCCATGATAGACGAAGCAGAAAAATTGTTGACTAACCCTACAGTTCGTAAGAGCTTTGAAAAGTTTCTTATGATCTGTGAACTTACAAAGGAACACAAATGAAAGACTTTTGGTTGTTTGTTAAATGGCAGTATTCAAAACTAGAGTTCTGGCAAAAAGTTTTTATTGTAAACTTTTTCCTAATGGGATTTACTGCCGCAAGGACGGATGAAGTTTCAAGATATATTTTTACCTTTACCATTATGGTTCCTTTTCTTTATATGACTAAATGGTTTGTGGTAGATTCAATTAGGGCAAGTTGGAAGAAGTTTAAGGAACAAAAAGCAAATTTGTTCAACACTATTAAGGAGGCAGATAATGCAAGTAAGAGCAACTGAGAACGCAGAAGAATTTGGTAAATGCGGTTGTGGCCGCAGTCCAACAGGTAAGTGTATTGGTTTACATTCACTAACCGAACAGGAATGGATTGAAGGAAAGACACAGATTCTCGCTAACATTGCCATGGGCCGGGGCAAAATTGGAATTGAAAAGCCTGTAGGAGAGCCCGATGATGAAGTGGTTTGATCGTTGGCTATACGGCAAAGTCCGCAATATGTGGGACAATAGCCAAAAATACGAAGAAGACATTTACATTAACAAAACGAAAGCACAAAGGGGATTACAATTGGGAACAGCAATGGCAATTGAAAAGGGCCGAGCCGAGGGCGAGGATCGTATTACTTTTGAGTTGTCTACAGCAGTAGGCGGCCGCATTCTTAATGTACGCAGATATGATACTCGTACAGACAGGCACGATAGCCAAACCTATGTTATTCCTAGCGGAGAAGACGTGGGTGCTAGAGTAGCAAAGATTTTGAACTTGGAATTGATTAAATAATCTAACGTACACAAGGAGAATCCTTATGGAACTTTTGACTACTTTGGTTATCATTGCACTGGGCTTTTGGGCTGGTTGGATTTCACGTGGTGTTACTTTTCTATCCAGACTAGGCAATGACCCAGATCACTTTATTAAACTTCTACAAGAAATTAAGAATATTAATAAAAAAGAAGAATCAGAAACCAACGAACAGAAAAACGGGACCGAACTTCAAATTGAAAGACACGGTGACGAACTCTATGCGTTTATCAAAGACACAGACCAATTTGTTGCACAAGGCAAGTCTCTCCCAGAGTTATTGGAACAAGCCCAAAAACGATTTCCTGGCAAGAAGTTTTTTGGCTTAATTCCTCACGGCGATCCTGCCAAAGAACTTGTTTAATATTCCTAGTTATTATATACTATTTTTAGCTGATAGATTTCAGCATAAACTAAAAGAGGAAATAATAAAATGAAATATTTTAACCCAGAGACTAAGACATACAAAGTTTTTACCGCACTTTACAATGGTGAAAAGCTAACTGCTGCACAAGCCGCAAAGCGTTTCGGTGTAAAGAACCTAGCCGCTGAAGCAAGCCGCATCCGTTCAAACGGTTATGCAGTTTACACCAACAGCCGCACAGCAGGTAACGGTGTTACAGTAACTGAGTATGTTATGGGTAAGCCTTCACGTGAAATCGTAGCATTGGGCTACAAAGCAAAGGCAATGGGTATCACTCTTTAATTGAAGAGGGTAGGCCTATCCCAAAGTCAAAAAGCCCCACAGGTTGGGGCTTTTTTAATAACTACACTATGATCGATACAATTTTTAAACCTACAATAGATTGGATAAAGGATGATTGGAGTAGTAATCGCTTTCGTTTTGTTATCGAGCTGCTTGCTTGGGCTATTAGTATTGGGTGTAGTATTACTATGGCATCCACAGTCCCTAATCCCCCTTTACTTGCGTTGTATCCTATTTGGATTCTCGGCTGCTCTATGTATGCTTGGGCTGCTTATACTAGGAAATCGTTTGGCATGTTGGCTAACTACCTCTTGTTGACGACTATAGACACTATTGGTTTGATTAGGATGTTATAATGAAATTAAATGATTTGTACAGCGGAAACGAAGGTGCAGTTTTTAAAATCAAGGCCGTGTTCAATAAAAACGATGAAAACGATCCTTGGGTAGAATACGTCAATACACGAACATTGCAAGAGTATTCTTGTAGACAGGAAGCCTTCTTATCTAGATTTAGACAACTACCAGAATCTAGATAATGGCCAGCTGGAAGAGTTACCACAATCATCTTTCAAACAGTTGGAACTTTAGATCAACTGATGCCTCTTCAACTGGATATGAAGATGTTATGGATAAACTTGTCGCTTGTTCAAAACAAGAATGGTTATCCAGAGACGAGCAAGGTCGGAAAGAATTAGAACAAGAAGTATTTGATATCTATAGAGCAAAAGATATACTTCCAATATTCTATTTTAGTGAACAAGGTTGCGAACAAGAGATTCGCACAGTCAATCAACAACACACAGAAGTTAAGAACGGACGCATTAGTGTAGGAGCAACAGGCGGCCTAAGTTTCTGTCGCTTCTGGTTTCCAAACATGCAAGAGGCCTATACGCTAGGTGCAAAGAATGTAAGTCTGGACAGTCGCTTCCACAACGACTCAAAACTCAAACGTGCAATCAAAATCTGTTACCAACACAGGGATGAAGGTGACAAGGCAGTTATCCCACAAAACATACGCCGGGCATTGGAATTGACAAATGGCGGCACAATACAAAACTTCAAACCATTAAATGCCAAAGCCATTTGGGAATACATCTGTCCTACCATGTGGGGTAGGGTACTAGACTTTAGCAGTGGATATGGTGGCCGCATGATTGGCGCTATGACTAGTAATATGCGATATCACTACACAGGTATAGATCCAAATACCAAAACATATAATGGACTGGTTGCATTAGGCGATTTAATATTGGACACTATTGGTACAACATATGAAATGCATCATACAGTATCAGAAGACTTTGATCCCGAAGCAGGTGCATACGATGCTGCATTTAGCAGTCCTCCTTATTTTAATTTAGAAACGTACTGCGACGAACCTACGCAATGTATGAACAAGTGTGACAATGTAGATGCGTGGTTTGAATTGTATGTAGAGCCAACACTTAAAATGTTACACAAAGGACTAGCACAAGACGGATTATATGCTGTAAACATAGCCGACTATCGTGTAAACAAAACGCAGTTCCAAATTGTAGAACGCTGGCTAGAGCTGTCTAAGAAGTGCAGATTTGAATACAAAGAAACAGTACAAATGATGCTGAATACACGCCCTGGCGTGGGTAACGGCAAAATGGACAAAGTCGAAAAGTTTGAAGGCATCTATATCTTTAAAAAGACTTGACACTTAATTGCTCAGGCAATACAATAGAGACATGTGGAAGCGATGGGCTCGCTACACATTTAATCAACTTTAGGACAAAGGAGAAATTATGTCACAAGCAACATCTTGGGTATCGCACCTGGCGACTAATCCTAACCCAAAATATCCTAATACAGGATACTGTAAAGAAATTACAGACGAATTTGGCAAGGACCTTGAACTGGTACTTGGACCAAAAAAGGATCGTGTAGCATACGATCAAATCAGTCAAAAAGAAGTAGAGCAACGTCTCGAAAAAGTAAACGAGAAACTGTTCATTCAAACACGCAATAGTAAGCAGACAATGCTTGCTTCGCTTCAACAACTACTAAGACATTTGCAAGATACAAAGGCCCTGTGGGGAATTGATCTGCCACTAATGGGCTTTATGCCTATGAAAGGCACAGAGTTACACGAGATTGAAAAGCTCTGGATTAATTATCGTTCGCAACGAAACATCTATGCACGTCATATTGTGCAACTAATTTTTAAGTTCGACCCGTATAGTGTGTTCAACGGCATCGGACGTATGACTAAAGACCTCAAAAAGTTATTTGTCAACGACGGGCAGCATCGTACACTTGCCTGTATGATATTTGGAGTAAGATATATTGCTGTTCAATATGTCGAAAGCGATGACGAAAGTGTCGACATTGACCAGTTTTGTGCATGTAATGTGGATAACTTGCCAAGTGAAGCATACGACAACTACAATAATCGTAAAGAACGTTGTAAAGCATATCTTGAAGCAAATAAGATTCCTGTTCGCGAAGATAAGTTCATGTGGGACATTTCACAATGGGCAGACCGTTGGGACATTAAGATTAAACGTGTCGGCGAAGAAAAAGGCCGTCGCGGTATTAGTCACATGCAAGACCTGTTTAAGAGTGCTCAGATGGGTATAGATGTGATGGATGCGGCCGCTGCAGTTTTAGTAACTGTATATCCAGAAGATGAAATGAAATCTGCGAACTTAGTTGGACTATGCGACTTGCTCAGCCAACAAGACCCTGAATGGCTAGAGATTGCCTACACAGATCCAGAGGACTTCCAAATGAATCCTCGCTTAGATGAGCTTACTCGAGTCGTTAGAATCCGATTTGGCCTTGCAGGACAAAATAGCGGAACGTACCATAGCCAATGTAAAGAGGCTGTTAACAACTGGTGGAAGGATCGATATAACACTTTGACTAACCCAAGCGGCATTAGTTCAGAAGTTAAAGTGTCCCATGCTACCTATCATGTATACAAAGAGTTTACTAACAAGTATACTATGACTATGCCTCGTAATAACAAAGGCGAGACATATGATGTTATGGACTCATTTACTAAAGGCTACAAAAAATGGCTCAAGACGCAATCAATCAAAGTATAATTGAGTGCGAAGGTAACCCTTATCCAGACATGGATGGGGCTACCTATCTCAATAAGGACATCTGGCTACAAGTCATGCAAGGTAAGATGGATCTGAAGATGGTGCAATGCATTCACTGGAGTAGACAACCAGAGTACGATGCAACTCCTGAAGAGCTATATGCTATTAGTCCTGATTACATCAATGGCCGTAAGATGTGTTATGGTATGGGTAAGAATCGTGTAACAGACAACGAACTTCACTTACCCAGCCCTGACCACTTAATTCCAAGAACAAAAGGTGGCAGTTACAAAATTGACAACCTAGTTATTATTCCTTTAAAATACAACATATGGAAACGCGATATTATAAAAGAAGACTGGGAAGCCTTTAAAAAGTTCATGGATGGCCATTTAGCAGATTAAATAATAGTATGAAAGTCCTAGTTACGGGTCACGAGGGGTTCCTGGGCAGGAACATCACTACGTGGCTTAACCAAGAGGAAGGATGGCAAGTCGAAGGATGGGAATATGATCCTAACGACTTGCCAGACGTTTCCAAATACCAATGGGTAATACACCTAGGTGCTATTGCTGACATGACTGAAACAGATGTAGATCTAGTTATGAAACAGAACTACGAGTTTAGTCAGTGGTTGTTCAACGAGTGCAATCATCATGGAACACATTTACAATACGCAAGTTCAAGTTCAGTCTACGGTGACACCAACAACTTTAGTGAACATGCTGCTTGTCATCCACAGACTCCTTATGCTTGGAGCAAGTATCTATTTGATCGTTGGGTGTTTCAACAAAAATTTACTATAATGGTGCAAGGGTTCCGTTATTTTAACGCCTACGGACGCTGGATGCATCTCAGAGGACGCAGGGCAAATGCTATACATAAGTGGCGCACACAAGCTCGCAAAGAAGGCAAAATAACTGTATGGGAAAACGCAGAACATGTTTACCGTGATTGGACTTACGCTGGTGATATTTGCCGTCTACACATTGACTTCATTAAACAAGTTAATGGGTCTGGAATATGGAATGTTGGTAGCGGGCTTGCCCACAGCTTCT
>JACCDL010295565.1_pt1 | contig 16084 bp, 19 predicted proteins | sample 7441931 | NCBI WGS metagenome assembly JACCDL01 (sample SAMN15323437, study PRJNA562643) | freshwater metagenome | isolation source: river surface water | place: USA:Blue River Watershed | collected 2017-08-16 | reverse complement strand
GCGCGATCGCCGTATTCCATTAGAGCTATGTCCAACCTCTAATTTACAAACAGGGGCTGCTAAAACTTACGCCGAGCATCCAATTGGGGTATTAGCAAAATTAAGATTTCGCATCACCTTAAATACCGATAACCGATTAATGAGCAATACCTCAATGAGCCATGAGATGACGCAATGCGTAGCAGCCTTTGATTGGAAATTTATTGATCTGCAACGCGTAACGGTTAATGCACTAAAGAGTTCATTTATTCCATTTGAAGAGAGATTAGAGATTATTGAAAAGGTAGTAAAGCCAGCTTACTTAACTATCGCCGCAGAGTAGTTGTTAATTCCTTCTTAATCTGATCACACCGTAATTGTGCATCTGATTTACTGCTAGATACCACCTCGATATAACACTTTAATTTAGGTTCAGTACCACTTGGTCTAATGATGATTCGAATTCCATCATTGTAATAACAACGAATTCCAGGCGTAGGCATGGTTTTTGATTTACTTAAATCTTCGGCTGAGATCAAAGCAGAGCCAGCGAGAGTGGCCGGGGGATTGGCTGCAAACCTATTTAACAGAGTAGAGATTATTGATAGATCACTTACCCTGATAGAAATTTGATCTGTTCGATGGAATCCGTACTCATCGCCAATTAAATCTAAGTAAGCAGATAGGGAAACTCCAGCATCTCTTAATTCACCAACGATCTGAGCGATGAGCAAACCAACGCTGATGCCATCCTTGTCATTTACAGATTTGGCATCAATGCAATAACCAAGAGCCTCTTCATAACCAAAGGTGAGGTTGGAAATCTTTGATATCCATTTAAAGCCAGTTAATGTTTCATGAAACTCAATCCCAGCTTTCTTAGCCATTTTGCTTAGTAGCGAGGATGAAACTAATGAGTTTGCAAAGGCACCATTATTAATTCGATCCCGTTCAATCAAGTACTTACCAACGATCGCACCTACTTCATCTCCACGCAGCATGCGCCAGCCATGGTCTGGATCATTTATGGCGATTGCACAGCGATCGGCATCTGGATCATTGGCGATGACTAAATCTGCATTTTCACGCTTTGCGTAATCAAGCGCTAGATCTATCGCACCATCCTCTTCTGGATTTGGAAATGGTGTTGTTGGAAAATCAGGATCTGGTTTTTCTTGCTCTTTAACAACAATCGGATGGGCAAAACCAGCTTTTTCAAATACTTGTAAAAAGGTTTCAGCACCAACACCATGTAGTGCGGTGTAAACAATTTTAAGCTTATTTGGAGTTTGGCAGATAGTGGCAACTGATTTGATGTATTCATTAATTACAGATTCTGCAACTGTCTCATACTTTGTGATTCGATTTGGTTTTAAATCAGCTTTGCTAATGAAATCAGAAATCTCGCTATCAACCGGAGAGATAATCTGTGAACCATGGTAATTGACACCATTTACTACGCCACCTAAGTAAACCTTGTAACCATTATCTATTGCTGGGTTATGAGATGCAGTTACCATAATTCCAACGTCAGCCTTTAACTTATTCACTGCAAAAGCCAGTACCGGTGTTGGTAATTCACGAGGAAGCACATAGGTTTTAAAGCCAGCACCAGCAAAAATCTCCGCAGAATCTCTTGCAAACTCAGCTGAGCCATGTCTGGCATCGCGACCAATTACCACTGATTGCAAACCATGTTTTTTCATAAATGCTGCAATACCAGCTGCAGTTCTGCTAACAACTGCACGATTCATACATGATGGACCAGGGCCAATTGGTCCGCGCAATCCAGCGGTGCCAAATTGCAGAAAGCCATTAAATGCAGTGGTTAACTTTTCAAGATTATTTTCATCTAACCATTGTTGTAATTGTTTTGCAGTTTTTGGATCTGGATCATGCTTGATCCATTCACTTACCTCGTGCTTTAAATCTGCTGAGATCACAACTTTGGTAATACTGAGGCTAACAACTTACCCATGCGATCTGCGGCTGCTTTACCAGCGGCAATAACCTCTTCATGATTTAACTTTTCACCAGTTACGCCAGCTGCCGCATTTGTTACTAATGAAATGCCAAGTACTTCAGCACCCAGTGCATGAGCAGCAATCGCTTCCGGCACGGTAGACATACCTACAAGATCTGCGCCAATTGTTCGCATCATGCGAATTTCTGCTGGAGTTTCATATGAAGGTCCACGCCAATGAACATAAACACCTTCGGCAAGTGATGGATCCGCCTCTTTAACAAGTGCTCGCAACCGTTTGCTGTAAAGATCGGTTAAATCAACAAAATCTGCCCCAATTAATGGCGATGCTGCTGTTAATGAGATGTGATCTTTAATTAAAACGGGTTGTCCCACCTTGTAATCGGTATTAATTCCACCGCAGGCATTTGTTAACACAACCGCTTTACATCCAGCCTTCACTGCTGTGCGTGCCGCATGCGCAACTGGCTCCATACCTAAACCTTCATAAAAGTGTGTGCGTCCTAAGAAAACTAATGCATTAACTCCACCAGCTAATTCGTATGATCTAACCTTTCCGCCATGGCCAACAACTGTTGGTGCTGGAAATCCTGGAATATCAGTAACTGAAAACTCATGTGTTGGTTGGCCAAGTGCATCAGCTGCGGTGATCCAACCAGAGCCCATAACAAGCGCTACATGGTGGTTTGCTTTACCGGTTTTTTCGGCAATTGCAGCAGCAGCTTTTTCTGCAGTACCAATTGGGTCTTTATAAAGATCACTCATAGGTCAAACTTATCCTAAATTATTAAGAGTTCTTTAATTCCGGCCAGCTATAACCGAGAGAAATAATCATTTTGCGAAGCAAAGGAAGTGATAGCCCAATGATGCCACTGGGATCTCCTTCAATACTTGTAATAAAAGGTGCGCTTAATCCATCTAATGTAAAGCCACCTGCCACATTTAATGGTTCTCCAGAATTAACATAATCTGAAATCTCATCATCAGTCATCTCTGCAAATTGCACCTTTGCCGTTGATCTCTCTGTTAGTTCAATTCCTTGCTTTAAATCAATCAAACAATGCCCGGTGTGCAGGTAACCAAACTTTCCACTGAGTAATTTTGATCGTTGAATCGCATTCTCTTTAGTTTCTGGTTTACCTAAAGATTGACCATTGAACTCAAAGGTTGAGTCGCAACCAAGTATTAATGAATCTAGGGGTGCTAAATCCTTAACAGTATGCGCCTTTAAAATCGCAAGCGCTAGCACCATTTCACTTGGAGCCAGAGCGGTAATTTCTGGTGACTCTTCATCAACACCACTAACTAATACCTGTGGATGTATTCCAGCACTCTGCAGTAAGCGAAGTCTTGATGGAGAGGATGAGGCAAGAATTAATTTATTCATTATGCAGGTAACCTTATTACATGAGCTTCCCAGTTATTGGCGTTATTGCACCAGCTATAGCCATTTCGCAATTAACTGAGCCAGCTGCCCGATTAGGTGTTGAAATTAAAGCTAGCAGCAAATTGATGAATGCTGATGAGTTAGCGGAGTTTGCTAAGGATTGCAATCTGATTTGTATTGAACCTGAACTAATTTCAATCGGGGCAATAAGGGTGGCAGAGCAATCTGGTGTAAAAATTTATCCATCTAGTAAATTACTGACCACAATTTCTACAATTGAGTTACATAAACCAACAAGTGAGCAACTAGCTATAACGGCGGCTCGATCAGCCCATGCGCAATCGGCGATTTGGCCAATTGCATTGGTCAATAATGAGTTAGTAATTTCACCCGTTCCTGGTATGAGTGAAGAGCAAGCCATCACAATTGCCGTATCTGCTTTGAACCTACTAAATGAACTTGGGGTAACTGGCGGAATTGAATTAATAGTTGATGCAGAAAATTATCAAAAATTGATTGAGATCAACTGGTTACAACCAATCTCGGCATATGTTTCTGAAATTAACTCAACTACAAATTACTTTGAGCAGTACCTACGAGCGGTACTTGATCTACCAATGGGTGAGACAAATACCAGAGAAAAATCAGCGGTGGCTGGGAGGTTAATTACAGATCCGCAAAGTGATGATTACCGGCCATATCTTCACTTAATGGCGCGTAATCCAAGGTTAAAGTTTGATCAACGAATGAAGATAGTTGGCCTTGCTGGTGAGAGTTTAGAGGAGTTACTTACAGAGATTATTCATGCCCAGCAGTATTACAGCGGTGAGATAGATTCTTAACCCCGTTTTTTATACTCAATTGCTGGGCAGTGGTTCATAACCGCTAGTAATCCTGCATCTTTAGCACGAGTAACAGCGCCTTCATCTATAACATCTAGTTGTAACCAAACTCCTTTAGCACCAATTTCAATCGCCTCATTAACAACTGCACCTGCTAAATCTGAGTTAACAAATATGTCAACCACATCAACTTCAACTGGGATATCAGATAGCTTTGCATAACCAGTTTGGCCATGAACTGTTTCAGCCTTTGGATGAACTGGAATCACAGTATGACCTTTATCTAGAAGCAATTTAGAAACTCCAAAAGCAGCACGATCTGGATTATTACTTAAGCCGACTACCGCCCAAGTTTTTAGTGCAAGCATTTGATCAATCTGATCACTCATTTAATCTGCCCTGCCTAGTGCACGGAATCGCCAGCCAGCATTGCGCCAAGCATCACGATCTAAAGCATTTCGACCATCAATGATGATGGCGGTTTTAACAAGTGATTTCATCTTGGCTGGATCTAATTCGCGATAAATCTTCCACTCTGTTAGATGTAAAACTAATTCAGCATCCTTCAGTGTTGTCTCAATACTTTCTGCGAAGCTCAGTGCCGGAAAGCGTTTTTGTGCATTAGCAATAGCTTTTGGATCATGCACCATTACCTGGGCACCTGCTGCTTGGATCTGAGCTGCAATATCTAACGCTGGGGAGTCGCGCACATCATCACTGTCTGGTTTAAAGGCAGCGCCAAGAATTGCAATCTTCTTGCCATTTAAATCATCTGCTAAATCTTTTCTTACCAACTCAATTATTCGCTGGCGTGCACGCAGGTTGATTGAATCAATCTCCTTTAAGAACTCAAGTGCTTGTTGTGCACCCAACTCTTCGGCACGGGCCATAAATGCACGGATATCCTTTGGTAAACAACCACCACCAAATCCAATACCAGCTTGTAAGAATCTACTTCCAATTCTTGGATCATAACCAATTGCTTTTGCTAAAACTGTTACATCACCACCAGCTGCTTCACAGATCTCCGCCATCGCATTAATAAATGAGATCTTGGTTGCTAAAAATGAGTTTGCAGCAACCTTCACTAACTCTGAGGTTGGTAGATCGGCGCGGATCCATGGAATGCCATCAGCTAAATTTTTGGCATAAACCGCTTTTAATGTTGCCTCTGCTTTATCACTGGTAGTACCAACAACTAATCTATTTGGGCGTAAGGTATCTTCAACTGCAAAACCTTCTCGTAAAAACTCTGGGTTCCAGGCCAGATCAGCATTTGGATTTACTGCAATTAATAAATCTCGTAATCTAGCTGCGGTACCAACCGGCACTGTTGATTTTCCTACTACTAATGAGCCCGCTTTAACGATTGGTGCAATTGTTTCAACCGCTGAATTTACGTAGGTTAAATCAGCAGCAATTCCATCCTTAACTTGTGGAGTGCCCACGCAAATAAAGTGCACATCACAATCTGCAATATCTTTAAAATCCTTTGAGAACTTTAATCGGCCAGATTTAATTTGTTCAGCTAGTAACTCCTCTAAATCAGGCTCATAAAATGGAACCTTGCCCTGCGAAAGTAAATCAATCTTTGCCGCATCTACATCAACACCAATTACCTCAAATCCCATACTGGCCATACAGGCGGCATGCGTTGCTCCGAGATAACCGGTACCAACAACAGAAAGCTTCAAACTCATGTTGGTAAGCCTATCTACTTACAAGGGTCATCTGCTGCAGTTTTGGTTTTGAACTTATCAACAATAGTTGGTTCTGCTGTTGTGGTTGCAGAAGGTGAAGGAGAAGGGGTTATCTCATCAATTACTGCACGATCCTCTTTCAAGCGCAGCCAAAGTTCAGGGGCAAGTACTGGATCCCACAGAACAGATGCGGTCACACCATTTGCATTGTAATAAAGATTTGAAAGTGGAACGGTAAGGGTTCTAACCTTTGAGGTAGAGAGAGATTTCATTTGCTTAGCTAAGGTAATTAGATCTGAACTCTTTAATCCAGAGTCGGTAATAACGGCAGAAAGTGATGAGTTAATAAAGTTAACCATCGTTATTGGATTTAATATAACGCCAGTACTTGTTGCTTTGCGCAATACTGAACTTATAAATGCTTGTTGACGTTGCATTCTTCCAATATCGCCAAGTCCATCAAACTCTCTAGTCCGAACATACTTCAATGCTTCAATACCATTTAAAGTATGAACTCCAGCCGGAAGAACTAAGTGGCTCTTTGGATCATTTATATCTTTCTTTGTACAAACCTCAATTCCACCAAGTGCATCTACAACATCGGCAAAGCCAGCAAAATTAACCTCAACATAATGATCAATCTTTAAATCTGTCATATCTTCCAGTACTTGAATCAATAATGGTGCACCGCCCCAGTTAAAGGCTGAATTAATTTTGGAGTGCTTTGCGGGTATTAACTTTCCTTGTGCATTTTTATGTTCAGGAATTAGTGCATATGTATCGCGAGGAATTGAAATGATTACCGCTTTATCACGTGCTTTAGATATATGAACTAACAACATAGTGTCTGATCTCTTGCCCGCAGCACTTTTGACAGATCCAACCCGTAATTGCTTTAACTCCTCTTTGGTTAAGCCCTCTCGAGTATCTGAACCAACAATTAAGTAATTAACTGCCGATGATGCTTTGCCCGGCCGATCAGTTATGCCAGCAAATGCATCGATTTTATTTATCGATGCTGAAACTGTGCCAAATGCCAATGCGCTAACTGCAGATAATGCGAGAGTGCCGACCGAAATAATGGTGATTATTTTGATACTTCGGGCGGATTTCATTTGCTTATCTTAGATTATGAGCAGGTAAATCCTGCGTTGAAAGTTAAGATGGGAGCGCTATGAGCACTCAAAAAAATCCAGCGGTCTCCGTTATCTTGCCAATACTTAATGAAGAGCGGGATTTAAATCAAAGCATCTCAGCAATTCTTCAGCAGGAATATGATGGCGAATTAGAAATTATTCTGGCGCTGGGGCCATCAACTGATAACACAAATCAAATTGCAGAATCACTCGCTAAGGCAGATCCACGAATTAAATTGGTAAATAATCCAACTGGTAAAACTGCAGCTGCTTTAAATTTAGCTATCGCCGCTGCATCATTTGAAATTATCTGTCGCATAGATGGTCATGCAGAAATAAATAAGAGCTATATAAAAACAGCGGTTGAAATTATGATGCAAACTGATGCAGTAAATGTTGGTGGTTTGATGAATGCATCTGCTGAAAATGGATTTCAATCAGTTGTTGCACGAGCAATGCGCTCTCGAATTGGAGTCGGTGCTTCAAAATTTCATACCGGAGGTGAGGCTGGTCCAGCAGACACTGTTTACCTCGGTACATTTAAAAAGAGTGCGATTTTGCAGGCAGGTGGATTTGATGAAAAGTACATTCGTGCCCAAGATTGGGAGCTAAATCATCGACTGCGATTAAATGGTGGCGTTATTTGGTTTGATCCAAGATTGGTTGTTACATATCGACCAAGAGATACCTTTAGTAAATTAGCTAAACAGTACTTTGAGTATGGTCGTTGGCGCAGGGCTGTTTCCCGAGAACATAAAGGCACTGTTAATTACCGCTACTTGGCTCCACCAATCGCATTAATCATCAATCTACTCTCATTAATTCTTGGCTTACTTCTAAACAGTATATTTTTTACGCCGGTAATTATCTATCTCAGCGCTATTATCTTCAGCAGCTTATTTATTGGAAAAGGTATTAATGAAAAACTTACCTTGCCGTCGGTTCTAATTACGATGCATATGTCTTGGGGATTGGGATTTCTTACCAGTCCAAGAAATTTAATTAATTAGAGTGTAATACTGAGTTTAATCCGCTCCAACTACCTGTTTTAGGAAGTGCTTCAAGAGCACCACTTTGTGAGTTACGACGGAACAATAAATTGTTTGCGCCACTTAACTCTTTTGCTTTAACAATTTTGCCATCAGGTAAAGAAATCTTTGAACCAGCGGTTATATAAACTCCCGCCTCAACAACACAATCATCACCAAGTGAAATACCAATTCCCGAATTAGCACCGAGCAGAGTGCGCTGCCCAATTGAAATTACCTCTTTACCGCCCCCGCTTAAAGTTCCCATGATTGAGGCACCACCACCGATGTCACTGCCATCGCCAACAACTACTCCGGCGCTGATGCGGCCCTCCACCATTGATTTTCCTAATGTTCCGGCGTTGAAATTAACAAAACCTTCATGCATAACTGTTGTTCCAGATGATAGGTATGCGCCAAGGCGTACTCGATCACCATCTGCAATTCGCACACCTTCGGGAATTACATAATCAATCATGCGTGGAAACTTATCGACTCCGTAAACAACAAAGCTTTCATACTTTGCACGAAGCAGCGGTTGGATTTCATTAAATGTAGAAACTTCACATGGACCAACAGAGCTCCAAACCAAATTAGGCAGAATTCCAAATATGCCATCGAGATTTAAAGCATGTGGCTTAACTATTCGATGGGATAGAAGTTGTAATCGCAGGTAAACATCAGCGACATCTACCGCTGGTTTACTTAGATCAATCTCAATACTTAGATTAACTCGCTTTACCTTACGAATCTCATCTGAGGTAAGAAGCTCTGGGAATTTTTCACTTCCTACCTTGCTTCCTAAACCTAAGTTGTAAAACCAAACCTCAAGGGTTTGGCCAGATTGATTTTGCGTGGCAATTCCAACTCCATATGCGAGATTATTGTTTTTGGAATCAGTGCCGCTCATTTGGTAAGGGTATCAAAACTCAACTTAGGTTATAGACTAATTAAATGCGTGTAAGTGTTTATTGCTCATCTGCCAAAGATATCCCGCAACATTCATTGGATCTCGCCTTTGAAATTGGTGCGGCGATTGGAAAAAATGGTTGGGAGTTAGTTTGGGGTGGCGGTAAAGCATCCATGATGGGAAAGGTTGCTGAAGGCGCTAGATCTGTTGGCGCTAAAACCATTGGTGTAATTCCTGAATCATTAATTAATTTAGAGTTTGAGGATAAAGATGCACATGAGATGCATGTGGTTACAAATATGCGAACTAGGAAGGCCAAGTTAGAGGATTTGTCTGATGCATTTATTGCTCTACCTGGTGGAATCGGAACGCTAGAGGAGTTCTTTGAGATTTGGGTGGGTAGATATTTGAAGTTTCACAACAAACCTATTGCAGTTTGTGACCCAACCGGTATTTACACGCCGCTTAGAAATGCACTTGATCACTTAGCAGAACACAATTTTATGAAACCGGGACAAGCAGAGTTAATTTCTTGGTGCACAGATGTTCCATCAACAATGAAAGCAATATCTAAGTAATGCCACGTAGCAATCATTTAGAACTTACAGTTGATATTAAGCAGCCAGTCAAAGTGGTGTGGAAATACTTGGTTGATTGGCGTAGTCAGAGTGATTGGATGTTACAAACCAAGGTTTGGTCAGAGCTTGATCAGGATCGCACAGTAAAAAATGGCAAAGGAGTTTTAATCTTCGCCTTTACTGGTTTATTACCAAATCTGTATCCCAAGATTAAATTAGGCGTGCTTGACACGATGGAGGTAACCAATTGGCAACCGCCAACTAGATGCGATGTTGTGCACATCGGTCGAATTATTCGAGGCACCGGTAAATTTGAATTGGTTGAGAAGAAAAATGTGACCACCTTTTATTGGAGCGAAGAAATCATCGCCCCCGCAATACTCCTAGCAATTCTTAAGCCTTTTATCCTCTTGGGTGTGCGTATCTCCCTTCGTAGATTTGCTCGCTTAGTTGAAGGAAGCCCGGAGAAGTAGCCGCTAGCAGTAATCTTGTTCCCGTGTCATCTGAAACCCCAGCCAAAAAAAGTATTGCTGAAATTCTGGAGAGTTTGCCAGAAGAGGAGCGATTAATTTTGACGATGCACTATGTGTACCAAGTTACCGCTGCAGAGATTGCAGAAAAACTTGGCGTTCCAGAGCGTGCGGTATTAACAGTTATTTCAACTGGAAGATCCCGCTTAATTTCATCGATTTTTTAGTAAATCCCTTCTCAATTTCCCACTTAACCCTGGATAGGGGATAATTCTCTTTCTCAGGTAAAGCTTTTCAGTAGGGGAGATTCTCAAATGGCTGCAATGAAACCACGTACTGGAGATGGCCCAATGGAGGTCACCAAAGAGGCTCGTTCTATGGTTATGCGAATTCCACTTGAAGGTGGCGGTCGATTGGTAGTTGAATTAAATATTGAGGAAGCAACAAATTTAGGAAATGTTTTACAAGCAGCAGTCAACTTAGTTAAAAAATAGCACAAATACTTCATTTGATTTTTACTTAAAATGAGTACCAAGAATATAAATTATTTTCCAGAGGTTTCTCACTCAATACTCAAAAAAGGTAATCTCTTCAAAGATATTTCAGCAGTTGCAATTCCAGTTCTGCAAGATGAGAAATTAACTGTTAAAAAAACTGAACTTGTTAAGCAGTTATCTTCATACACAAAAATCGATCTAAATATTGAGTTAGCCAATTGGCCAGAGTTCACTGCCAAGGCCGGTGAAGTAATTGAAGTCCCATTAAAAGTAGATGATTTAACTCGAATTTACCTAGTTGGTATCGGCACCGGAACTGATGATGATGTTCGCAAGGCCAGCTCAACACTAGGCCGTAAAGTAAAAGGCTCATCCACAAATTTGCTATCTGCAATCGTTGAGGATAAGAAGCAGGTAGAGATCAACGTAATTTCTCTTATCTTGGCCAATTATCAATTCACTTATAAAAGTGAGAAAAAAAATAAGAAACCAAACTTAGTAATTTACGGAGATTTTGAGGATGAGGTAGATCGAGCAATCATCTTTGCTAAAGCAACCTGGCGAGCACGGGATTTAATTCATACACCTTCAAATATTAAAAACCCACAATGGTTAGCAAATCAGGCTAAAGCATTTGTTGCAGCAAGCAAGAGCTCTGCATTGAGCATTAAGGTAAAAGCAGGGCGTGAATTAAAGGAGTTTGGTGGATTACTTGCAGTTGGAAACTCATCGCCAACACCCGGTCCTAGATTTGTAGAGGTTACCTATGCACCAAAGGGTTCTGGTAACTGGCCACATGTTGTTTTAGTTGGCAAGGGAATTACCTTTGACACCGGAGGTGTGTCATTAAAAAGACCTTACGACATGATGGTTGGAATGAAGAGCGATATGGCAGGTGCAGCTGCAATTCTCTCAACTACTGTGGCGCTTGCTGAATTAAAACCAAAGGTTAAAGTAACCGCGCTACTAATGTGTGCAGAGAATGCATTAAGCGGAACATCGCAACGACCATCTGATGTGATTAAACATTTTGGTGGAACAACAGTTGAGGTTATAAATACTGATGCTGAAGGTCGATTAGTTCTTGCAGACGGTCTGGCATATGCAGATTTAAAGTTAGATCCTGATTATTTAATTGATGTGGCAACTTTAACCGGTGCAGCCACATTAGGTTTAGGGCGCCAATATGCAGCGATGTACACTCGCGATAACACATTGGCCAAGAAGTTACATGTGGTTGGTAATGCAGTTGGTGAAAAAGTTTGGCACATGCCATTAATTGATGAGTATCAAATTGCACTGGAGAGCGATATCGCCGATTTCAATCACACCGCAGATAAATATGATTTTTCAGCTGGCTCAGTAACTGCGGCGCTATTTCTTGAAAAATTTGTTGGTGACCGCAAGTGGTTGCACTTAGATATTGCAGGTACTGGTCGCTCCGAGGTTGATGCTGGCGAAAATATCAAAGGTGGAACAGGGTTTGCGACCCGATTACTTCTTGGTTGGCTGGCTACATTTTGAGTAACTTTACGCCCGCTCGTGGCGATATGAATGCTTTTGCAGAAAATTATGCGCATGAGGATTACTTCATGCAATTGGCGCGAAAAAATGGGGAAGAGGTTGGAGTTATTGATCCAACTGCAGCGGTTGGCAATTTCCTAAAATTTGCAACTGAATTAACTGGGGCAAAATCAGTTGTTGAAATTGGAACTAACTCCGGAGTTGGAAGTCTTTGGATCCTACAAGCACTGGGAAATGATGGAGTTCTAACAACAATTGATGCAGAGCGGGAACACTCTAAAATAGCCAGAACCGTATTTGAAGAGGCAGATATTCCTGCGACTAAGTATCGAATTATTACTGGGAATTTGATCGATGTTGTAGGAAAGCTTGCTGATAACTCCTATGAATTAATTGTCACAAGAGATGCTATGGATCTCTTTGAAATCGTGCAGGAATCATTTCGATTACTTAAATCTGGTGGGTTATTAATAATTGATCAGGTGCTTAGCAATGGCAAGGTGGCTGATACCACTCAACGCGATCCAGAGAGTATTGCTAGAAGAGATGCCATAAAGGTTATTAAAGAGGATTCCAGATGGAGTTCAACAGTTATTCCAATTGGCGCAGGAATATTACTTGCCCATAAACTTACCTAAATGAGCAATCAATTACCCGCTCCTTCAGAATCACCATGGTGGCGACCAGCTAATGCGCCAACCACGATTGGTGCACCTGTAAAACAAAGCAACTCATTTTTTATTATTGCCTCACTTGTTATTGCATTGGTTGCTGGTGGAGTTGGTGCAACTATCGGTCGCACCTCTTCCTCAAATATCTCAGGAAATTTTGTTAGTACTGAAAACGCGGTTGAGCGGGAACCTGGTTCCATCGCAAATTTAGCAGCGCGAGTAATCCCAGGAGTTGTATCAATTTCAGTCTCTGCCTCAGGTGGCTCAGGTACTGGTTCAGGATTTTTCTTAAGTAGTGATGGTTATGTATTGACAAACAACCATGTTGTTGAGGCAGCAGCAACTCGCGGCACTATATCTATTGCGATCTCAACTGGAAAAAAATACACCGCAAAGATTGTTGGCCGTGATAGATCTTATGATTTAGCGGTATTAAAAATTGATGTTACCGGTGCACCAACTTTACAACTTGGCGATTCTGAAAGAGTGGCAGTTGGCGATGCTGTGATTGCAATTGGTTCACCACTTGGTTTAGCAGGAACTGTTACCTCTGGAATCATCAGTGCTAAAAATCGCCCTGTTACTACAGGAAGTGATAGTGGTGAGAGCTCTTTTATAAATGCACTGCAGACAGATGCTGCAATTAATCCAGGTAACTCCGGCGGTCCGCTTGTGGATGCAACTGGCGCAGTAGTTGGCGTTAACTCTGCCATCGCATCTCTTGGATCATCAGCTGGCGGGCAATCAGGTTCAATCGGATTAGGTTTTGCAATTCCCATTAATCAGGCAAAGAAAACTGCAGAGCAATTAATCAAAACTGGTTCTGCGACTTATCCAATTATGGGAATCGCAGTGGACACTAGATACAACGGAACTGGTGCATTAATTTCTTCAGAGGCAAATGGCGTAACTGAGGGTGGACCTGCTGATAAGGCTGGGTTACGCGCTGGCGATTTAATAATTGCAATAGATGGAGTTGAGGTAAACACCTCAGATGAATTAATTGTTGCTATTCGCAGCCGCAACGTAGGAGATAAGGTAAAGATTAAATTTAAGCGAAATGCAATCACCAGAGAAGTTTCCGTTACCTTAGCGGCCTCCAAGAAATAAATTTATGTTTAACATAGGCGGCGGTGAAATTATTGGGTTAGCCATACTTGGTTTGATTTTAGTTGGTCCAGATCGCATGCCATCAGTTGCAGCAGATGCAGCTAGATATTTAAATAAATTAAAGAAGTTTGCGCAGAACACCACTGATGAATTAAAGGAAAATCTTGGGCCCGGGTATGAGGATCTAAAGGTCACAGATCTAAATCCAAAGCGGTTTATTAAGAAAACCATTGGTGATGCAATGGAACAAGCTGAAGAAAAGCCAGCCGCTAAATTAGATCCGGACTTACTATGAGTTTAATAGACCAAATAACAGATTCCTTAGGCAAGGTAAATGATCCTGAGCTGCACAAACCAATTACCGAGCTGGGAATGGTTGAGACAGTTACCTTTCAAGATGGTATTGCAAAACTGAAAATATTACTAACAATTGTTGGTTGTCCGATGAAGGATAGATTGCAAGCAGATATCACTAACTCCTTAAAAGCATTTACTGAGATCAGCCAGGTTGAAATTGAGTTTGGTGTGATGAGTGAGGAGCAGCGAAATAATGTTAAGAAAATTATTAGAGGCGGACGCGAAAAATTTATTCCATTTGCCCAGCCAGACTCATTGACTCGGGTATTAGGAATTGCATCAGGCAAAGGTGGAGTTGGTAAATCCTCCGTCACAGTTAATCTAGCGGTGGCAGCAGCAAAACGTGGCTTAAAAGTTGGCATATTAGATGCAGATGTTTATGGCCACTCGATACCGCGATTAATGGGAATTTTAGATCAGCGACCTACCGCTATCGATCAAACCTTTATTCCAGTTGAAAATTATGGAGTCAAGGTTGTTTCTATGGAGATGTTCAAACCGGAGCGCTCTGATCCAGTTGCATATCGTGGACCGCTACTTCATCGCGTTCTTGAACAATTATTAAGTGATGCATATTGGGGAGATTTAGATCTATTACTTTTAGATTTGCCACCTGGCACAGGAGATATTGCAATCTCACTTGGACAATTAATTCCAACTAGTGAAATTGTGGTTGTTACAACTCCACAAATTGCAGCCGCCGAAGTCGCCGAACGTGCTGGTCGGATTGCTCATCAAATGAAACAACCAGTGTTAGGTGTTATTGAAAATATGTCAGATACCAATTGCGGCAAATGTGGCGAAGCGATTTCAATTTTTGGCACAGGCGGCGGCGAAGAAACAGCAAGAAGGTTAAGTGAGTTAGTTGGCGCAGATGTGCCATTACTTGCCAAGGTGCCATTTGATTCACAGGTGCGAGAGGGTGGCGATGTTGGAGATCCAGCGGTTCTCTCAAATGAGCGAATTAAAATCGCATTTGATCAAATTCTGGATAAAGTAATTATTAGACCAAGGTCGCTAGTCGGTGTGCGCTTGGGTGTAAGTAATTAAATTACTTTTTATCCTGTAACTTTTTAAGCAACTCATCCATTGCATCTGCTATCTCACTGCGTAAATAATCACGAGTCGCAACATCTCCAATTGCAGTTCGCAAACTCGCTAATTCGCGAGCCAGATACTCGGTATCTGCAATATTTCGCTCATCTCGATCGCGATCTTCATTAGCTTGAATCCGATCACGATCTGCCTGACGGTTTTGTGCGAGCAAAATCAATGGCGCAGCATATGAGGCTTGTAAAGACAAAAGTAAGGTTAGGAAAATAAATGGGTAGTCATCCCAACGTAAATTCTCAGGTGCAAGTGAGTTCCAAGAGATCCAAATCAAGACAAAAACTGACATATAAACAAGAAATCTGGCAGTTCCTAAAAATCTAGCAAATTGCTCTGACCAGCGACCAAATGCCTCTGGATCATAGGAAGGGCGAAGTGATCTTTTAGCCTCACGTGGATACTCAAGTGAATTTTTACTTAATCTATTATTAATTTTCTTTACCATCCTCTTACCTACCTGTTCTCAAAATCTTTACGCATAGACTCATCATTACTCCAGTTTTCTGGAAGTAAATGATCGAGCACATCATCAACTGTTACCGCTCCTAATAATCTGGTATTTGCATCAACAATTGGAACAGAGAGTAGGTTGTAACTTGCTAAATATGATGAAACCTCACTCAACGATGCATTAGCTGATAATGGCGCAATATCATTATCAACAATGCCACCTAGTAATGTGGCAGGTGGCTCACGTAGCAAGCGCTGAAAATGAACAACACCTAAAAATTTTCCGGTTGGAGTCTCAGTTGGTGGTCGACAAACATAAACTTGCGACGCCAAACCAGGTGCAATCTCATT
>JACCDL010798556.1_pt1 | contig 16103 bp, 16 predicted proteins | sample 7441931 | NCBI WGS metagenome assembly JACCDL01 (sample SAMN15323437, study PRJNA562643) | freshwater metagenome | isolation source: river surface water | place: USA:Blue River Watershed | collected 2017-08-16 | reverse complement strand
TTGATTAGCTGAAAGACAAGTTAGATACAGCGATCTCACCAACGTAGTCGCCAGCGTTGCCGAAGCTGCTAGCAGTGTTGGTCAATTCGATGTAACCATAACGTGTCATGAATGACACGACTGGTTCGAATGTTGACGGATCAAGAACAACACCGCTGCTCATCAATGGAATGTATGGGCAGTAGAATGCTGGAGCGTCAGCTTCTGAAGAACCTTTGTAACCAACCAATACAGGTGTTGTGTCGCTAGCATAGCTATCAACGAACACACGCATTGCGCCGTTCAATGTACCAACAAACTTGGTGTTTGTAGGAGCTTCGAATGTGCCTTCTGTTGTGCGAGCAAAAGCAGAAGTAGTTGCAGATTGCAACACTGTCAATGCAGCAGAAGAAACAACAGCGTAGTTACCAGCGCCACGACGTGTACGTTGGGCGATCAAGTTAGCAACACGGTTGATCAACACGGCCAAAGCAGCGTGTTCGTCACCAACGAATGTAGCAGTACCAGAAACGGTAGCTTGGTTGTATGTGAACTCAGTAGCAGCCAAAGAACGCAAGCTCAAGAGGATCTCTTGGTCGATTTCAGCTGTAATTTCTTGAGCCAAAGCAGCCATAATTTCTGCTTCAACGTCAATACCGTGCATGGCTTGTGCATCTTGTGCAGATTCAAAAGTCCAACGAGCTTGCAACTTACGTGTGCGAGCTTCAACGGCTTGCTTCAAGATTTGTACGGAAATTTGCTTACCGCCAGTACCTTCCATTGTCGCTGTGTTACCACCAGTGTAGTTGCTGGTAGAGCCAGTATCGCGAGGAACTGTAGAGTATGCAGTAGCAATCTTGAATGGTGACAATGCTTCTTCACCAGCTGTTACAGAAGTAGCAGCAGCAGAAGTGTCTGTCAAGCTCTGAGCGTAACGAACACGCAGAGTGTGGATTTGACCCACTGGACCGGTCATTGGCTGAACACCAACCAACTCGTTAGCAATAACAGTTGGCATAACACGGCGAATCACTGGAAGAATCACACGGTTTAATGTTGCGATGTTACCAGCGGCTGTTGAACCTGCGGAAGCGTTTTCCTTCAAGTACTTACGAGTGTTTTCAAGGATAACACCCATGCTGTTGCGCTTTGAGCCGTTAAGACCTTCGAGCAATGCTTCTTTAGTCTCGCCCCAGCGGCTTTCTAATAGTTCTTGTGACATTTAAGTCTCCTAAAAAATTAATTTTATAACCCTGCCAGGCGTTTCAAGTCAATAACGTTGCTCTTGGCATCGCTATCCACTTGTTGACTACTTGGAACAGTTTTATCTCCAGTTGCGACAGAAACGTTTTCTGTGATCACTTTAGTGGCTTTCACAGAACGATCTTCCAACACTGCTGGTAGATACTTTTCGAAGGCGTTTTTCAGACGGCTTGTCTGAACGCTTTCCAGCAAATTACGCATGACTTCGGCTTTCTCCTTGTTTAAGGGAGCCAGCAATTCTTGCATCAAATCTTGACGCTGATTGCTTTCCTTGATCATTCGTATTTCACGTTCTTTACTTTCAACAACAACTTTAGCTTGTTGTGAAATTTCAACGGCCTTAGCCAATTGCTTATTTTTGCTTTCTAGCATAGCATATAGCTTGCGGACTTCTGCTTTCTCATTCAAGTGAGTAGCACCGAATTCTGCGGCGTAGGCTTCAAAAATACGACGGCCAAAATTGTTCTCGCGAGCAACTTTGATGTCTTCTTGCAACTGAGTAAGTTCTGTCTTTAGATGACGGCTAACAGCTTGACTCATCTTCTGAGCACTTTCCTTAACGAAACGTGTCTTTAGAGTTTCAAGTTTTGCACGAGCTTCGCGGACGAGGCGGACTTTTGTTTCCACTACATCGCGCTTGTCAGCGGCAAATTCTTGAATTTCACGAGCCAATGCATGCACCATGAAGTTTTCCAATTTCTGTAAACCTTCTGTGTGCATCTTACGGTCTTTGCGCAATTCACCAATTTCTTCAGCTAGCTTTGTCACCAAGAAGCCGTTAAACTTCTGTGCTGACTCTTTCATCTTGCCTTGGAACTTGACGCGATCTTCAGCTAGTGAACGCTTTTCAGCGGCTACTGCTTGGATCTCTGCGGCCAGACCTTCTGTTACCATTTTATCTAAAGCTTCTACCATTACTGACTTGTCATGTTCGTAGCGTTGTGCGAACTCTTCACGTAGTTCTGCACGAGCCTGTTCACGAGCTTCACTTAGCTTGGCTTCCCATGCTTCGTTGATCTCTTGACGAGTTTCCTCGGTGATCAGGTTGCTATCTAACAATGGTTTGATTGCATCTAACATTAGTAGATTCTCCTTAGATCTTAAGTTCTCTGATGAGTTTTACAACTTCACCCTTGAGATACTTTTGCACTTTGTTGTCTTGTCCAGCTTCCTTGGCAATCTCTAACAATCTATGACCGTACTTCATGTTCATCATACTTTCATATATTGCCTTTGGATATGCATTTGGTGCACTGGGTTGGGCAACCACATCTATAGTAACTATTTCAAAGTCACTAACATGTCCTGTTCTGTCGTCAACGTTGCCGCTGCCACGACTTGATACACCCAGCTTGACGCCAGATTGTAACAATGTTTTAATCAACTCTCCCATGGGTGTTGGCAAAATTTTAAGTTTGCCGCAACCAGCATGTCCATCCATCCACATTTCTTCAACGCTGTGGCATACACGATCTAAGTTAATCTTGAGATCATCAGGGTGATCCACTTCACCTAGCACGGAGTTACCTTCTTTAATCTGTTGATTAATAGTGTTAACTGCTTTAGCGATTTCATATAAAGGATAAATGCGGTCATTTGCATTGCGACGATCGCCTTCAATGCAAATGCCTTTGAGATAGAGATTCTTACCGCCAGACATGTCAGCTTCTTCAAGAACCTGAATGTTAGCTTGATTAAAGGTAAGTTGTTCTCTTAGAGTTTTCATTTAGTCAATCAGCCTTTAGCAACTGGGCTCTTTGTGTTAACACCACTAGCTTGGCCTGTTGTAGGCTTTGTAGCTGGGCTTAACTTTTGTGTGCTTTGAGCTGGTGTGTTACCAACTTTGCCAATCAAGTCTTTTGTGCTGTTGCTGTATGCGCCGGCTGCATCATGCTTGCCGCCCATTTCACCACCAGCATGAACTGGCTTGACGCTGTTGCCGATAGGACCTTTTGCGCCTGCGTTTGCAGCTACAGTGGACTTCTTGTTGACGCCGCCTTCTTCAGAAGTCACTGGCTTTGGGGCTGCTTTTAATGTAACGGCTTCAGAAAACATTTCTTCTGTGTCGTCCATTTCAATAGCATCGCCACCTTCGTCAGCGCCAAAATCGTCGCCGTCACCCATGTCGTCACCCATGTCGCCACCTTGGTCGCCCATTAGGTCTTCGAATTCAGCCATCAACTGGTCTAATTTGTCTTCTAGGTTAAGGATGTCTTCTTTGCTGGCTGGTTCATCACCGCCCATGTCGTCGCCGCCCATGTCGTCGCCGCCAAAATCATCGTCTTCGCCTTCTTGCATTTCTTCGTCTGCTTCAACGTTGTCAATCAGTTGATCAGCAGCGTCGCCGCCCATGGCACCTTCGTCCATTTCTTCAGCTTCTTCAATGTCTTCAGCTTCGTCTAGTTCTTCAGCTTCGTCCATTTCTTCAGCTTCTTCAAGATCCTCTTCGGCTTCTTCGGCCATCAAGTTTTCGTAAATTTCACGGCTCTTCTCCACAACGATGTCATGGAAAAGTTCTTTGGCTTTCGCCTCTTCATCATTGATCACGTATTCGATCAATTGTTCAAATCTGTTCATAAGGAAACTCCTGTAGGTAAAGTGTGCTGTTATTTAACAAACAGACAAAAAGTATGTGGTTTAAGGGGTCAAAACGACGATAATTAGGCCGCAGGGGCCTCTGGGGCAGGTGCATATTGTTTACGCACCAGTTTGAGTTTTTCTTTGTACTCAACTGTTCGCACGTCGTTCATTTTGCGCAACTTGTTGAGTTGACGCAAAGTAAGATGAGACTTGCGCAGATCGCCAAGCTCTAGCTGACTATTGTCTTTTTCTAGATCCTGATATGCTTCAGGTTCTTTTTTCCAGAATTCGTTGAGTATCATATCAATATTTATACAGCCGGGGCTGCTCCTGCGGCTGGCATAGCACCGCCCGCGGCAGTTGGTCCTGTGGGACCGCCATCAACTGGAGGTGTTCCTGGGGCTGCTGGTTCCATACCAGCCATTTCTTCGCCAGTGTCAATGTCAGTTTCTAGACCACCAGGGCTGATGCCCACACTGCGTAAGTCGCTGCCAGCCGTTTCAAGCGCAGGATCGTCACGTTCTTCGCGCCACATTTTCTCATTTTCTGAGATTTCTTCTTCAGTTAAGCCCAAGAAGCGTTCTAACAAGAAACGTTTTGACATGTAGGGCAGTGGTTCCATCTGCATAAATGCCTGGATACGTGTGTTGTCTAGCTCACTTTGACGATAGCTTGCAAAGTTTTGCGGGGCATTGAATCTGATCGTAAACAAACTAGAATCAATGTTAAACCCGCGCCATTTCAAAAACATTTTGAATTCGTCGTCTAGCTTTTGTGCAATAAGTGCTTGCAAACGCTCGCAATATTGGTTAAAACGATATTCTTGAATCAGTGCTGTGCCTACTTTGCCGTCGCTCATAGCGCGGTCTGAATCATCAGGGCCTGTGGGCAAGTAGCTCGAAGGCACACGCAGACCTCGAGCCATTTTGTTGTTGAAATATTTTAAGTCGTCAATTTCGCCCAGGTTCTGACCGCCAGCTAGTGTTTCAACACTGGAGCCACGCCCGTCTTGTCCTTGGGGGAAAAAGTAATCTTCGTTGATGCTGAGTGGATTATAACTTGAATCCATCATGTTTTGTCCACCACCTGTGATAGTAGGGATTCTACGCTGATGCATTTCGTTTTTAACACGCTCAACAAACTGCATGGCAAGGTGACTAGGCATGTTACCTACGTCAATTTTGAAGATTCTACGCTCTGGCGCACGGCTCACACGATAGATAAGAATAGCATCTTCCAGCAGTTCTTTCTGCTTGTAAACCTTGTAAATCTGCTCCAGTACACTGCGTCCAAAAGGCCAAAATACGTCTAAACCTTCGTTCAAACTGCAATGAACAATGTGTTTAGCATCCAGTGTGGCTTCGTTCATGGCATGCATAAAGCGGCTATTTCCCACGCCGCCGCCTACCCCACCATTGGGCATGGTATAGTTTGCCGAGCCTGAAATTGTACCTGTAACAGGGTTTGTCATGTAGTCTGTGGTGGTTTTAGCTGCCACAGTCATGTTTTGAAAGTTGGGATTGATGTCACGAATCACATACTGCTCAGGGCGCTTGCCTTCTGATTCGTTAACAATAACACGCATGACTTTGCTCATATCTACCCACATCATTTCAAATGTCTGTGGATCACGAACAAATACCTGATCTCCGTATTTGATAGTGTTACGGAACAATTTGAAGATGCGTTGATCTAGTTTGTTGAGCTTGACCCACTGTTGCAATTGTTTTTTGATAATACCAATTTCGTGATCAGTGGGACTGTCATTGTACTTTACATCAAATGGCGTGCCGTTTTGCTCGTTCATTTGAGTTGAGAACTCAGCAATGATGTCCAAGCAAGCATTGATTTCTGAGTCCATGTCCATGTTTTCGTACTGGTTATAACGTTCAACACGGTTAGGGTGACCTGAATAAACTTCTGGCAATCTGCTGGCATAGTTACGAAACACAAAGTCAGCTTGCTGCATACCGCTGCTGCCATCGTTCTTGGGATAGTTTGGAAGACCAAACTGATTCTTGCCCGAAATTGGGCTCATTACACCCGATGTATCAGCAACCTTAAAGTATTTGCGCCAGCCTTGTTGTTTATCTGCCATAGTTGTTTATTTACCGTGATTATGATTGCGCACGTAGCATCTTGGTCTGTACATCCACTGAGTTCTTTTGTGCTGCGACCATTTGTTCCATCATTGCTGCCATTGCTGCGGTTTGTTCTGCCATGACTTTGAACAAGCCCATGGCTTCATCACCTATGCCCATTTTGCCATTGAAGCTCACAGGCACGTTGCCGTCTTTGAGTGGAATCACAGCTTCTGGACCAGCTTCGCCGATCAACGACAGTGTAGCTTCGTCTACAAGTCCACCATCTTTGAACGCAGGAATCTGTGCATGATAGTGACCAGCTGTGGCGTTGGAACTTGGATTGTTGTATTCATCAATGGCCAAACTTGCACCCATGCTCTTGAGCCAATCTGTGACTGCTTTGCCTTCTTCTTTGGTAGGAGGCTTGGCCACAGTAAAGTCCACTGCAAGTCCTTTGGTATGCTGACTGCTGGGTGCTTTCTCGTTGTGAAACTTGTCGTTGAACCCAGTGAACATATTGAACCCTGGCACACTGGATTGAATTGCTTTGGCCAGTTCAATGATCTTAGGACTGATTTTAGCGCCTTCAGCTTGCACATCGCCTGTTTTAAGTCTTAAACCAAGACTTTTTAAATCGTCTTGACTCTTGATTTGCAAGCCTTGAGCTCCACCCATGCCTGGTGCTGCGCCGCCAGTCATAATAGGCAAGCCCGATCCACTCATCACAGGAGCACCCGAACCGCTGGTCAACATGCCTGTGGGATTTTCTATTGCGCTAATTTCATCTTTCATGCGCTCAGTTTTTAAATCCATCAACCTTGTAGCAAGACGATCGTATTCTCTGTATCTCTTTACATCTGCATCTGTGAGTCGTTCCAGTGTGATAGTATCTTTGAGCATCTCTTTGTAGAGATTGTTCATTTTTTCTAACTGTTCGCCACCAGCACCAGCCATACCACCTGTAGTCACTTTGCCCATGAGTTGATCTTCAGGAATCACTAACTCATTGCCGTGAAGCATAGCAAGGTAACCTGAGGTTGGACCTGAGAACAAGCCGCCGTCAGCGCCTGCTGGAACTGCTTGTACGCCAGGGGTTTTTTCGCCGCCTAAATATCCGCCAAGAGCAGCACCCAACCCAGCGCCGGCTACAGATCCAATCTTTGCACCCAGAACAGCGCCAGCTGGGCCGCCGATCAATCCAATCAGTCCACCAAGCAATGCGCCCGCGCCTGCACCAACTAATCCACCTTGGGCGGCACCCATTGCTGCACCTTTGTCAGACCCAGTTATTTTATTCAATGCATTGGCAGCATGTTTGGTTGCGTCAGTCAACGCCATCATTTGCTTTTGCGCTGGGACGATACCTGCAAAGATGAACTCAGTCATTGCCTTGTTGGCTTCAATTTGTTTTAGAACAATGTCAGTTTGTTGAGCAGTGATTTTGTCTGCACCTGCAAGTTGTTTCGCTTGATCTTGTTTAATCTTTTCAAGATTTTTGTTAACATCACCCTGTATGAACTGACTGAGACGAACAGTTTCTGTTAAGTTTGTAGCAACATTGTTATAAGCACCAAGCTGACCCAGTGTAGTTCCCAACGTATCCGCAGTATTTTTAAATTGAGTACCAGTTCTCTGAATAGCTTCGGCTTCAGATATCTGTTTATCAATTACCATTTGTGTGCTACGGATCATTTCACCGTTGCTGGCAAAGTTGGCTTTTCTTGCATCTTCACTTGCTAAATTGCCTGTAACTGATGCATGGAATGCTGCCTGCATTTGTGGGCCAGCTGCACCATACATGTCATTCATTTTCATCAATGACTCAACAACTTTGTGTTCACCGCGATTTCGTAACTCAAGTATCTTGGCTTGGAACTGTTCGTTTTGTAAGGCACGCTCTCGATTTGTTTCCATCTCTTTGCGGCTTTGGCCTGTGAGCTTGGTTAACGCATCTTGTTCTTTTAAGTATTCGGTAGCACCACGAGCTAACTGTGCAGTGGTCATCTGCTGAGAACGACCAGTTATTGTTTGAATTCTTAGATAGCCTGCAGCACCTTCGTTGATGTCTTGCATGCTTAGACCCATGTTCATGAGTCCTTGTCGAGCAGGCTCCATGGCCTGTCCCATATCAGCAAATCGTTTGCGACCTTCTGACACTGAGCCTGCAAACAAGGCAAAGTCTTTGGAATTTTCTGCGACAATGCTGACCATTTGGTCCAGCTCTGTCATAGCCAAACCTAGCTTTTGTGCATCTTGCTTGAGGCCAGTCATGCCATCAGCAGCAGCGCCACCAGCACGGGCTAGACCTTGATAGCCTTTGTGCAGTTGATCAGCCATTTCGTTGGCTGCTTGAGCATACTTAAAGGACGCTGCTGTTGCAGCGGTGAATCCAGCAATCAATCCTTTGATCAAAAGACCGCCAGGCACCATTAGTGCTAGAGCAGCACCTGCGGCTGTGGCTGCTGTACTAAGTTCGTCTAAACTGGAGTTTAAAGCAGAGGCACCTTTTTTGCCATCCAACATGGCTTTGCCTGCGGCCATACCAGCACGGCCCAGGGCCATCACACCTTCAGCTGCTTTTTCAGTGCCTTTGGTATAATTCTCTATGCCGTATTTGGCTTTTAATTGAGCATCTCTAATGTCATTCTGAGTTTGAATGGTTGCTTTGCCATTTAACGCCAGTTCTTCGTTGAGCTTTTGCAACGTTCTAGCTAATTCTTCTGCGGCTTGATTTGCGTCTGCCATGTTTTAGTGCCTATAAGTAATCGTATATTTATAGGTGAAATATGCCCCAAAATGCGAACCCGCTAAAACAATTTTTCAGACAACCAGCCATTTATTTGCGCTTGCCTTCTGAAGGCAAATACTGGCCTGATCGTTCTATCGATTTACCAGAAAACAACGAGCTGCCTGTTTACCCGATGACTGCCATAGACGAAATCACATATCGCACACCTGATGCGCTGTTCAACGGTCAGGCTGTGGTCAATGTGATTCAAAGCTGTGTTCCTGCTGTTAAAAACGCATGGGCTATTCCAGGCATAGATTTAAATGCCATACTAATCGGCGTGCGCATTGCCAGCTACGGGCACGACATGGAAATCAACTCCAAATGTCCCAACTGCGAAACAGAATCAGAATTCAATGTGGACTTGCGCATGATACTTGATCAAGTTCGTCAGCCCGACTACGACACACCAATCAAACAAGGTGATTTAGAAATTACCATTTGTCCCATTAGCTACAAGCACCAAAACGACATCAATCTTCGTCAGTATGATCAGCAACGACTGATTCAACAGATACAGTTGGACGACACACTCAGCGACGAGCAAAAAGTTGAAGCACTGAACAAAGCCCTGCATCAGATCACTGAACTCACAATTGAAACGCTAAAATACAGCATCAGCAGTATTCGTGCTCGCGGTACATTGGTCACTGAAACAGAATTTATTTCTGAGTTTCTAACCAACTGCGATCGCAAAATCTATCAAGAAATAAGAGATAGAATTATCAAACTTCGTGCAGACAGCGATCTTAAACCTTTCGACATCGAATGTCCAGAGTGCGGCCACAAACATCAACAAACACTGACCCTGGATCAAGCAGCTTTTTTCGGGGTCGCCTCCTGACATTAACTCCTGAAGACATATCTACCATGGTAGATAAGATGGACAAGGAGGCAGAAAGTATTCGTCGTCAAAGTTTAAAGATGTCTTGGTACATGCGAGGCGGCGCAACCTACGAAGATGTCTTGCAAATGAGTAGCGCAGAACGCAAGATGCTCAGTGAATTAATCAAAGAAAACTTAGAAACAACTAAGTCAAGCAAACTACCTTTCTTCTAATGGACCTAGAACAAGTAAAAGCAGACATTGAATCTTGGATTGAAAACTTTGTAGAAGTTCCACATCCAGCTTTAGGCGGGTTTCCTCCTTGTCCATACGCACGGTCTGCAAGACTTAAAAAAACTTATGAAGTATACCTAGGAAACGATCCTTATTATGATCTTAAAAATCGAGCACGTTATGGCATGGGCGACCGAGAAGTTATCATTTACGCATATGATCCTGAAGAATGGCCACACAAGTTATTCTCAGCAAGTATTGAATCAGCAAATGCCGAGCACCTATTACGAGCTGACATCCTGGCATTAGAAGATCACCCTGCTGACGTTGAAAATGTCAATGGTGTTATTATGAATCAAGGCCGGTATGCCCTGGCGCTGGTACAAAGTCTAAGTGATTTAAATGTCCGAGCCCGGCAAATGGCCGCCAAGAACTTTTACGATTCATGGCCTGAAGATTATTTGCAAGCCTTGTTTCATCATAGACAGGACCCACGCAAATGACCTACCAATTTGCCCGCATTGATTTGAGCAAGACCAACTACAAAACAAACGTAAGTTGGCAGTATATTGCTGAACCGGACATTGCAAAGCTCAACACTATCTATAGAGACTACTGCAAATATAAACGTTTTGCTAGTGTAATGCCTATCTTTGACAGCCGTTATACTGACCCAATGACCGATGTTATCGGTTATTACGACGGAGATAAGTTAGCTGCGTTTTCACTGATCCGACGCTATGATAAACACAATGCGTTATGCGATCAATTTGCATGGAACTACAACAATCCCAAGCTGCGTTTGGGAATAGAAACATTGAAAACAGAATGCGCTATCTACAAGGAACGGGGTTTTAAATATCTATACCTTGAGCAAGCACATCTATACAAATCTGAAATAGACGGATTTGAAATACTAGGACCACTGGAGTAACATATGGCAGACTTATATACAATTTGGGCAGACAAAGAAGGCGACATCTCAGACTTAGACTGGGTCAATGGTATGAAGAGTTTCTTTGATCATCTAATAAGCGAAGGCAAGATGCAAGATTACAGAATCACTCGTTGCAAAATGGGATTCCGTTCAATCGCAGACATGCCTGAATGGATGATATTGATGGAATTCCGAGACATGGCGCAAATGGAAAGTGCGTTCCAGCGTGTAGCGCCACAACAAGGCGAACTGGAAACAAAACACAAGAGCTTCAATCAATTTGTTTCAGGTAATATCCAACACGCACTGTTCAGAGACTGGCCCGACACGTTTGTCTAATGTTTGCTGTAATAACTGATCCAGCAGTTGGTGGATCATTTCTCACTTGGTCAATATACTATCTATCTGGCAAGACTCAGTATTTTTCTGCCATAGATAACACAAATGTTTTGTTGGTGAACAATCCACTAACTGAAAAAAATGCGCATGCTTTTGTTGCAAACTCACCTCGAGATTCAAAAGAATTTGAACTCTTGCTAACTAGACTGATAAACACAGACGAATGCATGTACATGCATCAATTTAGAAGTGGCACCAATAGCGAAATTGATCGTTTATGCAATGCGGCAACAAAAATTGTAGTAGTAGAATTGCCCAAAGATCAAATACTGTATCACTGTAGTTATAGTCCCAGAAGTGGTATATCTCACGCTTGGTGCGCACAACAAAAACTGTCAGACCCAAATGAAATTTACCAGGATTTTATAGATTATTTTTATCCAGAATCTAAACAACAATGGGATCATGCAGGTCTACGTGATACATGGGACAAACGAGAATTCATAGCACTAAACATTGATCCATTTGATTGCCCCAATAGCATACTGAGTTATATAAATCAATCAAGAGAATTTTATCATATCGCTGCAAATGTACTCTGGACAAATTTTGATCAAACAGTACGTGATCTATTTGAGTACCTAGAGTTAACTGTGGACGAGTCTAGATTTGATCATTGGTCAAGCATATACTCACAATGGAAAAATATTCACACCAATAGAACAAGATTCGTTGATCATTTTGACACAATTATCAACAACATCTTACTCAATGTTGATTTTGATCTATTGCCATTTGAGTTAGACATAAGACAAGAAGCAGCAATACAACATGTGCTGATTTACAAACACAACCTTAACTTAAAAACTTGGCAATTAGATAAATTTACAAATACAAAACAATTGCACAAATTGCTAGAACCAAACACACATGATTTAAGTCGAAGTCAACTAAGAAGACTTACTGCGTAAGTCTATTGACTTCGCTATCGCTCGTCAATGTTACTAAGTTCAAGAGCGAAGCGATTAAGTATTCATCTAGATTTAATGGTCACACTTTGCCCGCACAGGGCAAAGATTGCTTCATCTGAGTTCGGCAAGTCACTTAGCGTTACAACATTACAGAGGCGGTTGTCCTGTACCTCGAGTTGCGTCTTTACAACGGCGGTTTGTATAACATACGCTAACATACTATACAAACGTGCTGCCCCACGGCAGCGTCATTTTAGCTTTTAAATTCTGTTCAAACAATCAAACCGCAGCAATTCGCGATCGTCGTCCTGTCAAGGATAGTGATTGAGTGCTCGCGGCAGCGGCGAGGCTTCGGATCCCTGCGACACTGTGTCCAGGTTTCTACTGTTCGGCACACGAGGTTGACCTGTGCGAGTCGTAACTGCTTAAATTTTGTTGATTATGTGACTACCGTGTACACGCACTTGAATGTGCCCGTTGTAGTAGTCTTTTGATTCTAAAACACGTCGGGAAAATTGTTCTCTTGCTTCAATGTAACTGCATTCGGCTTTGCTTTTACAATAATATAGGATTTCGCGGGTAAATTTATCTTTGCCTATTTGTTCCACATCTTTGGTAAGCTCAGGGCTGGACCCGTAGTAGTCGCGCCAATCGCTGTCCACCTTAGTGCGGATTTTCTTTTTTCGTTTGTTGCCGTTTTTGAGTTTGACTGTTTTTTGTGTTGTCTTTGAGAACTTTGCTAGTTTTTTGCCTATATACATGCGGCCGTTTGTGATGTTTGTAATAAGGTATACAAACCCCACACAATCTTCAGGTAGTAGATCTACTGTTTGATTTTGAAACGTCCATGTCATGCATCGTAGTTATCATAAATTGTTGCTGGTTTGGATTTTTTCTAATAAAAACTGTGCAAATTGTTGATTACTGTTTACACCTGGGTGTAGGTTATCATTGCCTCGATCTAGATAAAAATGTGTTCTAAATCCATGATCTAAATTAAGCCAATTGCACTGTAAGCTGCCTGTATTTTTATAGTCTGAATGTATTTTGTCGTAAATGGTAAAGTATTCTGTGTCGCTTCTGGTGTCAAGATTTAATAATTTTTGAGTGTACAAAGTAGTGTCACTTGGTAATCTTTCTTTATTGGTTATTGGAATAAAGTAATTTGTATCAATAGGCAGCAGAGAATTGATAAAAAATACCTTGATTTTGAATCTACTGCTGAGTTGGCTGATCAAATTGGTATACTGAAAAATTTTTAGTATATCGTAGTGAAAATGCGTTAAATCAAAAAATCTATCCCGGATGTTCTCAATATAGCTTCCTGGTATAGTAACATTAGGATTGATTTTAACGTCTGGAATATTAGCCCGTTCTAAATATATTTTTGTATCGTAGGTTTCGACACTGGGATTTACTGTTAGACGCTTTAGAGAAGTCCAAGCTATAAACAAGTAGCGACAGTCAACATTGGTTGTTATATTGTGCAATGCTGACAGAAAAATATCTTCATTAGAACATCCGCCTACCCCAGCATTGATCAATTTTGTTGCAGATAACGAGTTGACTGATTTGTGTAAAATATTTACCCAAAGATTTGGATCATGCTTTTCTAGGTCAAGCCCAACTCCTTGCGTAAACGAACACCCACAAAAAATAGTCGATCCGGTCATGCTATATCTATGTCAGTATTATAACTTGTAAAGCCGTTTTCTTTGACCACTTTGAGAATATTCTCTACTCGACCAGCTAATTCGTCCCTGTGAGAAACCAGCCAAATGCTTTTGTGACGTTCTCTGCTCATTTTCTTCAACAGGCCCAGGGCATTTTCAACACCGCTGGTGTCTAATCCGTTGTCAATTAGTTCGTCAATGAACAATAAGTTGATCGGATGATACAGCGATTCCCATACATCGCGGAATGCCCACGACATAGATAGAATCAAACGATTACGTTCGCCACGACTCAAGTTGTCAAAGTCTAGTTCACGACCTAGTTCTTCAATTGACACTGTAAGATCGTTTTGGAACTTGACTGTGTGTGGCAAACCAATACGATCTAAGTAGTGTGTTAAGCGTTGATTCAAATAGCTCAAGTTTTGCTCAATAATCTTCTTGCGAACAAACGAATCCTTGGAAGTCAACAACTTGAGCAAGAAGTCTTGGTGCTCTTGCAAGCGGGTGAGTTCGTTTAGTGTGTCATAGCTAACAACTTGCAATGCTTGTCCTTGCATGTCTGCAATTTGTTCGCCATACGGATCTATTTCTGTTGTGCGAGCTTCTAAACTTGTGCGAAGTGCAGACAAACTGTTGCGATGATTCAGCGCATCTTCCAGCGTGTCATAAAACACAGTTGGGGCTGGTTCAAGTTCGCCTAGGGTGCTCAGAGTGTCTTGGTGTTCTTGTTGTTGTGTGTCGTTGGCTAGCATCTGCAATGCTGTTTCTCTAACTAGTTCTTCTTTGGCTTTTTTAAGCTCGTCTTGTTTGGAGTCATGCAATGCTTGACCACAACTGTGGCATTGATGGTTGTCTAATGCTGCAATTTCTGTTTTGAGTTTGTCCAACAGTTTTTGTTGTTTGATATTGTCTGAGTCAATTTGACGAATGTATTTGTTGGCATCGTCAATTGCTTTTTTCTTGACATGATATGAATCTAAATCTCTGTGCGATTGGATTTCAGCTTCAATATCGATGTGTTCGAGATCAACAATTGCTTGAGCTATAGAAGCAACATCTTCGTCTCGTTTTTTAAACCAAAGTGTTTGTCGCTTTCGCAGACTTTCAATCTGTTCTTCAATACGTTTGTTGGCTTCTTGTACAGCACGAATTCTGAATTCTTCTTGCGAAATTCCATCCTTGGTTGTTTTGTTAAGTTCCTTGATTCGATCTGCACGCTCTGAAAGCAAAGTAATACCCAGCAATTGCTCAATAATAGTTCGCTGGTCATTGGCCTTTAAACTCAAAAATGGTTCAGTATAGGTGTTCAGCGCCAGTACATGTTTGAACATGTCGTGGCTCATGCCCAAAATACGTTCAATTGCTTCCTGTGTTTCTTTGTTTTCGCCTTGCGCTTCGTCAGTTGCTGACTGTGCTTCGTTGTTAACATAAAACTTCAGCACATTAGGTTTGCGGCCTCGCTCAATTCTATACTCTGTATTATTAACAAAAAAATCTAAGCTAACCAGCATGCCTTTGCCGTTGGTTTTATTAACAAGATTGTCTTTTCGAATATTACTCAAAGCGTTGCCGTATAATGCATAACTCAGCGCATTGATGATTGTAGTTTTACCTGTGCCATTTCGACTACCGTCGCCCCCTAGGTCTAGATTTTCACCTAACACAAGTGTAAGATCGGTACGATCAAAGTCGATGCCTTGTGTGGCATTGCCCACACTCATAAAGTTTTTAACAGTTAAATTTTTAAATCGGATCATAAGTTTTGATAGATTTTCAACAGTAGTTTGTTATCGTAAAATTCTGACTCAATGTTAGTAAGTTGGTCTGTGACAATTTGATCCACTGATTCAAATTTAACATCTCCGGGAGCCATGTCCTCATCTACACCTGCTGTTTTGTTTGGAATCAACGCCATTTCACGAAGATCGTAGGTCTTGATAAAGTTTTCTTTGATGAAGTTAGCTTCTTCGTAAGTTATTTCAATGTCTAGATTGACTCTAACGTGCATCTTGGGTCGAAGAAGCGACGCAGCGTTGTCGATAAGGTTGGCGAGTCCATAGACTCGGTATGTTGGTTGAGCAGGCCAAGCATGAAACTCAGCCTCTCTTCCCCACTCCAGTATAGTAAGGCCTCGTTCGTCGTCGCCAGCATCTGCATAATTGTGAGGGAACGCATTACCGATGTAGGTAATATTTTTCTTAGTCTGACGCTTGTGAAAGTGTCCGGTGAAAACGTGCTCAAACCCAGATAAATGTTCTCGTTGTATTTCTCCATGATCCGGCATCTCCACCATTGCATTCATTAAATATCCTGGCAGTTCAAAATGTCCAAACAAGTATTGTCCACTTAACTTAGCCAAGCGTTTATGGTCATCTCCTACAAGCCAAGGAGCAATGACAACGTTACCACTGCTAAACCAATCGTTAC
>JACCDL010682712.1_pt1 | contig 16108 bp, 14 predicted proteins | sample 7441931 | NCBI WGS metagenome assembly JACCDL01 (sample SAMN15323437, study PRJNA562643) | freshwater metagenome | isolation source: river surface water | place: USA:Blue River Watershed | collected 2017-08-16 | reverse complement strand
GGAGCAGAGTACACATAGTTATCTAAAACAATGGCTACGCTTTTCTTGTTGTTTGGATCTGCTGAAGCAGCCGCAGTGATGCTACGCCATTCACGGGCACCATCGGCATTCATGATCATCACTACTTCAGGATTTCCACGTTGATCGAAATCATCACGGGCATCAGAAATTACGTCACCGCCTAAAGCAGGGGAGCCGTCCAGTTTGCTTACTTTGATGGCATATAATTCAAACACTTTGCTCTCCTCACTTACCGGTTTAACACCCCATAATAATTTTACGTTTTGTGGAATTACGGTACGAACAGCCGGTGAATTAAAGATTTGATTTACTTTGGCAGTATCTTTTTGAGCTACATAACCTACCACTGGACCAGGTCTGAGAGCGCTTTGTCCGTTCTCTGCCTGGAAAGTAGCAGGGCTCAAAACTGCAAATAATGGGTTTTGTTGTACCAGTTCAGCTTGGTTCTGTGCAGCTTTAGAGGTATCGGTTTTTGCAGCGTCTTTTTTGCCTAAAGCAGCCAATTTACCTCCGGCTTTTTCGGTAGAAGCCTTGGCAGTGTCAGCAGGCTTAGTAGTGCTTGCTGCAGCTAATTTGTTTGCATTTTCGAGCAGTGGATAGATTTCCACATTGTCGTAAGTATCCCAAAATTCTAGTTTAGCCGAACCTTGTAATAGTTTACGAACACGAGCAGGGTCAGAAACACCTGGTAATTCGATCAGGATCCTATTGGAACCTTCTTGCAATTGAATGTTAGGAGAGGTTACCCCGAATTTATCGATACGGGTACGGAGAATATTGAATGAACGGTCAATGGCTCCTTTTGCTTCTTTATTTAAAAAGGCTAAAACATCGGCATTAGACGCATTGATATTGATGTTTTGCGAATTTTCTTTGGTAGCAAAATAAGTTGCCAAACTGCCATTAGGGCTTAATTTCTCAAATTCTTCCACAAAAAGGGTGATGAAATCTTTTTGGCTTTCTTTTAAGCGAGCCTCGGCATTCTTTAAAGCAGTATTGAAATTGGCATCGCTGGTGTTATTGGCCAGGTTACGAACCAACTCAGTTAAAGAAATCTCCATGGTCACGTTCATACCACCCTTCAAATCCAAGCCTAGGGGAATTTCTCTTTGCTTAGCATACTGATAGGTGATGTATTCGAGGGCGCCGAATACCGGAACGTTTGCTACTGAATCTAAATAAGTTCTTTCTTTCGCTACATCGCCTTTGGCATATGCCACAGCGTCTTTTTCAACTTTTTGGGCTATCCATGTGAAAGAAAGCGAATACAAACAAGCAATTGTTAAAGCAATTGCTACAAATTTTACTAGTCCTTTACCTTGCATTTTATTTTAAATTGTACTTAATCTTGCGCTACCTTGTTTTTTTATAAGATGGCAAATCTAACTATTTTTTCTTTTGTTGAATATTAGTTTTTGAAAAGCTTGATTTAATGGAGTCTAAGCGATGGCTCATCGCTTGAAATAAGTTAAAAAGCTGTATGAAAAAGCATTTTTTTCATCTGCCTGATGAGTTTCTCGTTCTGTTTCTTGCCAAATCTCAGGATCCAGTTCCGGGAAAAAGGCATCAGCCTCAAAGCGATGGTGTACCTTGGTAAGGTGGATCTTCTCTACATCTTGAATTGCTTCGCGATAAATTTGGGCACCACCAATAATGAAAACCAGATTTTCATCAGCTAAAAGTGCATATGCCGCTGCTAAACTATTAACTACTTCCACACCCTCAATACGGAGCCCTTGCTGTCTGCTGATGACCACATTTCTCCTGTTTGGTAGCGGCCTGCCTATCGATTCGAAAGTTTTTCGACCCATCACCACCGGGTGACCGGTAGTTATGCTCTTAAAATGTTTTAAATCGGCAGGGAGATGCCATAGCAATTGATTGTTTTTGCCAATTCCATTTTCTTCATCAACGGCTACAACGATTTCGAGCTTCATGTTAAACGGCAACCGGGGCTTTAATGTGCGGATGAGGATCGTAGTTCTCGAGCGTAAAGTCTTCGAACTTGAAATCGAAAATATCTTTGATTTGAGGATTAAGCTTCATAGTAGGCAATGGACGTGGCTCACGACTCAGCTGCAAGCGTGTTTGCTCCAAGTGATTATTGTACAAATGCGCATCGCCCAAGGTATGAACAAAATCTCCGGCTTCCAGCCCGCAAACCTGAGCTATCATCATGGTTAATAAAGCATAAGAGGCAATATTAAATGGAACGCCTAAAAAGATGTCGGCACTTCTCTGGTATAGTTGACAGCTCAATTTGCCATCGGCTACGTAGAACTGAAAGAAAGCATGGCAGGGCGGCAAGGCCATGTGCTCAATTTCGCCCACATTCCAAGCTGAAACAATCAGCCTGCGAGAATCCGGGTTGTTTTTGATCTGATCAATCACTTGTTTGATCTGATCGATGTGACGGCCATCGGCTGTAGGCCAAGAACGCCATTGTGAGCCATAGACCGGTCCGAGATTGCCATTTTCGTCGGCCCATTCGTCCCAAATGCTCACGCCGTTTTCTTTGAGATAAGCAATATTGGTTTCACCTTTCAAAAACCATATCAATTCATGAATAATGGAGCGCAGGTGTAATTTTTTTGTAGTTACCAGCGGAAATCCATCTTGCAGGTTAAAACGCATCTGATAGCCAAAAACGCTGATGGTTCCGGTTCCGGTTCTGTCGTGTTTTTGTGTGCCATTGTCCAGCACATGTTGCATCAGGTCTAAGTATTGTTTCATGAATCAAGGTCTCCCTATGCAAATAAAATAAATGTATTTTTGGCTTCCTACAATTGTTCAAAAATAAACAGGATGTTCACAAAATGATTTGCTTTCCCAATGCCAAAATCAATATAGGCCTCCACATTACCGAACGTCGTTCGGATGGCTACCATAATTTGGAAAGCGTTTTCTATCCGATCCAAATTCAAGATGCTTTGGAAGTGGTCAGTGCATCAAAATTAGATTTCAGCACTTCGGGAATAGAGATTCCTGGTAAAATGGAAAATAACCTCTGTGTCAAAGCGTATCATTTATTGAAAAAAGATCATGAGTTGCCACCGGTGCACATTCATTTGCACAAACACATACCAATTGGAGCAGGTTTGGGTGGAGGCTCTTCTGATGCAGCGTTTTTCATCAAACTAATGAATGAAAAATTTGAATTGGGTTTGAGAAATGAGCAGATGGAGGCTTATTGCAGACAATTGGGTGCAGATTGTGCTTTTTTTATCGAGAATAAACCGGTATTTGCCTACGGTAAAGGTGATCAGTTCCTCCCAGTAAAGCTTGATTTATCTACTTATTTTATGGTTTTGGTGATGCCTGATGTGCAAGTTTCTACTTCAGAGGCCTATCGTGGTGTGAAACCCGTTTTACCAAATTATCAACTGGTAAAGGTGGTGGAAAATGATCTGCTTACTTGGAAAAATGTGGTAAAAAATGATTTTGAAGCATCTGTTTTTGATAAATTCCCGGTAATTAGAGGGGTGAAGGCCGCTTTGTATGAATCTGGAGCAATTTATGCCGCCATGAGTGGCAGTGGTTCTTCGGTTTTTGGTATTTTTAAGAAGAAGGTGACGCTTCCAGATTTGGAGAAAAAATTCCAGGTATTTTACGGGATTTAAGAAATATAATCCTGGTCCTCTTCACTTAAAAAAGAGTTTCTCGGTCTTTGATCAACTTCTTCCTCTGTAAAATTTTCTTTTGTTTCAGTCTTTGATTTGGGTCTACCCATTAAAAAACCAATGAGCCAGCCGCTAAAGAAAACTCCGGCCAAAACGCCGAGTTTTGGAACTTTAGCTTCACCGAAAATCCAAAATACCATTTCATCGTTGTTATTCATCAAGATAACTGTGAGCAAAATGGTGATACAGATGATAAAAATGCTTTTTGCACTCATGATTAATAGGAATAGGTTAATCCGAATTCGAATATCGGCTTTCGATTTAAATTATCATTCGTAAAAATGATTTTTCCTCCTGCCTGGAAGCTGGGGAGGTAGAACCTCAGCAAGTTCAGGTCTGCACTCAGCTCAAAACCATAGGTTCGGGGCATTGCAGTTTTTAAATCGGTAATGTTCTCATAATCGGCAAAAAAGCCAGCTTTTAAGCGTTTTACGTATGCCAAGGCGCCCAATTCCCAATCCGGATAAGCGAATGGAAATTTATAATCGAGCAAAATCGTGTTTTTTAGAATTTCGGGGTTGCTGCTCAATTGATTGTAACCACTGATGGTGGGGATATCATTGGTGTATTGATAATTACCGTTGGCACGCTGATAATTGACACTGGCCGACAGGCTATGATTTCGGAATAATCCGGGAGCAAAAAACAGAGTTTTAACGCTGAGCAGCTGACCAGAGATCTGATTTTCAAAAGGGAAGTGTCGGTAGTCAATTCGGTAATTATGCCCCCATCTGGGTGCTAAATCCCTCGCACTGCTCAGGTTATTTTGCGCATAGTAAAATCCATAATGCATGGGAAATGCAATATTTTGATTGATGTTGTAATTGCTAGGCTGGGCAACGATATCATATCTAGAAGTATAGCTGGTGGAGAATTCCATCCCCATACGGCCAAACTGATTTCGGTAATTGAACCTGAAGGGTACGTCTATGTTTATTTCTGTTTCCTGCTCTCGCCAGTTAAATAAAACCGGAACACCATTGTCTTCCACACTCAACCTCCTCGGAATATTCGAATATCGCAGGCTGATGATGGGGTAGAGGGCCCGGTAAGCCAAACCTGCTTTGTAACCAGAACGACCCAATCCGGAGTAATAAATGTAGCCGGCGTTGAGGCTCAACGTATTCAATAAATTGCTCGAAACGGCTTGCAGGCCCACATTCCAGTCGTCGGAGAAATTATTAGTTTCTAATGTGGGTACTAGACTGTGAAAATTTAAAAGGCTTTTGAAAGCATTGTAAGGCTTGTAGGGTAATTGTTTTTGAGGCACCTTAGAGAAATCGATCGGCGACTCTTCTTTTTCGATAAGCGGCTTAGAATAATCGATAAAATGATTTTTGATCTCGGAGAATGGAATGTTATTTAGATTGCTTTCCTTGAGAATGCACAAATCATAGCCATTTACTTGATAATTGCTGAATAAAAGCTCCTTGCGCTCCGGGTCGAACTGAGGATAGAATGCACCGAAATTAGCAGCAGTAATCTGACTGATCTCTCCAAATTGATCGATTTGGTAAATATTATCAATCCCATTGTAATGTGCTTTAAAAATGATGTTTTCACCAGCATAGCCAGGTCGGGCCAGTAATTGAGCTTGATAGGGCAGGCGGATGGAGATTTTTTTGGTACTCAGGTCTATTTCCTCAATGGCTTTGCCCTGCTGATTCACTCTCAGATAAACAATTTTGTCGCCATTTGAGTTGTATTTAGGCGTTTGAAGGATGCTCAGGTCCCCGTTCGGATATTTAGCAATGATTTTGCCACTGGAGGCGTCTAATTCAACAAGCATCATCCGATTGCTGTAATCAACCTGAATGGCAGCTATTTTTTTGCCATCGGGCGATAGGGCAGGCGAAAACAGCCTGGAATGGTGAGTGATTTGTCGATAGGAGTTCGAGTTTAAATCATAGGTACAAATTACGTTAAAAGAGCGTTTGGAATAGCGTAAGTCTACCCTAAGTTCATCCCAAACTATCTTTCCTGCAGCGTAGCTCAAATGTGCTTCCTGTTGAACGCCAATCCGGATGATTTTCTTTTCATTCCCATCCATATCTACCATAACAATCTCTGGTGTGTGGATTTTACTTCTTTTCAGTGCAAGAATTTCCTTTTCATTGATTCGATGTGGCAGTAAATAATCTTCAGGAATGGTATTTTTTCTGAAATTAATTCCCGGATAGAGCTGTGTAGGGGTTTTGTAAAGCTGCTGCTGCCATAGTTTTTGGAGTTCATTGATGGTGGCATTGTGCCAATCTAAAGTGCTCAAGCCTGTAAATTTCTTGCTCGATCGACTTAAATTCATGGGTCTGATCGGGTTTTTGCTCATATCACGCAGTAAAGTGTCTAAAATCATGGGTCCATGATCTCTTCTGAGTTTGGTCATCATCATATAGCCCAATTGGTAATAACCCGGTGTGCGGTCTTTAAATGAGCCCATGAAGTTTTTGGAGTAATTAAACTCTCGACCAGAAAGTAAATTCGCCCTAAAAGGCATTTCCCAGCTGGGCTGACGACCCCGACCAGCAGCGGTGAGCGTAGTTTCTGTGACCACGGCATCTCCCTCAAAGAACCAGGCTGGTAGCGTAACTCCAAATATGGTGAAGGCAAGTGTTTCAAAAAGGGGAGCCCGCAAATTACCCGAGATCTTATCCACCTGAACAACGTGTCGTAATTCGTGAACGGCCAAGCTGTTCAACCAGTCCTGGTAGTCGAACTCCTGACCGGGGATGGCATAGAATTCAGAACGACGGGGAGCCAGCTGTACAAAGCCGTTCGACTCCACAGTTTGGTTCTGCAAAATGATGCTGATCCTTCTGGGTTTTTTGTTCAAACTGTGACTGATCTTTTGGATCATGAAGTCTAAACTATTTGCCATTCTTTGTGCTTCGGTTTCGATGGAGTCGGGGTAGAGGATCTGAAAATTTTCGGTATTGATTTGCCGCCATTTGATACCCGGCGGGTTCTGTCCACCCTCCAAAATTTGTGCTTGAGCAATATGTAAATTGATACTAAAAATATTAATACATAAGTAACTGATTAATAAGAACTTAAAATTTATATTTTTAATGATTTTGAGCATTTGCTATTAAATTTAGTATAAACTCGTATTTTATTTAAAATTTAACTTTATTTTTTATTTATAAATAACTGATTTATAGGTTATTATAATTAATATTTTTCAGCTATAAATCTTCCAAATTTTAGTCAAAAATAGCGATTTTATCTGTTTTTAGTAGAGGAATATTTTCTTCTATTTCGTATCAATTTATAAACGTAATAAGCGACTGAATCGTACTTAATAATTTATAAAATGATGCTTAAATTTTTTGGCAAGTGGAGCGGGCTATCCCCTACCCCGGGGTGGAGGAAGACAATCATTTTTTATAGAAACTCCTTAAAAAAATTAAACCAATGGAGCCTGCTTCTTCAGCCTTCTATGTTCAATTTTATTTTTGATCAATGGGAATAAAAAGATGGTGATGATCACAATGGCGGCACCCAAGTAAAACCCAGCTGTCATCTGTTCTTTCTTACCAAAAAATAGGAATGCCAATAGGATGCCATAAACCGGTTCCAAATTGGTGATCAATGCCACACGGAAGGCGGTTAGTTCCTTCATTACCGAAACGCCAGCCACATAGGCGCCTGCGGTACAAATGGTGCCTAAGATGAGCAAATAAGTCAAATCCGTCGTGTTTAAACTCATTTGGCTGTCAAAACCATTTGTGAAGAATAAATAAAGGGAAATCCAGCACCAGGCGCCAATTAATTCATAAAACCCAATGATGGGAGCGGGTCGGTTTTTTACCTGTTTGGCATTGATGATGGAAAATAAACTGGCAAATAAGGCGCTTGATAAGCCAAAAATAATTCCCCAGAAGTATTGATACTCGAACTTAAAAATGATGAAAATGCCTAAAATGATGAATAAGCCAGTCAAAATCTCCAATTTAGAAATCTTCTTTTTCTCTAATATGGGCTCCAGAATGGCTGTAAATAAGGTTAAGGCCGATAAACAGACCAGCGCTACAGAAACAGTGGCTGATTTAATGGATTGAAAAAATAGAATCCAGTGCGCACCAACGATGGCACCCGTAAAAAAAAGCTTTAGAAAAGTATTCCTGCTCACTTTAATATCTGTTTTGCTAAGCTTAAAGTAAATCCCCAGCGTAATAAAAGCAATGAGTACGCGGTACCAAACTAAATGGAAACTGGGGATACTGATGAGCGCTCCCAAAATACCCGTAAAACCCCAAACTACCACGGTGAGGTGCAAGATGAGCAGGTTTCGATTAGATCCTGTCAATTTGAATAATTTACTCATATTATTTAGGTGCTTTGAGCATGAGGTAATAACCCAATAACCCGAAAATCACATTTGGAATGCACACGGCAATTAACGGTGACAGACCACCTTTAAGCGCAAACATGGTGGAGAATTGCATGAACAGGATGTATGCAAAACTGAGGAAAATGCCAATTCCGAGCGACAGGCCTACTCCGCCCCTTACTTTTCGTGAGGAGAGGGATACCCCCATTAAGGTGAGAACAAATGCGGATAATGGATAAATAAATCGTTTATATTTTTCGATCAGCAGATTGTCCATTACTCCCGTTCCTCTGATTTTCTCTTTGCGGATCCGTTCGTTTATCTCCCGCATATTCATGGCTTGATAAATGTTATCGTATACCTTGAAATCATCCGGATTCATGTCTAAAGCCAAGTCTTTCCGGTAGCCGGTGCTCATTTGCTCTTTGAGTCCATTAATGGTTCTAATAGAGTAATTTTCGATCTGCCATTTTCTTTTCAAAGAATCCCAAGTGATTCGGTCAGCGACTAATTTTTCTTTCAACAGCTGACCATCAAATTTCTCCATGTTGAATCGATAACCAGTTTTGTTGGTATTATCAAATGATTCGATGTAGACGTATGTTTTTTTGTCCAAACGCATGTGGGTATGCATTTTGGTATTGGTGCTCACAGGTTCGATGTAAGTATTCTCAAAATCAATTTTTAATTGATTAGTTTCCGGAATGATGAATAAGTTGAAAACCAGGGAAACTACGAAAATGATGCTCGAAGCGATGAAATAAGGTCTCAAAAACCTTTTGAAACTGGCGCCACCACTTAAAATGGGTACAATCTCTGTTTGATCGGCCATCTTTGCCGTAAAGAAAATTACCGCAATAAAATTGATGAGCGGTGAAAGCATATTTAGGTAAAATGGAACCAGACCAGCATAGTATTGGGTGATAATTTTGCTAAGCGGTGCATGGTTCTCTAAAAAATTGTCCAGTTTCTCCGAAATATCAAAAATGACAATGATTACAGTGAAAATAGCCAGGGTAAAGACAAAAGTACCCAGGTATTTGCGGATGATGTAGGCGTCAATAATTTTAATACGATCTCTCATAATCGATGAGCCAGTTGTTTCACCATTTTATTTTTCCACTCGTTGAATTCACCCGCCAGGATTTTAATTCTGGCTTCTTTCATTAACCACAAATAGAAATGTAAATTATGTAGAGAAGCAATTTGTGCTCCTAATATCTCTTTAGATTGGATCAGGTGGCGTAAATAGGCCTTGGTATAGGTTTTATCCGCAAATAGCTCACTATCCTCTTCTAAAGCTGAAAAATCGTTCTTCCATTTTTCATTTTGAATGTTGATGATCCCCTTGCTCGTGAACAGCATGCCGTTGCGGGCATTTCGGGTTGGCATCACACAATCGAACATATCGATCCCTAAGGCTATATTTTCCAAAAGATTCACAGGGGTACCTACGCCCATCAAGTAGCGAGGTTTGTCTTCAGGTAAAATGTTGCAAACCACCTCGGTCATTTCATACATTTCCTCGGCAGGTTCGCCCACAGAAAGACCGCCAATGGCGTTTCCTTCCCGGTTAAAGGAGGCAATGGTTTCGGCCGATTTTATGCGTAGATCTTTGTAAGTAGAACCCTGAACAATTGGGAAAAGCGTTTGATTATAACCGTATTTCGGCAGGGTGCTGTCGAAACGCTCGCAACAACGTTTCAACCAGCGATGGGTCATTTCCATCGATTTACGGGCATAAGTATAGTCGCAAGGGTAGGGCGTACACTCATCAAAAGCCATGATGATATCTGCACCGATGGTTCTTTGTATGTCCATCACATTTTCTGGAGTGAACAAATGTTTAGAACCGTCGATGTGTGAACGAAAAGTAACGCCTTCTTCTTTTATTTTCCGCACCTCAGAAAGCGAGTACACCTGATATCCGCCGCTATCGGTCAAAATGGGCCTATCCCATCCATTGAACTGATGAAGACCGCCGGCTTGCTCTAAAACATCCAATCCGGGGCGTAAATAGAGGTGATAGGTATTTCCGAGGATGATCTGAGCGCCAATATCTTCTTTTAGTTCTCGCTGATGAATAGCTTTTACGGTGCCTGCTGTACCCACCGGCATAAAAATGGGAGTTTGTATTACACCGTGGTCGGTGGTGATTTCAGCAGCTCTGGCTTTAGAGAGTTTATCTTTGGCAAGTAGTTTAAACTTCATCAGGATGTTTGGAATTGCTCGCAAAATAGCAAAAAAATCAGCGTTTTGGGCCCCTTAAATTTTCACATTTTCGAATAAAATCATTAAAAAATGTCAAATTTGCTGCCTCAATTAAAATATACATGTTTCAAGATCCCTTGCTTCAAATCCTGTTTTATCTTCTCTTATTTGTAAGTGCCCTGCAATTGTATTTTTTACTATTTGTACAGCTGCGTTTAGCCCGTTATTCTTCAAAAAATAGGACTGAAAAGCCCAATCTTCCAGCTTCGGTTATTGTTTACACTAAAAATGAGATCGAATACCTGCAAAATCATCTACCATCAATTTTGGAACAGAATTACCCTGATTTTGAAGTGGTAGTGGTGAAAGATACGGCCTGTGAGGAAACTGCTGCAGTGCTCAGGAGTTTTTGCGCATCAAATCCACATTTAAAAGTGGTACAGGTGCCGGAGCAGGACCGGTATCGTAGGAACAAGAAATTTGCATTGAGTATGGGAATCAAAGCAGCTAAAAACGAACATTTAGTATTCACGAAAGTCGATTCGCAGTCCTGCTCCGATCATTGGTTGAAAGAGATCATGATCAATTTTGATGAACAAACTGAATTCGTCATCGCTCATGTGAAATATGCACGGCTTCCAAGATTTTTAAACCTGTTTTTTAAATACGATAGTTTGATGGAAGCCGGTGATCGCCTGGCTTATGCTGCTGCCGGAAAAGCTTATGCCGGCGACGGACGCAATATGGCCTACCTAAAATCCGTTTTTTTCAAAGCCAAGGGTTTTGCTTCACACATGCACATCCCTTTGGGTGAAGACCAATTGTTTGTAAATCAGCATGCCAATTCAAAAAATACAAAAATTGAAATCGGATCTGGAGCCCAGGTCATTTCTTTCAAACAATATGATGTGATGAAATATCTTCAAGAAAAAACAGATAAAATGATCATCAGTCGATCGTTTAAGTTCATGGATCAATTCAAATTAAGATTGCAGAAAAGCTCGGGAATTCTTTTTTATGCGACTTTGATCAGCCTGCTCGTTTTAGGTTTTGATTGGAGAATTTTACTGTCGATCTATTTATTTAGAACCATCGTTTACGCCTTTGTATACGCTAAACTATTTCATCAACTCAAATACAATCAATTACGTTGGTTTTTTCCTGTTTTAGACTTCTTTTATCAGTTTTACCTGCTACTCCTCAGTTTTATGCTTTTGTTTAAAACTAAACCGCAATGGAAATAAATGAGCATTTTTCAGAAAATGCTAAGAAAGATTATGCTTTAGTTTTAAAGGCATTAGCGGGCGACCAGAGGGCTTTTGCGCTCATTATGGAGCGATACAAAGACCCGATCTATTTCATGCTGCTTAAAATGGTGAATAACCGTGAGGATGCCATGGACCTGACGGTGGACACTTTTGTGAAGGCTTTTGAAAAGTTAGAAGCCTACAAGCCAGATTTTGCGTTCAGCACCTGGTTATTTAAGCTGGCTTCCAATGCTGCCATCGATCACCTCAGGCGAAAACGTATTTCTCATGTTTCTTTAGATCAGATTTTGGATCATGAAGGGGCGGATCAAAGTCCGTTTATCCGTTCAGACAGCTTGAATCCGGAGGAAAAGTCTATTCAAAAACAAAATGAAATACAGTTGAAAGCAATTGTGGCCACTATGCCTAATCGGTACCGGATACTGATTAATTTGTTTTATTTTGAAGAATTATCAATAGAAGAAATAGCTTTGCAGCTGGATTTGCCGAGAAATACGGTTAAAGGGCAGCTTTCCAGAGCAAGGGTTTTATTGCACACCATCATTAAAAGAAAGAAAAATTCAGGATTTTGAAGACGGCATCATCGATTATTTACGAGCATTTTAAAGACCTCAGCCCGGAACAGATCCAGCAATTTGAGCAACTAGGCGAACTATATCCTTTTTGGAACGCACAAATTAATGTGATTTCCAGAAAAGATATTGATATGCTTTATCTACATCACATCCTACATTCGCTTGCCATCGCCAAGGTGATCACATTTTTGCCTGGAGAAAAAGTACTCGATGTGGGTACCGGTGGTGGTTTCCCTGGAATTCCACTGGCCATTCTATTTCCCGAGACCCAATTTCATCTGGTAGATTCCATCGGAAAAAAAATCAAAGTAGTAAATGAAGTTGCCAAAGCTTTGGGTCTGAAAAATGTGAAAGCAAGCCATATGAGGGCAGAGCAAGTAAATGATCAGTTCGATTTTGTGGTTTCGAGGGCGGTAACTCAGCTCAAAGATTTCTATCCTTGGATCAGGAATAAAATAAAAAGAGGAGGTAAAAATACCCTGGCTAATGGCGTTCTTTATTTAAAAGGTGGCGATTTGGAAGAAGAAATTGCCAATTCAGGGATTAGAGATATAAAAAAATATCGTATAAGTAAATTTTTTTCACAAGAATTCTTTCTTACCAAATTCGTTCTTTATTTTCAGGCACAATAATCTTTTGTGTCTGTCTACCATACATTGGCTTTATCGCAGGTTCCAGGTATTGGAGCCATCACCGCAAGGGCTTTATTAGCTCATTTCGGCTCAGCAGAGCAAGTTTTCAAGGCAACTCATCATCAATTATGCGAGGCTCCGGGACTTGGTCCGAAGTTAGCATCCAATATTCTTCATTTTCGTGATTTCGATCGGGTGTTAGCAGAACTTGATTTTATAGAGAGGTATCAGATCAAATGCATCAAATTTGGTGACCCAGACTACCCAAAACGCTTGGCACAATGTGACGATGCCCCATTTTTACTCTTTTATCGCGGAAATGCGGATCTCAATCAACAAAAAATCATCAGTATTGTTGGAACTAGATCGGCCACCGCTTATGGTAAGCGATTGTGTGAAGATTTGGTAGCGTCCTTAAAAAATCATCGACCTTTAGTAGTGAGCGGATTAGCTTACGGAATTGATGTGGTGGCTCATCAGGCAAGTTTGAATTATCAATTGGAAACCATTGGCGTATTGGCCCATGGTCTGGATCGTATCTACCCAAGGGCTCATCACTCAATTGCTCGTCAAATGCTGCAATCTGGAGGTTTACTGACTGAATTTCCATCTCAAACGCAGCCCGATCGGGAGAATTTCCCAAAAAGAAATCGAATTATTGCGGGCTTGGCTGATGCAACCATTGTGGTGGAGGCTCATGCGAAAGGTGGGGCTCTAATTACGGCCGAATTGGCCAATGTTTACAATCGGGATGTATTTGCCTTTCCGGGTAGGGTGAATGATGAGCAGAGCTTGGGTTGTAATTATTTGATCAAAACACACCGGGCACAATTAATTTCACAGCCCTCAGATCTGGAGTATTTATTAGGCTGGGATGCGGCGAAAGACAAAACTCCTACACCCAAACAGATTCCCAAAGAGCTTAACACAGATCAAACAATGATTTTTGAGATGATCCGCGATGAATCACCACTCGGAATAGATACGATGCTACTCAAAACCGGATTGGAACAGGGTAGACTGGCCATGATCATTTTAGAATTGGAAATGATGGGCTACCTGGTCACCTTACCCGGTAAACAATTTCAATTGGCATAAAAAAGCCAGTTTACAATCGCAAACTGGCTTTTTTATTAAATTATAATTATTAAGGTAGCTTGATGGCGTAGCCGATGGAAAAAGACATTCCACGGTTTTTGGCAGATATTTGATCGGTTACCGCTTTTGGTGCATTATCAGATAACCCTAACTGATAACCAAAAGTAAAGTTCAGGCCAGATTTCATCCCGTAAGTGCCGAAAAAGTTTAATCCAAAGTCCGTGGGCTTAAAGCTGTCACTTAAGTCGTTACCAAAGTTCAGATCTGTTTCCTGTCCGTTCAATTTAGATTTACCTGACAGTGCATAAGCAAAGTAGGGTCCTGTGCCCAGCGAAACAGCACCTATACCAACCGGAAGTCTTACACCAAAATTCAATGGTACTTTAATGAACATCAGGTTATTTTGTGCATAATCCGGATCACTTCCGTTTTTACTAGACAAGCCGGTTAACTCCAAGCCCGGTTGAACGAAAAACTGAGGAATTAACGCGAATTCGGTATAAGCACCTAATTGAAAGGAGACAGCTGACTTGTTATCAATCTGAACATTCGGATCTGCATAATCAATTTTAATACTTGAGAAATTGACACCAGCACGGGCGCCAAATCTGGTCTGAGCGCTAACAGAAATTGCGCCAATTGAAAGAAAGGTAATTAAAAGTAATCTTTTCATAACGTATCGTTTTATTAGTAAGAACGTCTAACCTTATGAAATATTGTTTATTACTCTTTCAATAATATTATTTTTAGTTATTTCTTGCATACAGGCAAAATCGCCACGATGACAGGTTTTATTGCCATAAACAGAACATGGGCGGCAATCTAGGTCTATTTCTACGCAATTTTCGGGGTCTTGTCCGTATCCTAAAAAGCCGGCATAGGGGTGAGTTGCCCCCCAGATAGAAACAACAGGAACACCCTTAAGTGAGGCCATGTGCATACCTGCAGAGTCCATGCTCAGCATCACATCCAGATGAGAAATGAGCTCCAATTCTTCTTCCAATTTCAGTTTTCCAATGGTAGAAATGATATTATCAGAATGTTGAGTCCAGGCTTCAGCAACACTTTTTTCTGCAGCTCCGCCACCAAAAATGAACAGTTTGTGGCCCTGATGGGCTAAATTCGCCACAATTTGCTCCATTTTGTGCAGCGGATAAACTTTTTGTGCATGCTGAGCAAAAGGGGATATACCAATCCATTTGCCCTGCTTTTGGCCACCGCTTAATTCAATTATTTTTTGTGAAAGTTCTGCCGGATTTCTAACCAGCTGATGACTCAACTTTAATTTAAATCCTAAATTTCGAAATACGTCAGCATAACGTTCTGACATAGGCTGCAAAGGCTTCAAGACCTTGTTAAATTTCTGTGTGAGCCGTTTCTTTTCTTCACGGCCTTTGTTAACATGTTGAATTTTTAGTCCTTTGAAGCGAAAAAATGTACTCAAGACCCTGCTCCTCAGGTTGAAATGTAAGTCGGCAATTGCCTCAGGTTGATAGCTTACTAATTCTTTAAAAAGGATATAAAGGCCCCTTAAGCCTTGATGCTTCCCTTTGGGCTCAATAGGATGGAAGTGGAGACAGGGTATATCCTTAAAAAAAGCTGAAAATTGGGGTCTGCTGACCAGAATAACTTGTGTTTCGGGATTTTGTTCAATTAATTCACGAAGAACGGGCGCTGTCATGGCTACATCGCCCATGGCAGAAAAGCGAAACACTAAAATTCTTCGAGCTGAAGACATGAATTTATTTTTTGTACAAGACCGGGTTGAGGCTCGGATCGTTGTACATTTTCATTTGTTTGTACACTTTCATGTATTTTTTCCCCGATGCTATATCAGCCAGCAATTCATCAATACTTTGAGAAAGATCTTTCCTTTGTTCCAGCAAAACATTCAGTTTTTCTTGGCATTTTGCCCGATGATCAACGCTGGCACTGCTTCGATTGGCTTCTTCGGCCATGTGATAGATTTTGAGCGCTAAAATAGACAAACGGTCAATTGCCCAGGCCGGACTTTCAGTATTCACTTTCGCGTCAGCACTTGTTGATACATTTTTATATTTTTCTAAAAAATACGAATCGATGTACTCTACCATATCGGTGCGATCTTGGTTGGATGCATCAATTCGTCGTTTCCAATTCAATGCCTCGGCAGGGGCAATGCTGGGCTCACGTACTTCATCCTCCATGTGCCACTGAGCGGTGTCGATCCAGTTTTTAGCGTACAAAAGAAATTCTAAACTGCCTTTTTCGTAAGGATTCTCGGGCTGTTTATCGATGTCGTTAAATTGGTGAT
>JACCDL010030911.1_pt1 | contig 16109 bp, 17 predicted proteins | sample 7441931 | NCBI WGS metagenome assembly JACCDL01 (sample SAMN15323437, study PRJNA562643) | freshwater metagenome | isolation source: river surface water | place: USA:Blue River Watershed | collected 2017-08-16 | reverse complement strand
TTGCGTTGATTACTGGCTTTATGGAGCGCGGTGAAACACCTGAGCAAGGCATCGCGCGCGAGCTCCACGAAGAAACCAGTCTGCAAGCGAGCAAAATCGAGCTGATCGGTGTGTATGAATTTTTGCGTAAGAATGAGTTAATCATCGCGTACCACGTGCAGGCCGAGGGTGAGATTCGCCTTTCGCCAGAGCTGGTGGAGTATCGGTTGATTTCGCCCGAAAAACTCAAACCCTGGCGCGCCGGAACCGGTTATGCCATGGCAGATTGGATGCGAGCTCGGGGACTAGAGCCTGAATTCATCGATTGGGGTCAAGAAGCGCCGTCGAACGACTGAAGGGAGCTTGTTTTCGTTTGTATCAAATGAATCAAGCGAGGCAAATGAATCAAGCGCACTGTGTCTTCACAGATTAAGATTTTGCTAAGTAGTTTTGCAGAGGGTAAGGAATGGAATTTCAGAAAGATGTCGATGCGCGTGGCATGAAATGCCCGTTGCCAATACTGAAAGCAAAAAAAGCGCTGAACGACATGCAAACCGGCGAGATTTTGAAAGTAATGGCTACCGATCCCGGTTCAGTCAGGGATTTCAACGCCTTTGCCCGTCAAACGGGCAATGAGTTGCTGTCGCACGAAGAACAGAACGCTGAATTTACTTTTTTCTTACGTAGAAAATAAACGAACGACCGTGCGTGATTTTTGCGCAGAGTTGCGTTATTCCCTATAATCGCGGTTTACGTTAACGTCAATCTGGCCATTCCAGTTTCGCTGGTCTGGTTAGGCAATTCAATTCATCCCAAGGAAAGTTATGAAGGTACTGGTACCCGTCAAACGCGTGGTCGACTACAACGTGAAGGTGCGCGTTAAATCCGATAGCAGTGGAGTGGATATCGCCAACGTCAAGATGTCGATGAACCCCTTCGACGAGATCGCGGTTGAAGAAGCGATGCGTCTGAAAGAAGGCGGCAAAGCAACGGAAGTGATTGCCGTGTCGTGTGGTGTTACTCAATGTCAGGAGACGTTGCGAACTGCCATGGCGATTGGTGCTGATCGCGCCATCTTGGTCGAAACCGATGTGGATTTGCAGCCGTTAGCGGTGGCCAAGCTGTTGAAAGCCGTTGCTGATAAAGAGCAGCCACAACTGATCATTTTGGGTAAGCAAGCCATTGACGATGATTGCAATCAAACCGGCCAAATGCTGGCAGCGCTTCTTGGTTGGCCACAAGCGACGTTTGCATCCAAAGTAACTATCGATGGCGATAAAGCGACTGTTACTCGCGAAGTGGATGGCGGTCTTGAAACGATCTCGCTCAGCTTACCTGCCATCGTTACGACTGATTTACGTTTGAACGAGCCACGTTATGTGACTCTGCCAAACATCATGAAGGCAAAGAAAAAAACTCTTGATGTGATTCAACCCGATGCTTTGGGTGTGGATGTCACACCGCGCTTAAAAACGCTTAAAGTTTCCGAGCCGGCTAAACGTTCAGCGGGCACCATGGTGCCGGATGTCGCAACACTGGTTGCGAAGTTGAAGAACGAAGCAAAAGTCATCTGAATATAACAAGGACACTACGTCATGGCCGCACTTGTCATCGCTGAACACGATAATGCCTCGCTCAAAGCGAGCACCCTAAACACCGTTACCGCAGCTGTTCAATGCAGTAATGAAGTTCATATTTTAATTGCTGGTCACGACTGTGATGCGGCGGCTGCCGCTGCTGCGCAGATTGCGGGAGTGACTAAAGTATTGATCGCAGAAGGTGCGCAATTTGCCGATGGCCTAGCTGAGAATATTGCTGAGCAAGCGTTGGCGTTGGCAACTAACTATTCGCACATACTCGCACCAGCTACGGCTTACGGCAAAAATATTCTTCCGCGCGTAGCCGCTCGTTTGGATGTGGGTCAGATTTCAGAAATTACTAAGGTCGATTCGCCTGACACCTTTGAGCGTCCGATTTATGCCGGTAATGCTATCGCTACGGTGCAATCGATTGATGCGATTAAAGTGATTACTGTTCGTGCTACAGGTTTTGATGCTGCAGCTACGGGTGGTTCGGCAGCGATAGAAAAAATTACCGCAGTGGCTGATTCAGGAAAATCAGTGTTTGTTTCGCGCGAGTTAGCGAAGTCGGATCGTCCAGAACTCACCGCTGCAAAAATTATTGTTTCTGGTGGCCGCGGTATGGGCTCAGCTGAAAACTTTAAAATTCTCGAATCCCTTGCTGATAAGCTCGGTGCTGCCATGGGTGCATCGCGTGCCGCTGTCGATGCAGGTTATGTGCCGAATGATTGGCAAGTCGGACAGACTGGCAAAATCGTTGCTCCTCAGTTGTACATCGCCGTAGGTATTTCTGGTGCGATTCAACATTTGGCAGGTATGAAAGATTCAAAGACGATTGTTGCCATCAACAAGGATGCGGAAGCACCTATATTCAGCGTGGCTGACTATGGACTGGTGGGTGATTTGTTTGAAGCCATACCAGCACTAGTAAAAGAACTCGGTTAAACAATTAATTCCCTTCTCGGTTAGCAGAATCTTCAGGAGTTCTAATGAGCTACGTCGCACCTTTAAAAGATATGGTGTTCGTCATGAACGAGTTGGCGGGGCTAGAAGCCATTAGCCAATTACCCGGCTGCGAAGATGCGACGCCTGAAACCGCTGAGGCGGTGCTGGAAGAAAATGCAAAATTTTGTTCAGAAGTCGTCGCGCCTCTGAACTGGGCAGGGGATTGCGCGCCGAGTAGTTGGCATGGCGGCGAAGTAAAAACGACACCCGGATTTAAAGAAGCATTCAAAGCTTTTGGCCAAGCAGGCTGGCAAGGTGTGCAGCATCCGGTTAATTACGGTGGTCAGGGCTTACCTAAGTTGTTAGCGACTCCGTGTATCGAAATGTTGAACTCAGCGAATCTTTCATTCGCACTGTGTCCGTTGTTGACTGATGGTGCCATCGAAGCGTTGATGACAGCAGGCACCGATGCACAAAAAGACGTGTATCTGGAAAAACTGATTTCGGGTCAATGGACTGGCACGATGAATTTGACCGAGCCACAGGCGGGTTCTGATTTGTCATTAGTGCGTTCACGTGCAGTGCCAGAAGCAGACGGCACGTACAAAATTTTCGGTACCAAAATTTATATTACGTACGGCGAACATGATATGGCTGAGAACATCATCCATCTCGTGCTGGCACGCACGCCAGACGCACCAGAAGGTGTAAAAGGTATTTCACTGTTCATCGTGCCTAAATTTCTCGTCAAAGCGGATGGCAGCTTAGGCGATAGAAATGACGTGCATTGTGTATCGATTGAACACAAGCTGGGTATCAAAGCCAGCCCCACCGCTGTTTTGCAATATGGCGATCACGGTGGTGCAATTGGTTATTTAGTGGGACAAGAAAATCGCGGCTTAGAGTACATGTTCATCATGATGAACGCTGCGCGTTTTGCAGTAGGCATGCAAGGTATCTCAGTGGCCGAGCGCGCGTATCAAAAAGCAGTCGGGTATGCGCGTGATCGTGTTCAATCGCGCGACCTCGCAGGCTCTGCAGGTCCGGTGGCGATCATTCATCATCCCGATGTAAAACGCATGCTGATGTCTATGCGCGCACAAACAGAAGCAGCCCGTGCATTGTCGTATGTGACCGCAGCTGCTTTCGATGCTGCGCATCACCATGCTGATGAGGCAACGCGTAAAGTCAATCACGCCTTCTATGACTTCATGGTGCCTATCGTTAAAGGTTGGTCGACTGAGATGTCGATTGATGTTGCATCGACCGGCGTGCAAGTGCACGGCGGTATGGGCTTTATTGAAGAAACGGGCGCGGCACAGCATTATCGCGACGCACGTATCTTGACGATTTACGAAGGTACGACCGCGATTCAGGCAAATGATTTGGTGGGTCGCAAAACGCTGCGTGATGGTGGAGAGCTGGCAAAAAATTTACTTGGTCAAGTTTCAGCAACGGCTGCTGAATTAACCAGTTCCGGCCATGCTGAGTTAGTAGCGATTGGTCAGCGCTTAGCGGCTGCAAGTGCCGATCTGAAGAGTATCGTTGAATTTATTGCGGCTAACGGCAAGGCTGACATCAAAGCCGCCTTTGCTGGCAGCGTGCCTTATCTGAAAATCGCAGGCATCGTGTTTGGCGGTTGGCAGATGGCACGTGCCGCGAAGATCGCTACTGCAAAATTAGCTGAAGGCGGAGGTGATGCCTCTTTCTATACTGCGAAGATCGCAACTGCGCGCTTTTTTGCTGATCATTACCTGAGTACTTCTTCGGCAGCACGGATTGCGATTGTTGAAGGTAGTGCGGGAGTGTTGGCACTCGCTGACGAACAGTTTTAATTTATTCGCGTTGAGTGCAGCGGTCATTTAAATGTTTGATTAGCCGTAAGCGCCGCCTGTCAGTACCAGATCGAAGGCGCGCGCGATAACAGTGAGCAGCAATGTCGCTCCGTAAAAAAGATTTAACACCATCATCGCTGGAATTGGCCAGCGACTGTCTGTTTTGATGTCTGATTCAGCGTTGTACTTCGCATCCCATTTTTCATCCGCTGTCAGACCCATTACAAAAGTCTCTAGGCTTGCCGCCAGTAGCGAGAGCACCGCGGGTGCCGCGTAGGCCAGCAGGGGCCAGTCTGGATGCAAGACGAATAACAGACCTGAAGCCGGTAAGCTCGCTGCATGCAGCCAACCCCAGCGATCTTTCATGCCATGTAGATAAAATCGGTGCAAGCCTGCGCCACCCAAAACGAGTGCGAGTATCGTTGCTAAGGCTTTGCTTTTAAACGTTGAATTCATTTGTTTTTGCTTCGAGATGAGAGTGCAACCCAAGTTTATTGCTAAATTTAAAACTAGCTGGCGATGCTTATGTTTGCGGTGGCCGCAGTGTGCACTGTCCCGTCAGTGATGGCAAATTGGCTGAGTCGGCACCTGAAATCTAGTGAAACTTGCCCGCATAGGGTGAAAATCCACAATAAATCAGCCACTTCCCGCATTTTGGCTTGTCCCCTCAGTGCGAAAAACGCTATAATCGCGGTCTTTTTTCGTGTCCGTATTTCCCCCTTTTTGGTAGAGAAAATTATGGTTGTTATCCGTTTATCCCGTGGTGGTGCAAAGAAGCGCCCTTTTTACAATATCGTTGCTACTGATTCGCGCAATCGCCGCGATGGCCGCTTTATTGAGCGTATCGGTTATTACAACCCTGTCGCTTCTGGCGCAGCTCAGCCTTTCAGCATCGATCAGCAGCGGTTGACTCACTGGCAAAGCGTTGGTGCGCAATTGTCACCAACCGTCCAGCGTTTGATCAAAACCGCCGGCAAGCAAGCTGCCTGATTTGACGATGTCGGGTACTCCGGGAATCCCGGTTCCCGATGATCTGGTTTTGGTGGCCCATGTAACGGGTGCCTATGGTCTGGCAGGTTGGGTCAAGTTAAAGCCTTATTCGGATGATGCGGGTGCTTTGGTGCACGCAAAAACCTGGTGGCTAGATAAACCTGAACTGCGTGATGTGGATGTACTGCAGGTGCGATCGCAAGGTGAAGATCTAGTGGCGCATTTGATGGGTGTAGTCGATAGAAATTCAGCTGAGGCGCTGAAGGGCGCAACAGTTCAAGTAAGGCGAGCGCATTTCCCGCCACTTGATGATGGAGAGTTTTACTGGATCGATCTGATCGGCCATGCGGTTGAAAATCTCCGAGGAGAACCGCTCGGTGAAGTCACCGGTCTGATGGATAACGGCGCGCATCCTATCTTGAGAGTTGCGCTTCCGGGTTCAGAAAAGGCCCTCGAACTATTAATCCCCTTTGTGGACCAGTTCGTTACTTCAGTTGATTCAGCAGCAAAAAGAATACAGGTGGATTGGGAGCGCGATTACTAGCTCTCGGTTCTGGGGGGTGGGCATGCAGTTTGATGTGATTTCGCTCTTTCCTGAAATGTTTTCGGCACTGACGTCATCGGGGATTACTCGACGAGCGTTTGAGCAAAAACGATGTGAGCTGTCTTTGTGGAATCCGCGAGATTTCACCAACGATAATCATCGCACTGTGGATGATCGGCCGTATGGCGGAGGCCCTGGAATGGTGATGATGGCCGCTCCGCTGGAATCGGCCATCACAGCAGCAAGTCAGCGGCAGCTAGCGTTGGGTTTACCTAAGCCTAGAGTGATTTATATGTCGCCTCAGGGTGCGCCACTCACTCATTCACGGGTGATGGCGCTGACAGAAGCAAAAGGATTAGTGGTTTTGTGTGGTCGTTACGAAGCAGTCGATCAGCGTTTGATCGATCGTTGCGTCGATGAAGAAATCAGCTTAGGCGATTTCGTTTTGTCCGGTGGTGAGTTGCCGGCCATGGCATTGATGGATGCAGTGATCAGGCAATTGCCAGGTGTGTTGCATGATGATGCATCGGCAGTGGAAGACAGTTTTGTGAATGGTCTTCTCGATTGTCCACACTACACGCGACCAGAGATGTATGAAGATACTAGTGTGCCGGCAGTATTGTTAGGCGGGCATCACGCAGAAATAGAAAAATGGCGGCGTGAGCAAATGCTTCATGCCACCCAGCGCAAGCGCCCTGATTTACTTGCTAAGGCGCGCGCAGCAGGATTGCTGACCAAGGCTGATGAAGCCTTTCTTAAGCAGAGCAGTAAGTAGTTTGTAGTGAGTAGTGATTTGATTGTAGTTCGTCGAGGGGCAGTCAAGCTTTTTAAATGCTGCCCTGTTATGTGTAATTCATCCTCTACCGGGCATAGTCGTTATCAGCGCCGGCACGATGCAAAGGAGCAAACCATGGATCTGATCCAACAATTAGAGCAAGAAGAAATTACCCGTCTGGGTAAAAACATCCCTGAATTCGCACCTGGCGATACCGTTATCGTTAACGTGAACGTGGTTGAAGGTAACCGCAAACGAGTACAGGCCTATGAAGGTGTAGTGATATCCCGTCGTAATCGTGGCTTGAATTCGAACTTCATCGTTCGTAAAATCTCGTCAGGCGAAGGTGTAGAGCGTACTTTCCAATTGTATTCACCACTGATCGCTTCGATTGAAGTGAAACGTCGCGGTGATGTTCGTCGTGCCAAGTTGTACTACCTGCGTGAACGTTCAGGTAAATCGGCGCGTATTCGCGAAAAATTGCCTAGCCGTCGTACAGCTGATTCCGCAGCGGAGTAAGCACTCGAGTTACGGCAAACCGAAAAGGGCACCGAGCGTGCCCTTTTTCTTTTTTGAATGCTGATGAAAAATCCGTTTGATCCTACCGCAGCACCGATTGATTCTTTGGCTTCTGAGCAGGCCTTAGCATTGGATCGCTTACATCCCGAGTGGTTGCGTCAACGTTTTCGCCAACCTGCCGAATGGACGCCGGAATTTACCGATGAACATGTGCTGCGTGATACTCAGCGCGTGCCCGTACCTGCGTCGGTGCTGATGCCCTTAGTGGTGCGTGAAAATCATATTTCTTTGTTGCTTACCCAGCGCACGGCCCATCTGCATGATCATGCAGGTCAGATTAGTTTTCCTGGTGGCCGAGTTGACCCCGATGATGAAGACGCTATCGCCACCGCCTTGCGTGAAACTGAAGAAGAGATAGGTCTGTCTCGTCGTCATATCGAAGTGATCGGTTCATTGCCTGACTACTTCACGGGTACCGGTTTTCAGGTCACTCCCGTGGTCGGCTTAGTTCATCCGCCGTTTGATTTGGCCGCTGATGAATTCGAAGTCGCCGAGATCTTTGAAGTGCCGCTACATTTTTTGATGGATGGTGCTAACCACCAACGTCGCAGTGCTGAATTTCCCGGTAAGCCCGGTCGTCGGACGTTTTATGCGATGCCTTTTCAGCACTATTTTATTTGGGGCGCCACTGCCGCCATGCTGCGGAATCTTTATCATTTTGTACGCGCTTGAGCCGGGTATGCATTACTCTTCATTTAGCTTATGATTTACTGAAATTCCAGCGCTTCTTATGACTCTGTTTTCTATACTTTTCGTTCTGCTGATTGAACAGTTCCGTCCTCTGCGTGCGGACAATCCTATCTATGCCGCAATACGTGTATTCGCGGCTCGCATAGAGCATAGTTTTAATGCAGGTCGACCCGAACACGGTCGTATGGCCTGGTTGGCCATGGTATCGGTTTTGGTGGCACCTACCTTGTTGATCTACTGGTTGCTTGCGTTGGTAGGGCCATTGGCGCAGTTCGTATGGAGTGTGTTGATTGTCTATTTGACGATGGGTTTTCGTCATTACAGTCATTACTTCACGGCGATTCAAGCGGCCTTGAACAATGGCGAGCTGTCAGAAGCGCGTGATCTTCTTGCAGAATGGACTGGGCAAGATGTGCGCGATCTTGATTTCCATGATGTTGCTCGCTTATCAGTAGAAAACGCATTGATCACTACCCACCGACATGTGTTTGGTGTTTTTTTATGGTTGCTGCTGCCGATTGGGCCTGCCGGTGCTGTCATTTACCGTGTCGCAGAATACTTGTCACGTGCATGGACTGAGCCCGAGCATCTGCGCCAAGAATCATTTGGCACATTCGCTAAAACAGCATTTGACTGGATAGATTGGCTTCCGGCGCGCTTAACCGCGGTAGCTTTCGCCATCGTCGGTAATTTCGAAGACGCAATTTATGCTTGGCGAAATTTTGCTCGTCGTTGGGCGAGTCACACCACCGGCATCATTTTGTCGGCGGGTGGTGGTGCAATGGGAGTACGGCTGGGAACGCCTGCTGAATATGCGCCTGCAGTGCCTGAAGTTGATATCACGCGTTACGAATCCTCTAGCCCTGAACTTGAGATTTTGCCAGGCGAAGAACCCTCAGCACGTTCATTGCAAAGTACCGTAGGCTTGATTTGGCGCGCGCTTCTTCTTTGGATATTACTGTTGGTTCTGGTCTCTGTTGCTAACTGGCTGGGCTAAAAATACTTCCATAGGCTGAGTGCCTTAAGGACGGCTAGAAAGTTGGCGTCCTTGTGGTTCTTTTCTAGTAAAAATGCGGGTACAGCTTTGTTTCCCCTCTCATATTCGGTAAGATAGCGACAAATGGTGTGCTGCAGCAAAATGCCACCCAACCCCTATCGTTTGAAAGCCTGCCCGCCGCATGGCCGACCCGAGTTCAGAATTTTCCAGCCAAGCGACCGACTTCATCATTCAGGGCTTGACCAGTAAAGGTAAACCCTTCCGGCCTAGTGATTGGGCCGATCGCCTATGTGGAATTATGGCGCGTTTTAATCCTGACGCTGGCAGTGGTTATGACCTTCATCTTCAGTACTCCCCTTATGTACAACCTGCGCTGATTGAGGGCGTGCGATCGGTTTTGGTTGACGCTAAGTTGTACGCGCTTGAGCCCATGGCTTATCACTTTATGCGCAGCTTCGCTAAAGATAATGATTTAGTCATCATCGAAGCATGTCTGCTACCTAACAAGCACTGAGTAAATAAAAGCGCGACGATTGTCTCGCATGTAGTAAAGCTAATGCCTTACTTCAATAGGCTTTTGCATTGCATAGCTGCACAGTTGCGCTGGATAGCAATAAATTCACCAATAATTCGTAATAAATCAGCACTCATCTGATTCATTCATAAAATTTCTATCATTCTTTTATGGAGAAGTTTTATATGGATACCTTCATACGACCTCCTATGCATACACGTATGCATTAGCCATACATCAATCGTTGAATCACTTCAAAAAATTCATAAATCGAACTAATGATCGATATTAGACCGGTTAATTGAATTGTTAATGCGCGAACTAGCAACTTGTGCGATTTAATTTCGTTTGGCGCAACCTGTTGCTCTGATTCACTGGGCTGTTTATCAATCATGCCGGGTTCGCGAAAAATCGCAGGCTTTAGCCTGATTGAATTAATGATTGCGCTAGTTGTCGCTAGCCTACTGGCAACGGTTGCTTTGCCAGCCTACCGCGATCACATGATACGCGGTGCTATTCCTCAAGCGACCGGTGGTCTGAGTCTGTTTGCAATGCGAATGGAAGAGTATTACCAAGATCATCGTACCTACGCTAATGGTACTAACTGCGGCGCGGCCACGCCTGCAAGCGAAAAATTCAGCTTTAGTTGTGTCACAGCTTCCGCGGGACAGTCGTATGTACTGACCGCTGTTGGAATCAGTGGGGATCTGACTGCATTTTCTTATACCTTGGATCAGTCGGGAGTAGCTCAGACGATCGCTTTACCTACAGCGTGGGGAAACGTTCCAGTGAATTGTTGGATCATTAAAAAAAATGCCATCTGCTGAACACGCTATGAGCGTTGTGTATGAATGATTACTCAGGTTTTTCGTTAATCGAGTTAGTAATTACCCTGACAGTTTTATCTATCGTGCTTGCGATAGGGGTACCTTCCTTAATCGGATGGGTTCGCGCTATGGAGGTGAGGAGTAGTGCAGAAAGTCTGCGTAGCGCATTACAGCGCGCTCGAGCCGAGGCCGTTGCTCGGAATACGCGCGTACGAATTACTCTAAGTAATACGACGGGTAATCCGGGATGGAATATTACGTGCGTTAACGCCGCCGCCGGGTGTCCTACGCAACTATTCAGCCAAACGATAGAAACGAATAACTTAATACGTTGGGGAGCCGCGCTGCTGGCGGGTTCATCAACGATGACTACCGCGCTAAAGGCTGGTGCTACCTTACCCGCCACTATCGATTTTTTCCCATTAGGTGATGCGCCACAAGTTACGGGTGGCACAGATATCGCACGCGTTGATGTGATTCACTCCGCCACCACAGATGACGTAAGACTAGTTTTAAGAATAGACGGCGCAGGCAATATCCGTTTGTGCAATCCATCACGACCCACAGACCACCCTGAGGCATGTCATTGATGAGTGACAAAGCAAATTCTATTCATCATCAGCGTGGCAGTAGTTTGCTCGAAGGTTTGCTCGCAATCATATTATTTTCAATGGGCTTGCTGAGTTTGTTAATGCTGCTATCGGCCACGCTAATTGAAAGCAGTAATGCACGGTATCGGATCGAAGCGAGTTTATTAATAAATGATCTGGTGTCTCACATGTGGATAGGTGATCACTCATTAAATGGTTTAAAGACTCGTTTTGCCGACACAACGTCGACAGACTACCAGAGTTGGTTTACATCAGTAAGCAATCGATTGCCGGGTGTTTCAGCAAAGACGAACACACCTCAGATAACAATTGATGATGCGCGCAACGTAACAGTAAATCTTCGCTGGCAAGTCCCCGGAGATAGCAATTCACATCAGATGATAGTGCAGACCTTGATTACCGATTAACACGTGGCCACGCATTCACAAGTTAAATTTTTCAGAGGCGTTGGGCTGACCGATCTTTTGGTGGGATTAGCGATAGGCATGTTGGCGATGCTGGTCATTATTAAAGTAGCTGTGTTATTTGAAGCACGTAGAAAATCAACAGTAGGTACAGCTGATGCGCAGCAAAATATCGCTATCGCAGTGAGTTTGATGTCACGTGAATTGCGCATGGCTGGGCAGGGTTTAGGGCCAGTTGATAGTCTGGGGTGTTCTGTGGCTCATGATCTGGGTACTGCACTTGGAGCTTTGTCGCTAACACCTGTCACGATCATTGATGGCAATGCAGGTGCGCCAGATGAAATCCAAATTTTTTCCAGCGCAACACGACAAAGTACTGCTGCGGCTAGGTTACTCATAGCCCACGCAAGTACTGATACAGCAATGCAGATCGACAGTACTTTGGGTATGCAGCCCGACGATTTCTTAGTGTTTTATGAGGCTGGTAAGGCGTGCAGTCTAGTACGCTCTACCGCGATATCGACAGGTGCGTATCGCGTTGATCATTCAGTTATGCCTCTCGTAACGCCCACTACACCTGCAGCAGCAGGCACAGTAGCAACACCTGCAGCATTAGAGTATGTCTCGGGATCACGTGTCATTAATCTAGGTTCGCTACACCTAGTGCGCTACGCCATCGATGCTAATAACGATCTTCAAACATCGCGCTTTAACTTGGCATCATCAAACTGGGTAACGGCGGGCATGGCATCCGGGATTGTCAGTCTGCAGGCGCAATACGGATTTGATAATCGTTCGGGCGTACAAACTTCGCCGCAAGTCACGTTCTGGAGTTCGTCCATGATTGATGCCGATGGAAATGGTAAAACAGGTGACTCCAACGATTTAAAACGATTGATCGCACTACGATTTGCTGTTGTTGCACGCAGTAGCGAGCGCAACGATCAAGGTTGTAACGCCTCTCTACCGCAATGGACAGCTGGCGATGCAACAACCGGGCAATTGGCACTGACAGATATCTCTCTGGATCACGTGACTAACTGGAATTGTTTTCGCTATCGTGTTTTAGAAGCCGAGGTGCCGCTGCGAAATTTACTCTGGAATGATTCATGAAAGCGTGTCATCAATCAGGTGCAAGCTTAGTTGTAACGCTTGTGATGTTAGTCATTATGAGTTTGGGTGCCATAGGCTTAGTTCGCTCTATTGATACCAGTTTGATGGTTGCTTCGAATTTAGCATTTCGTGAATCGGCGGTACTCGCCTCCGATGCTGGCACTGAGGCGGCAATTAACTGGCTGTCACCTTTAGTTACGGCAGCTGATCTTGGTGCAAATCAAGTAGATAAAGGGTATTACGCGAGTGTATCGGATGGCATGGACATCAGTGGTATGGCGGACGCAAGCGCAAAAGTAGCCATTGATTGGGATGACACGAAATGCAAAGGTAGTACTGCACCCGTTTGTCAACAACCTGCGGCTGCACTCGCAACGACGAATGCAGGAAATTCAGTTCGATACATTATTCATCGTCTTTGTCGCGCGACAGGAAGCCCAGATGCTGCGACCAATAACTGTTTGATGCATCAAGTAGGGTTGGCTGCTAGTTTCAAGAAGAGTCAAATCAGTTATGGGGCGGCCACTATCTTTTCATCGACCGCTAGCGTTTATTACCGCATTACTGTGCGTGTTCGTGGCCCGCGCAATACAACCGTATTCACTCAGACATTAATTCATTTCTAGCTAACTCCTTTTGCTCTTATAAATTTTAAGGGCTCTTGATAAATTAATTTTTCACGTTCAAAAATTTTTAAACATCTGGAGCATGGAATGCTAAGTGTCCTACTTCGAATGGTGACGATAGGCCTAATGCTATCGATGGCGAACTCTTTTTCGGCTAATGATATTGCCTCATCACCTATCAACTATCTGATTTCGACGCAGGTTAAACCCAATATATTTTTCATACTAGATGATTCAGGCAGTATGCAATGGAGTTATCTCGGTGATGAAGTCGTAATTAATGGCTATGAAAAAACGGTTGGTTATCGTAGTTCGCTTTGCAATAAAATTTATTACAACCCATCGGTAGTTTATGAGCCACCCGAACAAGCTGATGGGACTGCGTATCCAGCACAAAATTTCACAACGGCTTTATATGATGGCTTTAAGTCTGATTCTATTGCCGTTGATCTATCGACTAGCTTTACCGCCTGGCGCACTGCGAATAGTTCGTTGCCCGTACCATCAACCCCATCAACAATTAACTATCACGGCGACTGTTCGACGAATACCGGTGGAGCTTGCACGTCAGGTGATAACGATTATCCCAACCAGCCAGAGCCAGCCTACTATTTTGTCTATCAAGGTTCGCAAGCGAATCGATTGGGTGATGGGTCATCAGAAGATCACTGTCTTAATACATCACCCTCGCCGAATTGGAGCAAAGTAGTGGTGAGTAGTCGGTCTGGTAGGGATTCTTCGGATGAGCGAACGAATTTTGCTAATTGGTATAGCTACTATCGAACGCGTATTCTCTCTATGAAAACTGCCGTTGGTAGAGCGTTTCATCACATTGGCGATCAATTTCGCGTGGGATTTTCTACCATAGGCTATAGCGGTGTGAATTCTGATGATGCAGGATTTTTGAAAATATCCGATTTTGATTCGGCGCAGAAGGAACTGTTTTATAAAAAATTTTATGCCATCGATCCACTTTCAAGCACGCCTTTGCGCGCAGCATTATCTAAAGCTGGGCGTTTATATGCGGGTAAGTTACTCACTGGTGCAGATGATCCTGTACGATTTTCCTGCCAACAGAATTTTACGATTCTCTCTACCGATGGTTATTGGAATACCAGCGGGGAATCGGGCAGTTATGGTCCTAAGATGATTGATGGTCGTACCGATGTCGGTAACCAAGATCATGATTTGCCGCGACCAATGTATGACGGTGACTCTTATGCGTCACCGGTACGCGCGGCAAAGCTGACCATACGTCCTAGTACACACTCAACCGATCCCTATATGGTCGTGTTTGGCATACAGGTCGATGGTAAAGAATTAATGAGCAACGGTACACAAGTAACGATAGGTACCGATAGCGACTCCGCATCGTCCCTGCTTGCATCAGGAGTCGCTTCTAATATTACTAAGGAAGGATTTCGAGCGATTGCTTTGGGTAGTGATGTGTATATTATTGCGCCGCCAGCATCAACTCAAAATTTTGGGGCGCCTGTAGTAGATCAGTATGGAAAAATCGATGTTAGTGTGGAGTCGTTCACGACTATTTCACGCAGCGGTGGATCTAGTAATAGTTTGGCGGATGTGGCTTCTTATTATTTTCGAACAGATTTACGCCAGCCCGCTTTTTCTAACTGTCCCACTGAGCGCGACGTGTGCACTAATAATGTACCGTTTGCACCGGGTAGTCGAGATGGAAATTTCCAACACATGGTGACCCACACGGTGGGGCTGGGTGCGTCAGGTAGTTTGCATTATCGAGAAGATTATGCCGAGGCGATCTCGGGTGACTTTAAAGAAATTTTTAATGGACGTCGTGATTGGCCTGATCCTATGTTTTATAGCGGCCCTGAACGAGTCGATGATCTTTGGCATGCCGCTGTGAATGGAGGAGGGCGCTACTTTAACGCCTCCAATCCTGAATCGCTTTCTCGGGCACTGTCTGGCACCTTGTCTACTATTCGCGCATCGATAGGAGCAGCGGCGGCTGCATCGACCAGTAGCCAGCAGCCAGTAGAAGGTGACAATTTATTATTTGCATCGAGTTTTCGCAGTATGTATTGGGATGGCGATATCGAAGCCAGACGGATTAACCTAACCGATGGCAGCCTCTCTACTCAAGCTGAATGGTCAGCATCAACCCAACTGGATAAGCGTGTCGACAGATTTGCTGACAAGAGGAAAATTTGGGTGCAATCTTTTGCGGATGCGAGTGTCATCAAAAATTTTCTCTGGTCAGAATTGGATAACATGGAAAAGAGATTATTTGAAAACAGATGTTCCTCTAGGGCCAGACTTTCGCAATGTTTTAACCTGACATCAACGCAGAGTAAGGAGCTGACCGGCGAGCGCTTAGTCAATTATCTGAGAGGGCAATTTGCCTTTGAGGATAGAGTAGAAAATAGCCTGAAATTGTTTCGTAGGCGTGATCATGTGCTGGGTGCCGTCATGAGTGCTCAACCTTTGTATGTCGGGCGACCTGCATTTCGATATGCCGATGAAAACTACGGTGCGTTCCGAGATGATCTGCAAGTCAATCGCAAAGGTGTGTTGTACGTGTCGGCTAACGATGGAATGTTACATGCGCTCGATGCAGCCACCGGAGTAGAAGCATGGGCGTTTATTCCTGCAGCCGTTCTTCCTGGCTTGTACCAATTGGCAGATAACCAATTTGGTCAACAGTCGACTTACTTACTTGATGGCTCACCAGTCGCTGGCGATATATGTCCAGGTGCTGCGTCAGTCAGTTGCTCTGCTTCAGCTTGGCGCACTATTTTGGTAGCCGGCTTAGGTGCAGCGGGACGCGAATTTTTCGCTCTTGATGTAACCGATCCTGATACCCCTAAGCCTCTATGGCGATTCAATCAGTCGAACGATAGCGATCTCGGCTACGCCATGGGCAAGCCAATTATTACTAAGCAGCGAGATGGTCGCTGGATTGTTGCCCTGACGTCGGGCTATAACAATATTCATCCTGGAAGTGGTCAGGGAGTTCTATTTATTCTTGATGCTTATACAGGTGAGCTACTGGAAAAAATAAATACCGGTGTAGGTAGTACGGCTTCGCCTGCTGGCCTTACCCAGATCAATGCGTGGGTTG
>JACCDL010317382.1_pt1 | contig 16144 bp, 18 predicted proteins | sample 7441931 | NCBI WGS metagenome assembly JACCDL01 (sample SAMN15323437, study PRJNA562643) | freshwater metagenome | isolation source: river surface water | place: USA:Blue River Watershed | collected 2017-08-16 | reverse complement strand
TCGTTGATCCATCCTCGCGTCGAACGTGAAGTTCGTTTCCGACGACATACGACACTCGACGACCGCATGGGCTGAGACGCGGGTCGAAGACGGCGCCGTCAGTTGGCGTGATGTCGTTGGTCGTTCCCGTGAGCAAGTCGACGATCTTGAGTGCACCTCGGAGAACGAAGACCGCTTTCGAGACATCGGCATCACACGAATACGAAACGATCCCTCCCGCACCCTCGCGTGCGCGTTCTCGTCGCGCGCGTTCGAGATCGGATTCGTCGCTTGGCGAATCGCTGGACGTCGCATGTGCATCGACGATGCAACGCTCGGTGGAGGTCTCCACGTCGAAGATCCACAGCGAATTGACGGGATCTGATCCCGATGCGGACCGACAAAAGACGATCCGTTTGCCATCCGGAGAGACGACGATGTTGCGCGGCTCGCCGAGGGTCAGGCGTTGGGTCCGCGCGTACTGGCGCGGGAAGGAGTCGGCTGTCCCGAGCGACCCACGAGTTCACCGGTGGGTAACAGTCGAACGATTTCGCCGACGAAGTCGTGGTCGATCGCGTGTCGCATGATCCCGTCGTCACTGGTCGTGGCCCACGAGCGAACCCCATCGTGGGTGAGCACGGAGGCGGCGAGACGCGACGGCGAACCATCGCGATCGTGCATGACGCTGTAGGCCTCGATCGTGACGTCACCCGAAACTTCTGACGCCGATGCAGCGTGGCGCTTTGGCAGTGCATCGATTTCACGCTGTGGCGAGTCGTGGAGGAATGGGTGGTTCGGCGGTGTCGATTGGTAGGCACCGAAGGAGTGTTTGGTGGCATAACCGCCGTTGGCCCAGACAAGGGCCTTTGCATCGCTGTCCTTGCGCAACGCCGTCATCGTGGTGGCGATCGCATGCATCACGTAGTTGTTGAACGGTCCACCGGCAAAGGACAGGCCACCGGTGCACGTGAGCGGGCCATCGATTCCCAGTCCAAGTGACGCCGCTCCGAGCTGCACCGCAGACGGAAAACATGAATACAGGTCGATGACGTCGATTTCGTCAATCGACCAACGAGCGAGCTCGAGAAGTCGCTTCGCGCCAAGTCGAATCGCGGGAGTCTCCGTGAAGCTCCAGCGGTGTGAGACGAAGTTGTGTTCGTGTGCGTCGGTTCCTGCAACTGGGAAGACCCAGCGATCGCGCGGTATGCCGAGCGATTCGGCACGCTCGACCGAGCACATGACGAGTGCGGCCGCCATGTCGACGTCGTTGTTGGAGTTCATCAACTTCGTGTACGGATAGCCGACCATGCGGTTGGATTCCGACGTTGTGGAGATCTGTTCAGCCGAGAACCGATCCTGAATCCATGCATGTGGATTGTCCGCTGCAACGGCGCTGAACCTCGACCACAATTCCGAGATGTGTCGGCGATGTTGAGCGATCGACATTCCCGCAGCAGATCGCAGCGCGGTTTCGAACATCGGATAGATCTCGATCGGCAGGACGATGGTGCGCTCGATCTCCAGAGGATGGAGCATCTCGAGTTCTCCGCCGATCGGAGTCGGTTGAGCGTCTCGTGTGCTCGCGTCGTCGCCCGACACCCAATCGAGATCGACCCCGGCTGCTCGTGCGCGTCGTCGCGTCCGCGACGATTCTCCGCCGGTGAGCACGATGCAGTCGGCGCGACCTGCCTGAATCTCGAGTGCGCTCAGGTTGACGAGCGCCTGTGGAAGGTTCCCGCCGTGGGTCGTGTAGCCGTGGATGCGTGCGGTAATTCCGGTCGCACGTGAGATGGCCGCAGCGGGGTTCTGCACCTTCGTGGACAGGCTTTTCAGTACGTGGATTGCATCGACACTCGGTGGTTGAGCGCAGCCCGCATCGACGAAAGCTTGGCGCACCGCATCCGACATCAACTCGATCGGACCGCGAGCTCGAGAAATGTCGTCTTCGTGCTGGAGGACTTGGGCCTGGCCGACCAGAACGGGGGTTCGTGGGTCGATCGTCACCCATCGAACTCTATTGAGTGGAATGCCGTGCTCGACCTGAGTGAAAGTTGGCCGTGACCTATGCTCGTTCGCGGTGACAGGGACGCAGACATACTCGATTGCAATCGGTGCAGACCATGCCGGTTATGAACTGAAGCAACACCTCATCGGTCACCTAGGTGCACTCGGACACACCGTGATCGATCACGGGACGAATTCCACCGACAGCGTCGACTACCCGCCGATTTGCGCGGACGTGGCAAGAAGCGTGCGGGACGGCAAGGTCGACTTCGGCATCGTCCTCGGCGGAAGTGGCCAGGGTGAGCAGATTGCAGCGAACAAGGTGCGTGGGGTTCGGGCGGCGCTGTGCAACGACTTGTATCTCGCCGAGATGGCGCGCTCCCACAACAATGCCAACGTGTTGTCGATGGGCGGGCGAGTGGTCTCGTTCGACCTCGCGGATCAGATCGTGGCAAAATTCCTCTCCACACCATTCGAGGGCGGCCGACACGAACGACGCGTCGCTCAACTTGCAGAGATCGAACAACAAGAAGGAGCCCGCTGATGCCGTGGCCATCGCAGACGAACCGTGACACCGAAGTTTTCGACCTGATCGAAAAAGAGCGCGTGCGTCAGACCACCGGTCTGCAGTTGATCGCGAGCGAGAACTTCACGTCCCCCGACGTGATGGAAGCGACCGGTTCGGTGCTTACCAACAAGTACGCCGAGGGCTACCCGCAGAGGCGCTACTACGGTGGCAACGCGGTCGTGGACGAGATCGAGGCGCTCGCGATCGAACGCATCAAGAAGTTGTTCGGTGCAGATCATGCCAACGTCCAGCCGCACTCCGGGGCGAGTGCGAACATGGCGGTGTATCTCGGTCTCATCAAGCCGGGGGACACGGTGCTCGGGTTGAGCCTCGACCACGGTGGTCACCTCACCCATGGTTCGCCGGTGAACGCGAGTGGCATCTTGTACGACTTCCAGTCGTTCCGCGTGAGCGACACCGACGAGCGACTGGACTTCGACCAGATTCGCGACCTTGCCAAGAAGGTCAAGCCGAAGCTGATCGTTGCTGGCACGACGTCATACCCACGACGTCTCGAGCCACAGCCGTTCCGCGCGATCGCCGATGAAGTCGGGGCGTTGATGATGTTCGACATCGCCCACATCGCGGGACTTGTCGCCGGTGGCGCACATCCGAACCCCGTTCCCTATGCGGACGTCGTCACGTTCACGACCCACAAGACGCTGCGTGGTCCTCGTGGTGGCTGCATCCTCACGACGTCGGCGCACGCCGCTGCGATCGACAAGGCTGTCTTTCCTGGGAGCCAGGGTGGTCCGCTCGAGCATGCTGTCGCCGGAAAGGCAGTCGCCTTCCATGAGGCGTTGCAGCCGAGCTTCAAGGACTACGCACATCAGATCGTGAAGAACGCTGCTGCACTCGCGGAGGCCTTGTCCAAGCAGGGGTTCCGCCTCGTGAGTGGTGGCACCGATACCCACATGATGGTCGTCGATCTGCGTCCGTTCGACGCTGAGCTCACCGGCAAGGAAGCACAGCTCGTGTTGGACGAAGCGGGTATCACGCTCAACAAGAACAACATCCCGAACGATCCGCGCAGTCCTTTCGTCACGAGCGGTGTGCGCATCGGAACGCCGTCGGTCACGACGCAGGGAATGAAGGAAGCAGAGATGCCGCTCATCGCCGAATACATCGCGACGACGCTGCGCGGCCGCAACGATCCAAGCGTCGTGAAGGGTGTTCGCGCACGCGTCGCGGAACTCTGCGCGAAGTTCCCGGTGTATCCAACGAGTGCGTAACCTCGTCGGCTACCTGATCGTCGGCGCGAGTGCCGCTGCGGCGACCGCAGCAGCCACGCCGATCATCGAACGGGTCGCTCGACGAAAGAATTGGATGGCCGAGCCGGACGAGCGGCGTGCGCATCCGGTTCCGACTCCCGATGTCGGTGGCATCGCGTTCTTCATCGGGCTCATCGTTGCGCTCGTCGTTGCGTTCAGCATGGACAGGTTCCAACCGTTGCTCAAGGGCAACTCGGAGATCATTGGTGTCGTCCTCGCGGCAGTAGCCATCACCGCGCTCGGTTTCATCGACGACATCAAGGAACTCTCCGCACCCATGAAGGTGACCGGAGTCGTGGGTGCCGCGATGATCCTCGTCTGGTTCGGTACGACGATGTTCTACTTCCGACTGCCGTTGCTCGACGTGTTCATCTTGTCCAACGACTGGATTCCACTCGTCACTGCGTTGTGGTTGATCGGCATGACACAGGCGATCAACCTGATCGACGGACTGGATGGCCTCGCCACCGGCATCACTGCGATCGCCGCTGGATCGTTCTTCGTCTACTCCAACAACCTCGCATCGAACGGGCTCCTTTCGGAACCGAACATCGGACCACTCGTGGCGATCATCACGCTCGGTGTGTGCATCGGCTTTCTGCCGTTCAACTTCAACCCGGCCCGCATCTTCATGGGGGACTGTGGAGCATTGCTCCTCGGACTGCTGATGGCGGTCTCCACGAGCGTCGTCGGTGGAAGGTCTGATCCGCAGGCCCAGGTCGGCGCAGGGCAGACGTACTTCTTCATCGCGCCGATCTTCATCGCGCTCCTCGTGCTCGGGGTGCCGATCGTGGACGTCGTATTTGCGATCTTGCGTCGAGCGATCAACCGACAGGGTCTCGCCACTGCCGACCGTGGGCACCTGCACCACCGACTCATCGCCCTCGGCCATGGGCCTCGTCGCGCCGTCGTCATCTTGTGGTTGTGGACGGCCCTGCTGTCGGGATTCGCGCTCTATCCGGCCCTGTCGTCGACGAGCCCGAACCTGTGGCCGTTCCTCTTTCTGGCGGTCGCACTCGGTGGATTCACGGTGCTGCATCCCCGAATCGGGCGTCGCCATGACGACGTCCCCGCGCCGTAGACCGGCACAAGCGCACGAGCAGTTTGGTCGGGTTTTCGCCTCCCGTCTAGTTTGTACTTGGTTTCACAAGCACCCCGGGACCTGGCCACCATGAAAAAACTGACGAGAACGATTGCCCCTAAGCGACCTGTCACGTCGTCCGGTGACTCCCTTGGACGCGGCGCAGAGATGGCGATCAGCGTGCTCGTGTTTTCCGTGATCGGTCTCATCTTCGATTCACTCTTCGGCACGACGCCGACGATCACGATTGCGCTCGTCGTGTTCTCGCTCGTCGGCAATTTCGTGCGGATGTACTACCAGTACAAGGCCGTGATGGACACGCAGGTGGCAGATCGACTCAGTCGGGCGACACAGCATCAGCGGGAGTCGGCGACGCGATGAAGACGACCGATCCCGACTACGTGAACGTGCTCTCGATGCACGACACGGGTCCTGCACCCGAAGCCGCGATTGGTCGAGACATCATTCGTCGAGGTGCGATCGTCGCGCCCTTGTTTATTGGGCTTTCCGCGCTCGGCTGGGGTGCTGACGGCGCGTGGTCTGCCGCCTACGGACTCGTGCTGATCCTTGCCAACTACGGCCTCGCCGCCTGGCTCGTGTCGTACACGGCCAAGATTTCCTATGCCCTCATGATGGGAATGACGCTGTTCGGCTACATCATCCGCCTGGCGATCATCGCCGCCGCGGTCTATCTCGTGCGCAACCTTGGCTGGGTCGAACTCGTGCCGATGGGTGTGACAATCATCGTCGCGCATGTCGGGCTTCTGTTCTGGGAACTGCGCTATGTTTCACTGTCGCTCGCGTATCCAGGATTGAAGCCCAAACCCCAGTCTCAGCAAGAATCTCCATCAGCCCAGGCGAACAGCCTCTAACCACCACAACAGGACGACCAACGTGATCTCAACGCACATCGCACAGCTGGCCTCCGCGCGAGTGTTCTCCGTACTCGTGCAAGCGACGGAGGGGGAGAGCACCCGTGGCTTCCACTTCCCGCCGATCAACACGTTGCTGCGTTGGAAGGACATCACTCCCGGCATCAACAAGGTCGTGCTCATCTCGATCGCCGCTGCGCTGATCGGAACCGTGCTCTTCCTCATCGCCGCGAATCGCGACCACAAGACCGCACCGAAGGGCGCTCGCAACCTCGCCGAGATCGCCGTCGAGTTCATCGAGAAGAACATCATCATGGAGACGATGGGACGTTCTGGTCTCGGCTGGACGCCGTTCCTGCTGACGATGTTCATCTTCATCTACATCTGCAACGTGCCGGGAATCATTCCGTTCATCCAGATGCCGGCGACGGCGCGCATGGGCATTCCTGCGTTCATGGCACTCCTCGTGTGGGTCGTCTACAACGCGACGGGCATCAAGAACCAGGGCCCGATCGGTTACTTCAAGAACGTGTTGTTCCCACCGGGCGTGCCGAAGGCGTTGTACATCCTCGTCACCCCGATCGAATTCATCTCGACGCTCATCGTGCGTCCGTTCTCGCTCGCCGTGCGACTCTTCGCCAACATGCTCGCCGGTCACTTGTTGCTCGTCATCTTCGCCCTGCTGTCTGAGGCCCTCATCCAGGCCGAGACGCAGCGCATCTTCCTCATCCCGATCGGTGTGTTGCCGTTCGGCGTGTTGATGTTCTTGACGGCATTCGAGATCTTGGTTGCGTTCCTCCAGGCCTACATCTTCACCACGCTCACCGCGGTGTACTTGGGCATGGCCACGCACCCAGAGCACTAAACCTTCGCACCACCGACAGATACCCACTACAGACAACAACCACATAACAACAGGAGAAAGAAACATGGAAGCGTTAACACGAATCGCCCGCGCAGGCATCCGCGTTGCGGAGCTCACCGCGGCAGAGGAGAAGGCCAACTCGGCAGCCCAGATGGCGGGTCTCGCCTACGGTCTCGCCGCGATTGGACCAGGCGTCGGCATCGGCATCATCTTCGGTAAGGCCATCGAGTCGATGGCTCGTCAGCCGGAGTCCGCAGGTATGGTCCGCACCACGATGTTCCTCGGCGTCGCCTTCACCGAAGCGCTCGCGCTCATCGGCTTCGTCGCGTTCATTCTGCTCAAGTTCGCCTGATCGCAATGCGAGTCCTCGTCACAACACAGCAGGGTCAACTGCTCGAGGTGCGCGTGAACGCCGACGATGCCGCAGGCACCGAGGCGACCGCAACCGAGGCAGAGTCCACCTCGGCACCGAACCCGATCGCACCGGAGGGCAAAGAGCTCATCTGGGGCGCCGGATCGTTCTTGGTGTTCCTGGTGATCATGCGCGTGTATTTGTTCCCCAAGCTGAAGAAGGGGATGGATGCGCGTTACACGGGCATCCGCGAGGACTTCGAACAGGCCGATGCCACGCGTCAGGCAGCGCAGTCCGACGTCGCCAAGTACGAAGCGGCACTCGCCGAGGTTCGTGCAGAAGCGGCCGGTCGGATCGATGCGGCTCGTCAGACCGTGGACGCCGAGCGCAACGCCAAGATCGCCGAGGCGAACTCGAAGATCGCGGCCAAGCGCGCAGCGGCAGATGCCGAACTCGCAGCGGCGCGCGCCAAGGTGCGCGACCAAGTTGCCGAAGCAGTCTCCACCGTCACCGCACGGACCACCCAGCTTGCAGTGGGCAAGTCTCCTGATGGGTCGGTCGTGCGTGAGGCGGTGCAGCAGGTCATGCAGTCAGGAGCACGTTGAACATGAACCGCGTCATTGCACTCCTCGCCGCCGAGGATCCGAACGTCACGCACCACTGGCTGTTGCCAGAGACCGGTGAGATCATCTACGGCGGTCTCGCCTCGGTGATTGTCGTCGGTGCGCTCGTGAAGTTCGCCGGGCCGATGATCAAGAAGAGCTTTGCCGCCCGCACGGAGAGGATCCAGAAGGAACTCGACGACGCGGCCAACGCAAAGGTCAAGGCAGCGAGCGACGCGTCAGCGATTCGTTCCGCACTCGGTGACATCGCCTCCGAGCGTTCGCGAATCCTCGCGGATGCCGATGCTCAGGCAGCAGCCGTGTTGTCCGAGGGTCGCGCGCGCATCGCCAAGGAAGTCGCCGACCTCGAGGCCAAGGCTGATGCCGACCTCGCAGCGGCGCAGGGTCGCAGCAACGATGAGTTGCGCGCGGAGATCTCATTGCTCGCCGCCAAGGCGACGCCGATCGTGATCGCCAAGACCCTCACCGATCAGACCAAGAACGAACTCGTCGAGTCGTTCATCGCCAACGTAGGAGCCGCACGATGAGTTCAGCCAAGGTCGAGGCGTACGCACGCGCACTCGTCGAAATCGCCCAGGCCGAAGGCGGACTGGACCGAGTCGAAGATGAGTTGTTCCGCATGGCTCGCGCATTCGAGTCGAACGACCAGTTGCGCGCCACGCTGTCCGACACCACGATTCCTGCGGAGCGTCGTCAGCAAGTCGTCGAGCAGTTGCTCGGTGGCAAGGCCTCTGCAACCACGATCCAGCTCGTGACGTTGATCGTCGCGGCGGGTCAGGTGCGCGACCTTCCCGCAATCATCGACGTCGTCGTGCGCGAAGCTTCGCAAGGCAACTCGCAGTCGCTCGCCGAAGTGCGCAGCGCAGTCGCTCTCAGCGATGACCAGCAGAAGCGTCTCGCCGCAGCGCTCACCAAGGCCACCGGCAAGCCGGTCAACCTGAAGGTCGTCGTCGATCCGAGTGTGCTCGGCGGACTGGTCGCCACGGTCGGCGACGAAGTCATCGACGACACCGTTCGTACCCGCCTCGACCAACTCAAGTCGTTGATCTGACCCCGTTTTCGAAAGGACACCACCATGGCTGAACTCACACTCTCTGCGAGCGACATCGCAGCAGCGATCACCAAAGGACTCGAGGGCTACAAGCCATCGACCGAGGCACGCACCGTCGGTCGCGTCGCCGAAGTCGGTGACGGTATTGCCCGCGTGAGCGGCTTGCCCGACTGCGCAGTCAACGAGCTCTTGGAGTTCGAGGACGGCACCGTCGGCCTCGCGCTCAACTTGGACGAAGACTCGATCGGTGCGGTGGTCCTCGGTGACGCCGACAACATCGAAGAAGGTCAGTCGGTCAAGGCAACCGGACGCATCTTGTCGGTTCCGGTCGGCGATGCGATGCTCGGTCGAGTCGTGAACGCGCTCGGCGAACCGATCGACGGCAAGGGTGACATCGTCGGTGCGACGATGCGCCGCGTGGAAGTGCAGGCCCCGGGCATCATGGGTCGCAAGCCCGTGCACGAGCCGCTCCAGACCGGCATCAAGGCGATCGACGCGATGACCCCGATCGGTCGTGGTCAGCGTGAGTTGATCATCGGTGACCGCAAGACGGGCAAGACCACCGTCGCCGTCGACACGATCATCAACCAGCGCGGTCTCGGCGTGAAGTGCATCTACGTCGCGATCGGCCAGAAGGGTTCGACCGTCGCGCAGACCGTGGAAGTGTTGCGCCAGTTCGGCGCACTCGAATACACGGTCATCGTTGCGGCACCCGCATCGGACCCGGCACCGTTCAAATACCTCGCGCCATACGCGGGTTGCGCAATGGGTCAGCACTGGATGGAAAACGGCGAGCACGCACTCGTGGTGTACGACGACCTGTCCAAGCAGGCCGAGGCGTACCGCCAGATGTCGCTCTTGCTCCGCCGCCCACCAGGCCGCGAGGCGTATCCAGGAGACGTGTTCTATCTCCACAGCCGTCTGCTCGAGCGCGCTGCGAAGTTGAGCGACGCCAACGGCGCAGGCTCACTGACCGCACTGCCGGTCATCGAGACCAAGGCCGGTGACGTGTCGGCGTACATTCCGACGAACGTGATCTCGATCACCGACGGCCAGGTGTACCTGCAGGACAACCTCTTCAAGTCGGGCGTTCGTCCCGCCGTCGACGTGGGCATCTCGGTGTCGCGCGTGGGTGGTGCGGCACAGATCAAGGCGATGAAGAGCGTGTCCGGAACACTCAAGCTCGACCTCGCACAATTCCGTGAGCTCGAGGCGTTCGCGACGTTCGGTTCCGAACTTGACGCGATCTCCAAGGCCCAGCTCGAGCGCGGTTACCGCCTCGTTGAGTTGCTCAAGCAGCCACTCAACAGCCCGATGCCGGTCGAGGAGCAGGTCGTGTCGATCTTCGCGGGAACCAAGGGCTACCTCGACGACATTCCGGTCGGCGACGTGCGCCGCTTCGAGAACGAGTTGCTCGAGCACATGCGCTCGCGTCACTCGGCAGTGCTCTCGGGCATCCGCCAAGACCCGAAGGCCGACGTGCCGAAGGATCTCGCCGACATCGTGGCCACGTTCAAGAAGTCGTTCAAGGTGACGACCTCGACGGCAAGTGCCGATCCGACGAAGACCGACGCCGGCGAAGTCGGCGACGCAGCGAGCTCAAAGACGCTGGCTACGGAGTAGACGATGGCTGGCGGTCAAGAACGTATTCTGCGCGGGCGTATTCGCTCCGTGCAGGCGACGAAGAAAATCACGCGTGCTATGGAGTTGATCGCTGCCTCGCGCATCGTCAAGGCCCAGCAACGCGTGATTGCCGCCGTGCCCTACAGCGAACGAATCACCGAGGTGGTCAAGGATCTCGCCGCCGGTGGAGCAGGCGTCGACTCGCCGTTCCTCAAGGTTCGTGAGAACTTGAAGACGACGTGTTACGTCGCCATCACCGCGGACCGTGGTCTGTGTGGTGGTTACAACGCTGGCGTATTGCGCGCGACCGAAGGCGAAATCAAGGCCGACGTCCTCGCCGGCAAGGACTATCTCGTCGTGCCGGTCGGACGAAAGGCAGAGGGTTACTTCCGCTTCCGTGGCTACAAGATCTCGGACGCCTTCGCCGGATTCTCCGACGCTCCGTCGTATCAGGACGCCAAGCGCATCGGTGAGTTCGTCGTCGGTCTGTACCTCTCCGGCGCGGTCGATCGCGTCGAGCTCGTCTACACGCGCTTCATCTCTGCGGGAACCCAGGAAGTCGTTCGTCGACCACTCGTTCCGCTCGAGCGGGAAGTCGCGGCTGGTGGCGATGCGAAGCCTGCTTCGGGTGGAGGTTCGTACGAGTTCGAACCAGATCCGGACGTCATCTTGCAGACGTTGCTCCCGCGCTACGTCGAGGCCCGCGTGTACGCGGCGCTCCTCAACGCGGCAGCGAGCGAGCACGCGTTCCGTCAGCGCGCCATGAAGGCTGCGACGGACAACGCAGAAGAATTGATCAAGAACCTCTCGCGCATCATGAACCGTGCGCGTCAGGACTCGATCACTACAGAAATCATGGAAATCGTCGGTGGCGCCGAAGCGCTGAGTTCCGGCGACTAACCGAGGAAAGGTCACGAAGGAGACAACATGAGCACAGCAACTGCAAACGAACTGAAGGACGGACGCGTCGTTGCCATCGCCGGACCGGTGATCGACGTCGAGTTCCCCCGCGGCGCGCTGCCGGAGTTGAACCAGGCACTCGAGTTCACCGTCATGGTGGACGGCAAGCCCAACGTCGTGTTGGCCGAGGTTGCCCAGCAGCTCGGACACAGCCGCGTGCGTGCGGTGTGCATGAAGCCAACCGACGGTCTGCGCCGCGGAACGGCCGTGCGCAACACCGGCCACGGCATCCAGGTGCCGGTCGGCGAAAAGACCCTCGGTCACGTGTGGAACGTGTGGGGCGACTGCCTCGATGGCAACAACGACGACTTCAAGGACTCGGAGCGCTGGGAGATCCACCGCCCAGCACCGGACTTCGCCGCGCTCGAGCCGAGCCGCCGCATGTTCGAGACGGGCATCAAGGTCATCGACCTTCTCACCCCGTACCTCGCCGGTGGAAAGATCGGTCTGTTCGGTGGTGCAGGCGTGGGTAAGACCGTGCTCATCACCGAGATGATCAACCGCGTGGCCTCGAACCACGGTGGTGTGTCGGTGTTCGCCGGAGTGGGCGAGCGCACCCGTGAAGGCACCGACCTGCGTCTCGAAATGGAAGAGTCGGGCGTGTTCGAAAAGGCCGCCTTGGTCTTCGGCCAGATGGACGAGCCACCAGGCGTGCGTCTGCGCGTCGCACTCTCGGCCCTCACGATGGCCGAGTACTTCCGCGACGTGAAGAACCAGGACGTGTTGCTCTTCGTGGACAACATCTTCCGCTTCGTGCAGGCCGGTTCGGAAGTGTCCACGCTGCTCGGTCGTATGCCGTCAGCGGTGGGTTACCAGCCGACGCTCGCCGACGAGATGGGCCAGCTCCAGGAGCGCATCACCTCGACGCGCGGTCGCTCGATCACCTCGCTGCAGGCCGTGTACGTGCCGGCGGACGACTACACCGACCCGGCGCCGTTCACGACGTTCACCTTCTTGGATGCAACGACGGAACTCTCGCGTCAGATCGCCTCGCTCGGTATCTATCCGGCGGTGGACCCACTCGCATCGACCTCGACGATCCTTTCGCCAGAGGTCGTCGGTGATCGTCACTACAACGTTGCTCGTCGCGTGCAGGAAATCCTCCAGCGCTACAAGGAACTCCAGGACATCATCGCGATTCTCGGTCTCGACGAATTGTCCGAAGAGGACCGCCTCACCGTCGCGCGTGCGCGCAAGGTGCAGCGCTTCTTGTCGCAGCCGTTCTTCGTCGCCGAAGTGTTCACCGGACTCAAGGGTGAGTACGTCAAGACCGCCGAGACCGTCGAGAGCTTCGAGGCGATCATCAAGGGCGAACTGGACGAGGTGCCGGAGCAGGCGTTCTTGAACGTCGGTGGCGTCGAGCAGGTGTTGGCCAAGGCCAAGGCACTGCAGGAGAACGCGTAACGATGGCCGAGTCCGGTCGCTTCCGAGTGGAAGTGGTGTCGCCCGAGCGCGTGTTGTTCTCGGGTGATGCCAAGCAGGTGATCACGCGCACCTTGGATGGTGGCGAAATTGCCTTCTTGCCGGGTCACATCTCGTTCCTCGGTGCACTCGTCGAGAACCACACCCGCATCTACCTCTCCGATGGCAAGGTGCAGGACCTCGCGGTCCACGGCGGTTTCGTCGAGGTCGCTCCCGACCACGTCACGATCCTGTCGGATGCTGCCGAGCTCGCCGAGGACATCGACGTGACCCGCGCACGTGCCGCCAAGGAGCGCGCGGAAGCTGCGATGCGCGGTGAGCACGATGCGGCGGTCGAAGCCGACCTGCGTCGTGCACATGCGAGGTTGTCGGCCACCGGCGGCCTCACGCAGGGCGCAGCGCACTAGTCGCGCTCGTCAATGACGACGTATCCCTTCACGCGGGCACTCATCACTGGTGCGTCCAGTGGAATCGGTCTGGAAATCGCTGAACAACTCGGCGCAGCCAAAGTCGGTCTCGTCGTTGTCGCGCGTCGCGAGGATCGCCTGCGCGAGATCGAGCGACGCTTTCCCGGAACGGAAGTCATCGTTGCAGATCTAACGACGCCGGAAGGTGTCAAAGCCGTCGTCGATCGCATCTCCAATCCACACCTGCCAGAGATCGACCTCGTCGTGAACAACGCGGGCTTCGGCACGTCCGGTCACATGCATCGCATCGACCCCGATCGTTTGTCACGCGAGATCAAGTTGAACGTCGAAGCACTGACGCGCATCATGCATGCGGCTGTCGCCACGATGATTCCACGCGGAATCGGATACGTGCTCAACGTCTCCAGCGTCGCGAGTTTCCAGGCGAGTCCTGGTCTTGCCGTGTATTCGGCGACGAAGGCCTACGTCACGAGCCTGACCGAGGGAGTGTCGGAAGAACTTCGTCACTCGGGAGTTCGTGTCACTGCGTTGTGCCCGGGGTTGACGAAGACGGAGTTCCAGAGCATCTCGAACACGAGCGGGCTCGCTACCGAGTTCCCGGACTTCGTGTGGACGTCCGTGCCGATGGTGGCGCGCACGGGACTTCGTGCGGTGGCGGCGGGTAAGACGCTTGCGGTGCCCGGCTTGCTCTACAAGGTGCTCGTCGGATTCTCGACGGTCATTCCCCGTGGCGCATCGCGCAAGATCACGCGCCTCATCACTCGACGCGCGTGAGCGGGGTCTAGGAGTCGGACGTCGAGAAGTACGCCGTCAGTCGATCGTGACGGTGGTGGGTGTCGATGTAACGAATGGTTCCGCTTCGACTACGCATGACCAGACTGTGGCTGCGCGCACCGTATGAGTCGTAGCGCACGCCGCGGAGGAGTTCTCCGTCCGTCACACCGGTGGCGGCGAAGAACACGTCGTTGCCGCGCACGAGGTCGTTGGTCGTGAGGACCTTCGACAGGTCGTAGCCGGCCTTGATCGCTTCATCGCGCTCTGCATCGTTACGTGGTGAAAGTCGACCGAGGATCTCTCCTCCCATGGCTTTCAGTGCGGCGGCTGCGACGACGCCCTCTGGTGTGCCGCCAACGCCCATCAGGATGTCGACACCGACTTCGCTCGAGGCGGCGGCGATCGCGCCGAAGATGTCACCGTCGGAAATCAAGCGAATGCGTGCGCCGGTCTTGCGAACCTCGGCAATCAAGTCGTTGTGGCGGTCACGTTCGAGGATCATTACGGTGACCTCGCTCACGAGCTTGCGCATCGCGCGGGCAACTTCCTTGATGTTCTTGGTCGGGGAGAAGTCGAGGTCTACGGCGCTCGCGGCCTCCGGACCGACGGCAATCTTTTCCATGTAGAAGCACGGTCCAGGATTGAACATCGAGCCACGTTCTGCGACGGCGATCACGCTCAATGCATTCCCGCGACCCATGGCCGTCAATGTGGTTCCGTCGATGGGGTCGACGGCGACGTCGGCGTGAGGAGTGGAGCCGTTGCCCACGCGCTCGCCGTTGTAGAGCATCGGTGCTTCGTCTTTCTCGCCCTCACCGATGACGACGATGCCGTCCATGCTCACCGTGTCCAAGACGTTGCGCATCGCGTCCACTGCTGCACCGTCGGCAGCCTTCTTGTCGCCACGACCGACCCAACCAGCTGCTGCAAGCGCTGCGGATTCGGTGACCCGCACCAACTCCATTGCCAAGTTGCGATCTGGACGTTCCTTCGCTGGCATCGATGACGAATCTACTCCAATTCACTTCTCGTCGGAAAACAAGTAGCGTCGGGCGTGTGAACGACTGGAACCCACGCGATCCCGAAGCGGCAACGACTCGCTTCGATCTGACGGAGTGGTCGGTCGACGAACGCGCTGACGTCGTCGCGAAGTTGGCGGCGGACAACATCCAACACGGTTGGGATGGCGATGAGCTGCTCGTCCCGCAGTCGGACGAAGAGGTCGTGGAAGACATCCTGGACGAACTCGAGGACTTGTTCGACAACGACGTCGAGTCGGAGACCGCCGAGTTCGACATCGAGGACTGGAGCGAAGAGGAGCGGGCCAAGTTGTGCAACATGTTGGACAACCTGGACATCGGCTATCGCCTGGAGGATGGCGTGTTGATCGCTCCGATCGGTGCTGAGCAGGTCATCGAATCGTGCATCGATTCGATCGAAGAAGACCTTGACGGCGACGACGCCTGACATCCTCGCCGAAGTCGAAGTCTGGCACTCGCGACCGGTGACCCCGACGAGGAGATTGTCGCTCGGAAACCTCGTCCTCCCCGTCGATCCAGCTCCAGGGCTCGGTGGGGTACTGCTCGCAGCGATCGTTGCGAACTTCGTCTCGCAGGTCGATGAGGACCTCCACCCCGACCTCGATCGACTGATTTCGCAAGTCGATCGTGACGAGCGAATCACGCAACCGCGACTGCGACATCGCTTCCAGATCGATCGACACGGACTTGCGCGCAGCATCCATCGCATGGTCACCGACGGTGAGACGGTGCGGTTCCAGTTCTCCGAGGGCGGGACTCCACTGCAACACACGTTGGCTGCGATCTACAGCCTCGAGCGACTCGATCCGTCCGCGCGTCGAGTGATCGGGCCGGCGCTGAAGAAGGCGATGCGGTGGCGTGGACCATTGGATTCGACGTTCATGGGGTTCATCGCGGGCACGAGCGCAACGTCGATCGCCAACGTCGCAGACCCGCGAGCGTGGGCGCTCGTGATTCTTGGATTTCCCGTCGGCACGGTGAAGCCGTCGAAGAAAGAGGTGCAGGCGCGATTCAGGGATGCACTGCGATCGGTCCACCCTGATCACGGTGGCGACGAATCGACTGCGAGTCGACTGATCGACGAGCTCGGCGAGGCTCGCCGCATCTTGCTCGGATGACTCGCGTTCGCGCGGTCGTGTTGTTCCCGGGCTCGGGGAGCTCCGCCGACCATCCGTCACTTCGAATGATCGAAGAGCACCTTGCGCCACTTCCGACATTCCGCTGTGATTTC
>JACCDL010072691.1_pt1 | contig 16161 bp, 19 predicted proteins | sample 7441931 | NCBI WGS metagenome assembly JACCDL01 (sample SAMN15323437, study PRJNA562643) | freshwater metagenome | isolation source: river surface water | place: USA:Blue River Watershed | collected 2017-08-16 | reverse complement strand
GCTCGCTCTTCCTGCGCACGCGCACATCGGAGAGACTCGCTCGGGCCTCGTGGTCGTGACGCTGCTGCACCGGCTGACCGCGTACGTCTACCACGGGCACGGCTGGAACAGGTCGACGGTGGGCATCGAGGTGCAGGCGAACGCCGCTGGCATCGAAGGCGATCCGAGCACGTTCTGGCGCAGCAAGCAGCAGATCGCCGCCGGGCTCACGTATGCGGACGTCGGTCACGAGGTGAGCGACGGCGTACTGCGTGCGTGCACGGCCACGATGCACTACTACGCAAAGCTGAAGGCTGCTCGCGGCGCTGCGTTGCTCTGCCTGAATCGGACGCACCGACAGAGCGCGAGGAAGCCGAGCGACCCTGGCAGTCGGATCGCTCGCCACGTGGCCGAGGAGGCGCGGCGCATGGGGTGGACTGCGGACGGCAGCCAGAAGGTACTAGGGAAGGGACGGCCGCAGCCCGACGAGTGGACGGGGCTGCCGAACGGCACGAGGTACAGATGAGCGACAAGATCGAGAAGTCGAAGGTGATGGATGCGCTCGCGTGGTTGGACGAGCTGCTCGTGCAGGGTCAGCCGGCCTCGGTGCGTGCATACGAGATCCTCGAGAAGGGCACGGTCTCGACCGACGGCGGGAGCATGGACAGCTACATCTGCTTCGAGCTGGCGCGGCCGGAGCGTGGGCTCGTGCGGATCAAGGAACAGGATATGAACCCGTCCGATCCTCTCGGTGTCGTGCGCCGGTCGACGTGGGTGGTGACCGAGCTCGGCGAGGCTGTGCACGTCGCTCGTCGGAAGCGAGACCGCAAGGCGGAGATCCGTGCGGCGGCCGTGCGCGAGGTGTCCGGCTCGTGATACGCTGACCTGGTGAGGCGGAGATCTCAGAGGGGGCCGGCGCTGCAATGAGCGGCGCCGGCCTTCTTGCGTTGCATGGAGGTGGTGATGGAGAAGTCAGAGGATCGCGAAAACGAGAAGTGCCCATCCAAGGAAACCGAATGTGAAGGTGTGGAGAAAGCGACAGTTGCCGAAGATGCAAGGGTGATGCCTTACGATCCATGCCTTCGTGATGATGAGAGAAATGGATGATGCTCGGATCGGCATAGTCATACGGCCCCGCCGGCCACGAATCCTTGCTCGGTCGCCGGATGATCTCTTGAGCCTGCGCTTCGCATGCGCGAATCCTGGCTTAGGAGATCTTGCCACTGGAGACCGAGCTTCGATACGACGACGCCCGAGCGATCGGTGAGTCGTTCCGCGCTGACGCATGCGTGACCACCGAGGAAGGGTGGATGCGCGTCGATGCGGTGATCGGTCGCGGCGATGTGGTGCTTCCGTATCGGCGTGCTGACGGCAGCGTTCGATGGGAGTTCCGGCCCGCGTCGGAGGTGACGGACCAGGCGAGCCTCGACAGCTTCGAGGCGCTCCCCGTCACCAATGAGCACCCGCCGGTCCACCTCGATGCGTCGAACGTCCGTGCCTACAAGGTCGGCCAGTGCGGGACGCCGCGAGCTGACGGTGCTCTCGTGCGCGCCAAGGTGGTGCTCGACGACCGAGTTGCCATGGCCGACGTGCGAGCGGGCAAGCGGCAGATTTCGCCCGGGTACCGTGTGGTACTGGACGAGACGCCCGGCATCTGGAACGGGCAGCGGTACGACGCCGTCCAGACGAAGATCCGCGGGAATCATGTTGCGATTGTGCCCTTGGGTCGGCAGGGCCCAGAGGTGGCACTGCGGATGGACAGCGCCGATGCGGTGCTCGCCTACGACCTGCTGATGGAGAGACACGACATGGCCGATCCGAAGACCGAACCCAAGAACGACGGCGCGCCGAAGACCGATCTGAAGGCCGATGCCTTCGCCGAGCTGAAGGCCGACATCGCATCCATGATCAAGCCCATCGCGGAGAGCGTCGCCAAGGTCGATGCGCTCGCGAAGAGGGTCGACGAGATGGGCGCGATGATGGAGGCGATGGCGGGCGAGAAGCCGGACGAGGACGAACTGCCCAAGGTCGACAAGGCGGACGGTGCCGACAAGGAAGGCCAGCGACTCGATGCTGCGACTCGTGCTCGCATCGATGCGCTCGAAGCCCAGCTCAAGCGCAGCGACGCCGAGCGCCAGGCTCTCGACGCGAAGCACCGCGCCGACATGGCGGAGGCAGAGGCGCGGAGCGACGTGCTCGCCACTGCCAAGCGGATCCTTGGCGACGACTACACCGGCGCCGGCAAGTCGCGCTTCGACGTGATGACCGACGTGGTCCTCAAGATCGACGGCGCCGAGTCGAAGGCCAACATCGACCGCGAGCGCGCCACCGTGCGCGCCGACAGCCCCGACTCCGAGCGCGAGTTCCGGGGCTACGTGCGTGCTCGATACGAGGGTGCGCTGAAGACCTGGGCGGCCAAGGCCGACAGCGCGGAGGCGCTGCTCGCTGCGGCCAAGCAGACCCAGCACGGCGACGCGAGCGAGCGCGAGGACAAGGCGGCCAAGGCCAAGGCGGACGCCGACGACGCGCGCAAGAGCAAGTGGCGCGAGGGTCACCGCGCGAAGTGACCCGAGGGCAGCGGACCGACAACCCGAGATTGAAAGAGGAGCCACATCATGCAGATCGAAGTCCAGTCCAGCCCCGGCCGTGGAGAGCACGGCTGCATCGCAACCATGCGCCGGGACGCACGCGTTCGCGGGCGCTCGTACGCCAAGGTCGCTCACCACGTGCGCGTTTCCGTGGGCGGCAGCAACAACGGCGTCTACTCGTTCCGGGTCAGCACCCCCGCCGACATGCTGCCGGTCGATCCGGTGCTGGTGGCGTTCACCGCTTCGGGCAGCTCGGTCGACCAGGTCTGCACCGGGCTCAGCAATGGCGTCCGGTCTGCGGTGACGAGCCAGTCGGGGACCAACGTCCCCGCGCTGACCAATACGATCACCGCGACCGCCGATCTCGCCAATGACCGCGTCGAGCTGGTGGGCGTGCGGACCGGCGAACCGTTCACCGTCGAGCTGGTGGGCAACCCGAGCAGCAACCTCTCGCTGACGACCGTCACGAGCGCGACTCAGTCCGGCCTCGCGCTCGGCATCGGCATGGTCGACGTGGACGGCTCGAGCGCTCGCGTGCCGACGTCGGGCGACACCGGTGCGTCGATCATGGGCGTGCTCGCGATCGAGAACAACCTGTGGCGTGAGCCCTCGACTCCGACCGCGGACCCGGCTGCGCTGCCCGGCGCGAACCTCAAGATCGTCCAGGCGGGTGACGTGTTCATCATGCCCGAGGTCGAGGTGGCGATCACCGATCCGGTCTACTGCCGGATCTCGGCGAGCGGCTCCGAGGTGGCGGGCGCGTGGCGCAACGATTGCGACGGCGTGGCGCAGGTGACCACCTGTACCCCGACCGCCGTGAACGCGGGCGTCTACCAGCTCGCCGTGGTCTACGGTCCTGGCCCCGGCGTTCCGACCCCCGAGGTCTTCCACTTCGCTCCGTTCACCGCGGACGGCAGCGCGACCGCGGCGGAGATCGTCACCGGCGTGAGGGCCATCCTCGATGCCAACGCGTCCTTCTCGGCGCGCGTGGTCAGCTCTGGCTCGAGCACCGTGGTGCTCACCGGGCAGGACCCGGGCGTTCCGTTCTCGGTGGTCTCCGTGGGTCCGACCGGTACGTGGGCGTCGATCACCGAGACCACGGCCGCGTCGGCGGACTGCGTCGAGGTGACCAAGGCGCGGTGGATCATGGGCGGCGGTCCGACGAGCGGGCAGCCTGCGGTGCTGTCCTTCGACTGAGTCTGAGTCGCGACAAGGCAGAGCGACGAGAAAAGGAACACGACATGGCAACCTGCAAGAAGCGGCTCATTCACAACGACGAGATCGCTCGGTTCATCCCCGAGCTCCAGCGCTCCGACGCGGCCGATGGCCGCAACGACAACGGAGTGATCTGGTTCCGCGAGCACCTCGAGACGAGGCTGGCCAAGGTCTACCAGACCGAGCGCCCGCAGTACCAGTTCGCGAATCAGGAGATCCTCCCGGTTCGCGGCACGGTCCCCGCTCGCGACGGCGAGATGGGTTTCTACTACATGTGGGATCACGAGGGGGTGGCCAAGTGGCTGTCCGCCGGCAGTGGCACCGACATCCCCACCGTGAGCCTCAAGCGCGATCGCAAGACGTTCACGGTGCACCGTGCTGCCCTCGGGTGGCAGGTGGACATGGACGACATCGAGCGTGCTCGCGAGCGCGACGGTGCGTCGCTCGAGTTCATGAACATGGAGGCGGCGGCCGAAGGTCTCGACTCGCAGTTCGATGATGCGGCGTTCGCCGGCGATTCGGTCAAGGGCTTCCCCGGGTTCACCACGATCCCGAACATGACGGTGGTGATCGCCGCGGCTGGGAACGGCGGCGCGTACCGGTGGAGCACTCTCGGCGCGACGGCCAAGACCACGATCGAGGCGAAGCAGGACGTCGATCTTCTCCGTCGCATCGTTCGCGCGGTCACCAAGAACCTGCACGACATCAACTACGTGTGGCTTCCGCCGTCGTTCTGGGAGCGCACCACGTCGCTCTTCATCGCGAACACCAGCAAGACCCTGCGAGAGCACCTCCTCGAGAGCTTCCCCGGCGTGACCTTCAAGGAGGTTCGTCGGTTGGAGAACGCTGGCCAATACAACGGTCCGGTCATCATGGCGGCGAAGATCACCACCGAGGAGGACTGCTGGATCGAGCGCCCTGACCATCTCGTTCCTGGTCTCACCGAGCGCGTCGGTGAGACGATCAAGGGCTACCTCAAGACGTTCCACGGCGGCGTGGTCTGCGTGTACCCGCTTCGCTTCGTGCGAATGGACTTCCCGGCGGACTGACCGGATTCGACGCTTGGCTTGATGTAGTAGTCGATCTGCAATGAGCGGAGGAAAGGCGGAGGCAATGGAGAAGGTGTACTACGTCGACTACAAGGGCATGATCGATCCTGGCCGGACGGCGAGGGAGCACGTCGGTGTTCTCTCGATCCCCGTCAAGAACAGGATCTTGCTGCTTCGGCCGGGCTTGCAGCGCATCGCTGCTGCGCTCTGGGAGAGCGTGCGTGAGCACGGGCAGATCGGCTACGACCAGGCGTCCAAGTCCTACAAGGGCGAGCTGGTCAAGCGCGGCACCATCCGCGTGTACGAGCCGAAGGACGGCAAGATGGACTGGTCGTCCGTCGTGGGTGGGCTCGACGATCTCGCGAGTCGGACCACGATCGTCGACCTGCTCGACGACATGCTCGCCCACGTCGAGAAGCAGGGCGGCCTGGAGTTCCTCGCGGCTCGTCTGCGAGAGCATCGCAAGGCGTGTGCGACCGACTTCGACGGCAAGCCGGTTCCAGCCGAGCGTCTTCAGCCGATGTCGGAGGTGGCGTGATGCCGGTGCTCGAATCGAACGAGAGCATCGGGTGGAAGGGGATCGAGGGAAACACGTCCGGCCATCCTGGCTACGTGACCATCCCGGCGGGGATCCCTACGTTCGTGTCGGAGACGGACTGGGAAGTCGGGCGCAAGCTCGAGGAGATTCGTCGGCGGCTGGCGACCAACGTCATGCGCATCTCGTCGAAGCTCACGGCCGCGATCGCGATGGCCATCGTTCCGTCGGCGGAGATCCTGCGGCTGGCGGATGCCGAGGCCGGCAAGGCTCCCGAGCTCGAGCCCGCTCCTCCGCCGGTCGACGACGCAGCGATCGAGCGCATCGTGGCCACGAGTCAGCGTCTTGCGGCCGCGCTGGCGGACGTCCCTGCTGCGCTCTCCAGCGCCGAGCAGCCGGCCGATCCCAAGGCCGATGCGCCCTCGGTGCCGGCCGTCGATTTGCCTGCCGTGGAGGCGCCTGCTTCGTCGGAGCCCGTGGCGGACGAGAAGCCCGTTGCGGCCGTCGATGCATCCGCTTCCGTGGTGCCCGTTCCGACCGGGCCGAAGCCGCGACGTCGGGGGCGGTGAGTCGACATGCCCGCACGCCTCGCCGAAGCCACGTTCCAGCCGTCAGGCGATCTGCCTCGCGAGTTCGTGGACGTGGACCCCGACATGATCGGCGAGGCGCTCAACTTCACGGCCTCGTTCATCGGCCTCGCGGAGTGGGGCGACGACGCGAGCAAGGCCCACGCTCTACTCGCGGCGCACTACCTCAAGCGTCTGGGGCTCGGCAGCAACACGAGCAGTGCAGAGCCTACGTTCTCTCGCACCGTCGGGCCTGTCTCGCACGGACCGAACCCGTCCGTGTTCCTCGGTCAGGATCTGAAGGTCACGAGGTACGGGCAGTTGTACCAGATGCTCTTCGAGACTCGTGCTCCAGCGTTCGGATTCTTCTCGGTGTGAGTGATGGTCGGCGTATCGAAGGCAGGTGTGACCGAGGTCGACCGCGGATGGAACGACATCAAGCGGCGGCTTCTCGATGCCGAGGGCTACAGCCTCGAGATCGGCGTGTTCGACACGAGCCCGCGGATCGACACCAAGCTGACGAACGTGGAGATCGCCGGCGCGATGGAGTTCGGCACGGACCGGATCCTGGCGCGCCCGTTCCTCTCCACCGGTCTCGACGAGCACGCCGACGACCTGTTCCAGCTCGCGCTGTCGCTCCAGTGGGACGTGGCCACCGGTGCCATGTCGCTGGACGTCGCGCTCAACAATCTCGGGCATGCAGCGGTGCAGGCGATCCGCGACACCATCGACCGCGGTCACCCGTCGTGGCCGCCGCTCTCTGCTGTGACCATCGCTCGCAAGGGGTCATCGCGACCGCTCGTCGACACGAAGTCGATGTACAACGCGATCGAGTACAGGGTGGTGGCCAATGCCTGACATGGATCTGTCCCATGTCGTGGCGTACTTCGGGCAGGCGACCGGAGCGATCACTCGTCGGCGCATGACCGGCGGCGGAGGATTCTCTGCGGAGACTGGTCACGCTGTCGCGCCTACGTGGACGGAGACGTCGCACGAAGGCGTCGTGGTCGTGCCGATGTCGGGCGAGCAGATGCGGCGCGTTCCCGAGGGCACGAAGACGGACGAGACGCGCCGGGTGTTCTGGCCCGCTTCCGATGGACTCCGCGCTGCATCCGTCGCGGACCAGGTAGTCGAGGATCAAATCCGGTACCTCGGGCACTGGTGGAAGGTCGAAGACATCGACGTCTACGACGGGCTCGGTGAGTACCAGGACGTCGCCGTGGTGAGGGTGGGCCGAGCATGACCGCGCTGCCCATCGACTACGATGTGGTCGAGTCTGCGATTCGTACGTGGCTCGGCGAGTCCATGGAGACCGGCGTGGCGTCGGTCGTGTGGACAGGCGGCGATGTGCCACAACTTCCGCGTCCGTTCGCCTGGTGCCAGTGGCTCGGTGCGCCGCGCGAGACGTCGCCGATCTCGGAGCACGACTACCCCGCCGTGATGATGGCCCGCGTCACGGTGACCAGCGCGACGCAGGGGCAGAGCTACTCGCTCGCGGTCTACGAGGGCGTCGATGCTCTCGGCACGCAGCAGCCCGAGACCTACTCGTACACCGCACAAGCTGGTGATGACGTCGACGCGATCCGCGATGCGCTGCTCGAGCAGATCGAAGATGCCGAGTGGCCCAACGTGCGCATCGACGAGTCCGACGATCGCGTGGGCGCGATGCTCTTGATCGGCAACGTCACAGGAAGTCGCCGGCGGTTCACGATCACGCCTAGCGCAGGTGTCTCGGTGACCGTGCTGTACCACGGGCACGGCGTCCTCACGAGGCAGGACTCCGAGATCACGTTCCGGGTGCAGGTCGAGACCGACGACGGGTCGGCCAACGGCAACGGCCGTGCTCTGCTGAGTCGGGCGCGGAGCGAGCTGAATACTCGCGGCCGGAGTGATACCTTGCGTGACGCGGGGCTGGTCTTCCGGCGCAGCGGTGCGCCTCTCGATGTGTCGTTCGTGGCCAACGGTGGCCACGTGCATCGAGGTAGCCAGGACTACATCTTTGCGATCCGAACCGAGGTCGACGAGCGGCGGCGATTCGTTCGTCGCTTCAGCACGACTGTGACTGTGACAGGGGAGTGATACTGCCATGCCCGAGAACAACTGGCTCCGATTCACCGTGGCGATCGACTCGATCCGGCCGAGCCGAGCTGGCTATGGCAAGCCGCTGCTCGTCTCCGCCGAGTCGGAGATCCCCGAGGTGTACCAGGACGTCTCCGAGCTGAGCGAGATCGAGGACTGGGGCGTTTCGACCAACGACCCGCTGTACGCGGCTGCGTCCTCGCTCATCACGCAGGACGGAAGTCGGCCGCCGGTGATCGGCGTCGGCGCTCGCACGGCTGCGGTCGCACAGGTCGACACGGTCACGGTCACGGGGTCGGCGAACGGTAGCTACATTCACACGATCGTCGACCATGATGGCAACTCGACGCCGTTCACCTTCGTTGCGAGCAGCAACACGAACACGCAGATCCGCGACGGGCTGATTGCCCTCGTGGACGCGTCGAGCCGGTACGCCGCGGTGAGCACGGGCTCGGGCACCTACACCGTCACGGCATCGGTCGCGGGCGCCTCGTTCACGAGCACCTACTCCGTGTCCGGCGGACCGTCCGAGGGCGCGCTGGCGGGCACGACCACCACCGACAACAACGGGGCGGCCGACGATCTCGCGGCGATTCGATCGGTGAACACGAGCTGGTACGGCATCACGCTGACCGATCACGTGGACCACTCGATCTACGAGGGCTCGCGGTGGGCGGAGGCACAGGGCGTCAGCGACCCCGTGATGCTGTTCGGCCAGAGCAACACGGCCGGCATCATCACGAGCGGGACCACCGACGTCGCCGCGGTTCTCAACAGCCTTGGACGTCGGCGCACCGCGGTTATCTACCACGCGCTCGACACTCAGTACGTCGACGCAGCGATCCAGGGTCGATGCCTCACGGCCGATCCGGGCACCATCAACTGGGCGTGGCGGACCCTCAACGGGATCACCTCGAACACGTTGACCAGTGCGCAGGTCAGCTATCTCAAGTACTACAACCAGGGCGGAAGCAACGGCAAGGCGGCCAACTATGTCGAGCAGTTCGGCGGTCGGCCGACGTTCTTCGACGGCCGCACCGCGTCGTCGATCTACATCGAGCTGATTCGCGGCGCCGACAAGCTGCGCACCGAGGTGCTCGCGTCGCTCGTCAACCTGTACCAGACGAACGACTCCATCCCGTTCGACGAGGAGGGGATCGAGCTGACGGCGAATGCCATGCAGGCCCCGGCCGTGCGGCTCTCCGGTCGCCGTGGAGAACCTGGCCTCGTCGACCGCGACTCGATCCGCGTCACCCGTCCCGACCTCGCCAACGTCAATGAGACGGAGCGGGCCAACTCGTTCCTGTCCGGCGTGCGGTTGTCCGCCACGATCAAGGGGAACATCAACGAGGTGAGCGGCTCCGGCACGCTCTCCGTGTCGATCACGACCTGAACCCGAACCGCGATCATCGCAGCAATAGGAGCAAGACATGCCGCACAAGGGACTACTCGATCATCGCGAGGTTCGAATCATCGTTCTTGGACGGAGGATCCAGGATCTCGCCGACGGAACCTACTTCACGTGTCAGCAGACCTCGGACGATGCTGTCGCAGAGGAGGGCGTGGGTGGTGCCGTCGTCATCACCAAGACCGGTGCCCAGATGTGGGAAGCGACGGTGACCGTCATGGCGAGCAGCCAGCGGTTCAACAGCTTCTTGTGGCTCATCCGCAAGGCGTGGGTGGAGACGCCAGGCGGGATCCCGATCCCGTTCGCGCTGTCGCACAAGGGCACGGAGTTGATCACGTCGAGTGCGATCATCCGTCGTCCGCCTACGGTGAGCTACGCGAGGACGAGCGCAGGCACGCGCGACTGGACGTTCTTGCTGCCCGGCTACGACGGTTCGCTCGGAGGCTTCGAGCTCGACACCGAGGCGCCCGTTCCCGACTCGATCTATGCCGCGCTGGCTCCGGCGTAATCGTCGGCGTCTGCGTGGTAGCTGGTCGGTGGAGGGAGTGAGACATGGCGAAGGGCAAGATCGATCTCGGCTACAAGACGCTCGAAGTGGACGGCGTCGAATACAAGCTCGGCACGATCCCGGCGATGTCGGTGTTCCGCGGTGCGGCGTGGGCGATGCGCAACTTCGGTGCACCCGTCGCGTCGGCGCTCGCCCAGTCCACCGGCCTCGGCAGCTTCGTCGCCAAGGTCAGCGACAAAGGGGCGGTCGGCGAGATCATGTCGCGCGACACCGCAAACCGTGCCGAGTTCTTCGCGACGCTGGGCAAGTACGTGGAGATCTCCTCGATTCTGGAGATCTTGGGCGAGGCGGTGCGCATCGCAGGAGAGCGGCTCGAGGCGAGGGAAGTGGTCGAGTGGCTGCGGTGGGCGGTGCTCGATCTGCTGTGGGTACCTGGCTCGCAGGGGCAGCAGATGCTCGTCGAGAGCGAATCCGACTTCAACGCCTACCTCGCGCCGCACCTCGTGACGCACGGTCCTCTCCACGCGCTCAAGTTGTTCTGGGCGATCTTGGGGGCGCACACGCGCCCTACTTCGGCTGGCAGCCCTGGGTAGACCCGCGGCAGCCAGCTCCTCGCAAGGGCTCCGGTCGCGGCCCGATGCCGTGGCCGAAGAGCGTGGTCGACCCGTCGATCGGTCACGACTGGCAGACCGTCATGCGGTGCCTTGCTGACGGGCGCGGCGGGCTGACGGCGTCGGATGCCTACCTCGTGCCAGTCGAGATGGTGCTGGCCTTCTTCGACACGCTCACGTACCAGGCCGTGCGCGCCGACATGGCCGCGCCGGTTCCTGCTCCGCCGAAGGGTGGCCTATGATCGTCCGAGAGCTCGTTGCGAAGTTCGGCTACAGCTTCGACAAGGGCGACGCCGACAAGTTCGACGAGCGCGTCAAGCAGTCGAAGAAGGCGGCCGAGCAGTCGATCGAGGCGGTCAAGCGCGAGGCTGCGGCGGCCAAGGAGGCGGCGGAGTCCGATGCGAAGGCGCGGCGCAAGGCTGCCGACGAGAAGATCAAGGCGGCACGTGAGGCTCTCGCTGCGGCGCAGCGCGCCATCGAGGCGGAGATCCGTGCGCTCAAGAAGCTGGACGACGAGTCCGAGTCCGCGTTCCGAGCACGGACGAAGGCGGCGAAGGAGTCGGCACGCGAGCGCATCCAGGCGGCACGCGATGCTGCGAAGGCAGAGATCGAAGCTGCGACCCGGGTGAAGGAGGCGATCGCCGACGAGACCAAGGCGGCGATCTCTGGCTACCGCGCGAAGGTCGATGCTGCCCAGGCTGCGGCCAAGGACCGAATCGAGGCGGAGCAAGACGTCATCGAGGCTGAACGCAAGGCCGACGAGAAGCGGACCAAGGCGCTCGAGACTGGACGCGAGCGGCTTCGTGGGTTTCTCCAGTCGGTCGGCGACGCCACCAAGCGCGTCGTGCAGGTTGCATCCGTCGGCGCTGTGGCTCTCGGTGCGGGAGCCATCGCCGCCACGAACGAGAAGCAGCAGCAGCTCGTAGGGCTGGAGACGCAGCTCGGATCGAGCGCGGCCGCAAACGCTGAGTACGCTCGCCTCAAGAAGTTCGGGCGTGCGAGCGGCATCGGCGGCAACGCTGCGATCGATTCGTTCACGCGACTCAAGGGGCTCGGGGTTGCGAGCGATGACCGTTCGATCACGGGCTTCGCCAACATCGCTGCGGGCACCGCGGGCAAGAGCACGAACGACATCATCGAGGCCGTGGCAGACGCGGCCACCGGCGAGTTCGAGCGCCTGAAGGAATTCGGGTTCAAGGCGTCGTCCCAGGGCGACCAGGTGGCGGTCACCTTTCGCGGGGTGACGACGACGATTCAAAAGAACTCGCAGGCGATCACCGAGTACCTCACCGCGATCGGCAACAACGAGTTCGATGGCGCGGTCGAGCGCAAGGGCAAGACGCTCGGCGGCACATTCGAGAGGCTGAAGGAGAGCGCCTCCGACTTCCTCGTGGCGATCGGAGAGGGTGGCCTGGGCAAGGCTGTCGCTGAGATCGCGAAGAAGCTCGACACCACGACGCAGGGCGGCAAGGCGCTGGCAACTCAGCTCGGCGAGTTCCTTGCTCGATCGGTGCGCTCGCTCTTCGATCTGTTCATGCAGGGGCTCCCGCTCTTCGTCTCGTTCCTCGAGACGGTGATGGGGCTGATCGATGCCGTCGGCGGGCCGAAGGGTCTGATCATAGTGCTCGTCGCCGGGAAGACGGCGATGGCCTCGATGAACCTCGCCATGACGGCGATGACCACGGGAGGCGTCGCCGCGGCTGGAGCTCTCCGCGGGATCGCGCTTGCTGGTGGGGCAGCGTCGGCGGCTCTCGCAGGAGCGGCGCTCATCGTGGCCCACTTCGAGGAGAGGATCAACAAGCTCCGCGCTGCGGCGCGTGAGCAGGACGAGAAGGACACCGAGGCGCAGCGGCAACGGATCATCGAGTCCGACGACGCCACGCTCGGCGAGCACATTCGATCGCAGCGCTCCGGGATCGCGGCGAACACCACCGAGATCGAGAGGCTCAGCGCGTACGCTGCGGAGAGGGGCGCCAAGGAGCGCGACGTGGCTCGTGGTGGAGCTGGGCTTCTCGGCGGTGTCGACTTCAACAAGCTCGCGGGCGGTGGCATGTCGGCCAAGGATGCCGAGTCGAAGATCGCCGCGCTCGAGGCCGACAATGCTCGGCGGCAGACGCTGCTCGATGCGGCTGTCGAGGAGGATGCTCGACGCTTCCAAGAGGGCGGAGTGCGAGCGAGCCGCGGGACTCGGACGGGGATCATCGCGGATGCCGAGGGCGGGCCGAAGGGATTCGGCCCCCAGTTCAACGCGACGATCTCTGCGAGCGAGGCCGCGAGTCGCCGCGCGAAGCGAACGCTAGAAGGCGAAGCTGCGAAGTACGGCGCGACCGAGGATGCCACGGCTGCCGCGCTCGACAAGTACAACAAGGCGGTCGAGAAGGGCTCGACGCCGGCCAAGGCCATGAGCGACGCGGTCAAGTCGCTGAAGACCAGCGTCGGCTACACGAAGCCGAAGGTGGGCGGCGGCTCTCGCAAGAAGAAGATCGGCAAGCTTGACGAGGAAGCGTACAAGGAGTTCGAGGCAGAGGCCCGCAAGCGAGCGACCGACTACGGAGCGACGGACGCGGGGATCAATGAGGCACTCGAAGCTTTCCGCGACGAGATGATCTACAAGGGCGGCAACACTGCGGCGGCGAAGAAGGCAGGCATCGACAAGCTGCGTGGTCTCTCGGGGCTCACAGGCAAGGACGGCCTGACGATCACCGACATGCTAGACCGCGACTTCGGGGCGGGCAACGGTGTCCCTGGTGGCTCGCCTGAGTCGCGCGGCGGCGGTGGTCTTGGCACGACGATCAACCGGATCGACCAGTCCTTTGCGCCGGTGATGACCTTCAACTTCGAGGTGACGCAGGCGGACGGCGAGGACGGGACTGCCTTCGCCGACCGGGTGAAGGAGCAAGTCGAGGTGTCCGTGCGTGGCATGATCACGGACAGCTACAACCACTTCGCGAGCAAGGTTTGAGCCATGTCCGTCGTCGACCTATTCGTAGACCGTCGGCCCACGATCGCGAACATCACGATCGACGCGACGCTGAGCGAGGAGCACTCTCGCACGGCGGACATCTCGTCGTACCCGGTCGAAGACGGAGCGGACCGAGCGGACCACCGGCGCGTGAACCCGAGGACGCTCAGCATCACCGGCATCGTGAGTGCGGTGCAGTGGAACTTGAACTACCTCATCCGCGACGGGGCGGCGATCGACGGGCTCGACGTCGAGAGGCATCGGACCGCATGGACCTTGTTGAACTCGCTCTTCGACTCCGGCGAAGACGTGCTCGTGGCTCTCGATCTTCAGACCTACCGACGCATGCAGATCACCGCGCTCGTGGCCAGCGTGCAGCCGAAGCAGCGGGAGGTGCTCCGATTCTCTGCGAGCTTCCGCGAGGTCGAGGTCGCGTACACGACCTTCGTCGCGGCTGCTGCTGCCGAGGTCGCCGATCTCGCCGCGTCCACCTCGGAGGTTGGAGGCAAGCATACCCAGCCTTCGACGCCGGCCGATATCGCAGCCGCGCAGGCGATCGCCGACACGCTCGGGCTCCTCGCGTGAGCTGGTGGTGAGGAGCATCCATGTCCGACACGCTCGCAACGCTTGACCCTCGCGCCATCATCGAGCTGACGCCCGTGCTGGAGTCGGTGCGCTATCGGGCTCGGCTGGCGTGGAACGACCGAGAGATCTCCTGGTTCTTCTCGCTCTCGCTGCTCGACGGGACGAAGCTCTTCAGCGGGCGAGCGGTGAGGGTGGGGGAGAACCTGCTCGGGCAGTGGGTGGACTCTCGGCTGCCGCAGGGCGCCCTCGTGGTGGTCGACAGCAGCGGCGAGGACCGGGACCCCGACCGGGACGCGTTCGGCAACGGGCGCGTTCGGCTGGTCTATCTCACGTATGCGGAGGTGAGGACGCTGCGCGCCCTCGCTCTTGAAGCTGCGGCTGCGGCGTGACGCTCGGAGCGTAGACCATGGCACGCCGATTCGGACGCGTAGCGAGCTTGCAGGTGATCAACGCCGCGGGGATCTTCTCGCTGGAGTCTGGTGCTACTGGGCTGCGCATCCATGCCGAGGTGACCAAGACGCTCGAGCCCGCGGCGAACACCGCGAAGATCGACGTCTACAACCTGTCGAAGACCTCGCGCGACATCCTGGCGAAGAAGGTCAAGACCGTCGTCAAGTTCAACGCAGCGCAGCGGGCGATGCTTCAGGCGATCGGCTCCGAGGTGACGAGCCGCTCGTTCTCCTACTCGGAGATCGGCATGGCGAGCGTCGAGCTGCGAGCGGGCTACGAGGGCGGTGACGAGGGTCTCATCTTCGAGGGCGAAGCGCAGCGCACCGACCACGATCACTCGGGCGGCACGGAGTGGCGGACCACCCTCATGTGCAACGACAGCGCGACGGGGATCCGCGAGGGCAAGCTGAACAAGACCTTCCCGCCGGGGATCGAGATGGGGGAGGTGGTCGCCGACCTTGTGCGGTCGATGGGCGTTCGCATCACGCCGGTAACGAAGTCGATCCTCACGCTCGCGCTCACCAGGGTCGGAGCGAGCGCGGTGACCTTCCCGATGGGGTACACGGCGAGCGGCAAGTCGTGGTCGCAGATTCAGCAGATCCTGGAGTTCGTTGACGTCAAGTGGTCGATCCAAGACGGCGAGTTCGTCATCCTCGCGGAGGACGGATCGCTCGGGTCGGCGCCGATTCCGGTGGGCGTCGAGACCGGCATGATCGGCTCGCCGCGCGACTTGGAGGATGGCAAGTGGGAGGTGCGGTCCCTGCTCGACCATCGCATCAAGCCGGGCGGGACCGTGAGCGTCACGAGCAAGTACGTCGACGGCGTCTTTCGTGTGGACCAGGCGAGGTACACTGTCGATACAGGCGGGTCTGGGCTTCACGCGGTCACGGCTATCGTGTCGCCGCTGGAGCCCTACGGTTGACGGGGTATGGTCGCACCACTCACAGGATTCGTGCCGCTGCTCTCGGCGGTGCAAGACGATCTGTCGAAGCGGATCCGGTCCGTGGTGGCCGGCAACGTGGTCTCGTACGACCCTGCCGCGCAGACGGCCACGGTGCAGCCGGCCCCGAAGGAGCGCGACGAGAGCGGGGAGTACGAGCTGGAGGCGCCCGTCCAGAACGCGCCGGTGTTGTTCCCCTCGGGCGGCGGCTGGTCGGTCTCGTGGGCGCTGCTCCCTGGTGACCCTGTGCTGCTCTTGGTGCCCGACCGGCCTACCGAGGGCTTCCGCATGACGGGCACGACGTACGAGCCCACGGTGGCGCTACGGCACTCGCTCTCCTACTCGTTCGTGTGGCCGGGCGCTGGGCCTTGCCCGGATCCGATCACCGGGCTGAGCGCCACGGACTTTCACATCCGCGGGCCGGGCGGCCTCGCGGTGACGATCACGACAACCGGGCAGATCGTGATCGGCTCGAATCAGACCGCGCCGTACGCTGCTCGTGTCGCCGACCCGGTCTCGATCTCTGCGGCGCTCACGACGTGGATGACGAACGTCGGAACTGCGCTCAATGGTCTCGGTGTCCCCATCGCTGCGCTTGTTGGTACGACGATCGGGAGCATCGCGTCCGGCTCCACCACTGTGAGGGTCACCTGAGATGGCACAGTTGGCGATCGACACCGAGACCG